>Ga0056108_1000581_pt1 | contig 10768 bp, 12 predicted proteins | sample WorMetG1BERMUDA1_FD_83875 | JGI IMG/M metagenome (GOLD analysis project Ga0056108, IMG submission 83875) | Marine gutless worms symbiont microbial communities from Max Planck institute for Marine Microbiology, Germany - Inanidrilus... ... | reverse complement strand
TGTCTATTGTGGCCAAACGGTCACCAGTCTCACCAATGTCAGCTACTGCTGAGCTCTTGTTGATGAAAAGTTAGTATGTGCTTATATGTTATGCTCAGAAGTAATCAGTACGGTTACATTGTGAAAGTTAAGGTAAATGCCACAAAATTAAAACTTGAAATGGCTCAGCTTTGTTATTTTAACCACTCCCTCAAAGGAGCATGTGTATGTTTTCTGTCGGCAGTGAGTGCAAGAAAATAATGAAAATGTCAATTAAAAATTTAATTGATCAGTTACTTGTTAAATTCACAGCAGTAAGTCACTGTAATGCTTACTGTGTGGCAGTAACACGTGGTGCATTCGTTGATGTGTGATTTGTCTGTAGGTATCTGTTTGCACTTCAAGTAAAGAGAGACCTGTCGTCTGGAACGCTGCCTTGTCATGAGCACACCGCCATCATGCTCGCTTCATACATCGTCCAGTGTGAGTAACTCAGTATCTCATGTATCGATGGCATGACTGTCTTCTAGTCTCTTCTGCTCACTGTTGCTTGGGTGCTCTGTTTGTGCTCTCATCAGAGAGCCATCATAAAGGCAGTACAACATCCCTTCGCTCAGAACTGGGTTGGTAGGTCGGGAAAGGATGACACCAGTGGGTGATTTTCCCTGTCTGGTATTGGTGCTGCGAGTTCCCTTCACTGCTTCCACAAAGTAGTTTTATTAGTGCCAAGACGTCTTTTTGAGTAAGTAAGGACTTTTGAAGTGAACGTAACAAAAACATGCTTATACCACACCAGTGTCAAGAAGACCAACACAACTTTAGGTTGAAAGGTGAAAAAAACATCGTAATATACACTTTACAACCCAGCTTTGTACTTAACATTGAGACAGTAACAGTAATTGCAGCTCATTCTTTTGAGTTATTAATGTGAATTTACTCATCTCACAAACAGCACACATTATTATTCAACCAAGCACATAAGTTTATGGATTTTTATTGGAAAATGTATATGCCTGCAATAATAATGCCTTCAGTGCTTTGACGCTGTTGGTTGGGCGGCAAGAAAGGCATCCAGCCTGTAAAAAACTGAATGGTGAGGTACTATCGTGGTTATTTATCTGCAGCGAGGTGCAAATGATTTGCATATGGTCCAGCTGATGCCATTGCCACCCCATCTTCTCTCGCTTTAGTAAAATCCAGAATGGTTTGCCTTTCTGGTGCCGGCTTACCCAGGTTTTGCTGGAAAAAAAATCCATTAAACAGATGTAGTAGTAGTAATAATGCAGAAGAATCAATACAAGTGCATTTTGAGCACAACAATAACATAATATTGTTGTATAATGAACGAACAGTGTAACTAAGCTTTGTCCTTTTAAATTTGTGTACAGTCATTTGTGTCTGATGTATGGCACCATGCAGTGCTTTGACACTTTTGATTGGCAGCAGCAAGGACATCAGGCCTGTAAAGACCTGCTCCTGCTGATGCCATTGCCACCCCATCATCTCTTGCTTCAGTAAAATGCAGATTGGTTTAACATTTCTGGTGCCAGCTTACCCAGGCTGCCCTGGAAAAGAGGCCATTAAATGGGTGTCTTGCTGAGTGAGAGTTGGTAAATGTAGTGAGTGTTTTGTCTAGTGCGTTATTAAACTACATATTATGATGTCTGTAAAAGTTTGGTTGAACTTAGCAGATAAAAGCCATAATGCAGACTGGACTGGCCTGATTGACAGGCAGTCCAGGTGTGCCAGGTGTGTGGTCTGATGGTCATGCAGTCTAGGTGTGTCAGGTGTGTTTTGATTGACAGCCGAATGCGGTGACTATGTGGAGTCTGAGTTTGGCTATGGTCCCGGCTACCTCAAGTCGATGAAACTTCTACCTCACCAGACGGAACAGCTTGAAATGAAGATAATGGGACATCACCGTGAACATTTGTAAGTTCGCCCGTCACTAACTGCCTGTGTTTCATTGTGGTTGTGAAACTGTGTCATTTATAACTGATTTCACCGAGTTGCATGTTATTAGTGGTGAGCTGTGTGATACAACTTAACTGATACTGCAGTCGATACAATGCAGTACAGAAGTGCTAAAAAGCTGATGGGTAGCTAGCTTAATCTGCTGCATGGAACCGTCACATAAAATTGATGAAACAGAACTAACAGTAGAAACTGATTAATACATATGGTACTAGAGTCTTAGTCATTGAAGGTGCACCCCGTGTGGGTTGCAAGTAAGTGGGTAAGTGTCTAAGTAAGTAAGTAAGTAATTGACAGATTTATCAAGCGCCGAAATAAGAATACACTATCTATTTCCAGTCCGGATGTCGTCAGATGTGACTAAACCTGACTTTAGTTTTTGTGTTTATTTTATGTTGTAGTACATGTGTGCTTTTGTTGTGTTAGGTTGAGTTTTTTCCAGAGATTGGCTTGGGGAATGTCTCCGAAATAACCTGTTTTGTGTTGAGTGGGACGTAAATCCTTAACTCAATCAATGAATCATTGAAGGTGCTCCTGATTGTATTCAAGTGATGCATTGCATTAATATGATGAATGGACAGAGAGACAGTTTCCCATATACACTAAGGTTTGTAATGAAGAGAAAGGTTTTGCATGAAATTACATCAGACACCATTGACAAGTGTGTTCTTATCGGCTTCAACCACAACAGCCATTTTATGGCCATTATTATTATTATCATCATCATCATCATCAATATTTTTAACGTGGCCTAAATAACGAAGTTATTACAAGGTCCACGCAGGTCAGTCTGTGTTAGCCAGCACCCACACTGAAGAACAAGAGGATTTTGTTGGAGCTGTGTTTTACTGCCCGCATGCCATTGCTGATGGCAGCTAGCACATCTGGATTATGGAGAAAATGCTAGAGTTTCCTGCTCAGTGGTCATATGTACGCTGTCTTCATATCATACAATATTATTAGCACTAATACTACTGATTCTATGTTGCTTTGACAATGTTCAGTGGGTGACAGGCAGGCACATGGCCATTGAAAAATCCATGCCACTTATCCCAAGAGGTTCTCTTCCAGAACAGGTGGAGGAAGAAGACTAAGATGGAATCCAGTTGTCCGGAATCACCTGGAAAACAATGCTGTTATTACTAGTAATTCGTTACTAAGTCGCAGATAATGTTTTACTGGTATTATAGCGGATTTTTTGGAGTTGTTTTTTGCAGGTAATAGCTGCCTGTAAAAAGTTGGGAGATGGTGGAGGTTGGCACTGGTTAGTCCTGATAGAGTGGCATCCAGCCGGATGGTCGGTGTGTCTGCCTCTGTTAATCTCCCCTTGCACCATAAAGTCCAGAAGTTCTCTTCTGGCACCGGCTCACCTGGGTGGTCCGGAAAAAGGGCCGTAAAACGGTTGTGTTGGTGGTAGGTGCGTGAGTTAGTACATGCTGTTGTGTGGTTGATACAACTGCAGTGGTCAAAGCCCGGCTGATGCCGACCTCTGCCTGCTGAACACTGCTCGTAAAATAGAACACTTTGGACTGCGTCTTTATCCTGCCAAGGTGAGTGTTGCCTTTGTTTCTTGGCATTGTTCATATCATGCAGTAAAACCGAAGTTTAAATTAGTTTTGCAGTAACTTTAACAGCTGTTTACCGATTTTATTCGTGGTTGCATAGGTATGATGTATTGAAGAAATGTGCAGTATTTTTTGCTCACCCTGTGCACTGTATCAGTGTATATTGAAAAACTAATTTGTTTGGTGTTGTGCAGTAAAATAACAAAATGTATACTTAATGAAATAAACGTACAATAGAACAGTTTTGTACATCATTTCAAAACTAAATGAAAAAGAAAACAATCCAAAACTAAGACCAGTAGTCAGCTGCACAAATTGCAGACAGGTGTGTGTGTGTTATTTGGCAAAATTGTCATACAGAGCCGAGCACGCACGTATCAGTTCTGATAGTCTTTGTTATCCTGCAGACTGTCTTCGTTGCTGTTGACATACAGGATCATGAAGGTGTGATGCTTCACCTGTCCGTCACTCACATGGGAATTCTCGTCTTTCAAAACCTGGTCCGCATCAACACATTCTCGTGGGCCAAGATACGGAAACTGAGTTTCAGGCGGAGAAAGTTTCTTATTAAGCTGCATCCAGAGGGATACGTATGTTGCTGTGTCCATTGTTGCATGCACATAGACATACGCCAGTTTAATAACATGAAGTAACATATTCGTTTAATAACAAACTGTCAGAATGCAGTTGTACAGAAAGAAATAAGCATATGTATATAATCATATGTATATAATCACGTGTCAAAGATTCCTATCTGCTGTCATTCTTTGACACTGGGTGGTGCCCAAGTTGTCAGATCAGACGCCATCCGTGTCCTTGGAGTCCTACTGACGCCGGATTTGTCCCTTGACAAGCACGTCACCACGGTCAGTGCCAAGTGCTTTTTTCTGCTTCGACAGCTGCGCCGCATCCGATGCTCTCTCGACGACGACGCGGCCACTACTCTCGTCCAGGCGTTCGTCGCCAGCCGGGTCGACTACTGTGGCAGTCTCTTGATCGGTGCGCCAAAGAAGATGACCGACAAGCTGCAGCGTGTTCTCAATGCTGCGGCCCGTATCGTCTCTAACACACGCAAGTTCGATCAAGGGCTGAGTCAGTTCCGGCTACACGAGCTTCACTTGTTGGATGCCGATGACCGGTTTCGGTTCAGAGTGTGTGTCCAGGTGTACAAGTGTCTACACAACATGGCGCCTGGATACCTGTCGACACTCTGCCAACCCATGTCCAGCGTTCCTGGTCGTCGTCACCTATGCTCGACTCGTCGTGGTCAATTGGACTTTCCACATGTCAATCTGGCTACGTATGGGGGACGGGTGTTTGCCTATGCTGGTCCCACATCTTGGAACTCTGTACCTGACAGTCTCAAGGACATTAATCTTACTCTGCAAACCTTCAAACGCCATCCTAAGACTTTCCTTTTTCTACATGCTAGCACTTTCAGCACGTTTGAGGTTTCTCACAAAAATGTGCTATATAAATCCACTGTTATTATTATACAAATCCATGTCAGTAAGCTTGATAAAACAACATACGAATAATAAAATTGCAATCTGTTAACTGCAACAGATGATCGGGCAGTACTCTATCATGTTACATAACACGAGGTCTGAGAGAGTAACCGGGCGAGATGGTAGAGACAGGAGGAAGAAGACGGTGTAACACATGGTCCGGATTATGTAGAACTTTATTGGCCATTTTCCAGATGAACGTGGGCTATGGGATAGCCAGGTGACCATAGATACTGAGTGATGACTGGTGCAAAACTTTGTGCATGGCCAGATGCCGTTTCTGCTGTCAGTGAATGGAATCAGTCCTCAGTCTTCCTGTGGGAAGGGAGCTTGATTGCTTTACATTCACTCTTCATTGCCAGTGCCAAATAAGTTTGACATGCAGATACGTTTAGAAATGTGATGTCTTCATTGCAATTAAGTGTACATTACATTATGGAGAGAGTGCAGAATGCTGGCATCTTCTTCTGAATCCAAGTGCACTAGTTGTCGTCAAGAGCATGTGAGCAATAAAACTTTGCTTCAACAAAATCACCCAGGTCTTAACTGGGGATGTATGTGTATGTGTATCATGTCGGAACATCCTATTTCAGCTGTTGATTCATTACATGTGCAAGATAAGTCTTTTTTTATTAATAATGCTTAGTAATTTTTTTGCATTTATAAATTTAAAACCATATATACCAGGATCATTCCATAAATAGGTTACTGGTATACATTTTAAAAATTAACAAAGTGATAACTGTTTTCTAACTGATGGAACGACCCTCCAAGGTTGTCATTTGATTATCTGGATTACTATTTAATTAAATGTTATTTCAGTTGCTGGTAAATGCCAGTTGTAAAATTAGTAGCAGTTGTATTCAGATGTTGATCATAAACACATTTTGTGAATAGTCCTTGGCATGGCTGCTATAGATGTTCCTCATTTAGTTAGTTTTGCAGTTTTTATTACAATAAAAGAGTGAAGTACTCCTGCAGTCATTTAGAGATTATATTAGCCGCTGCTATGTCCAGTTTACTAGGCAGACAGCCTGCAGGTGACATTACTGATAAACGTGTGGGTGGCAGGTAAAACTGAGTGATCCCTCGTTAACACATGCCATACCTGAGCGCTTTGGAGATGAGTTTCTCATGATGAAGTGCTATACAAATCTGCGGTTACTATTCATAAATCTAGCTGCCATTGCTTTCTGCAAGGCCCAAGGTTACCTGCCCAGCTTTCGAGCATCACTGCCATTGAATGGTACCCAGTGCATTTTTGGAAACAAAAAGGTGTCGGTATGCATGTCTAATACTGTACACCTTCAGTGGATATTCACAGAATTTTCGTGCAGCATGAAAAACGTGTCAGTATGCTTTAGCGGCCAAATACTGTCACGAAAAAAGCATTTCCAGTAACAGTGTATACTGCTTGGTACGCGTGTGAACGACTTACCTAGGGTCACTGCATGACAGCAGAATGGCTGAGGATCGAATGAGCGACCTGTAGGTTGCCGGTCTAATACCACACAAGTGCAGTTCAGTGTGGCTCGCTGTGCTGAGAGCAGTGATTGCTGAGAACAGTGACTTGTACGTATGTTCAGGGGTTCTACAAGGACACGGTGGAATTCTACTTTGACACGCGCGACGTGTGCAAGAATTTCTGGAAGTTTTGTCTGGAGAATCACGCGTTCTTTCGCTGTCAGACAGTCAAGCGTTTGCCTCGTCGCCATGGCAACCTTTTCAGCCGAGGCTCCTCTTTCAGGCTAGAACTGCTCACTGTTGGTTGCCTGTTAACTAGGTGTGTGCAGGAACACAGTCAGTATTCCATTCCCTCCCATTCCCACTGGTCAATTCCCATTCCCGTGTATTCAAATTTTTATTCTCATTCCCATTTGAATTCTGCTACTTTGTCACATTCCCTCCCGAACCACTCCCAAAAAACCACGAAGGCATAAAAACAGTTCAATGCTATAATAGTAGTATGCAATGCAAGTCTTACTACAATATGCTAGCTGCAAACACCCAGGTTCTCTAGTAAGCTACAAAACTGTCAAATTACTACAGTCAAATCACTCAAGATCGCTGTGAAAAAATAGCAAATTATTCAGCAAAACCACCTAGACTCTATGCTAGCCCGTTGAAAAAAATAATACGAAAAACGTGATTAATGTGACTAACAGGAATTTCTTCTAGACTACAGTTTCCATTCCCTCCCATTTCCTGTCTACCATTCCTGTTCCCATTCCATCACCATGAATTCAGCGTATGCTTTCCATTCCCGTGGGATTCCCATGGGACTCACGGGACCCACGGGAATTCCCATATTATGCACACCTCCACTGTTAACCCCTTCACTGCCGTAGTACATAGCAGTGTGTTTGCCATATCAGATAATACTAAGTTGGCACACTCTCCTTTGATGGGTGGGATGTTAAACTTTCTGAGTTGTTTGAGAAATTGGCTGTCATCAAGAAAATGAACAGGGGCACCAGAAAGTGGGACACAGTACGTCCATTGGGCAACTATGTTTATGTTAAAGGTGATATGCAGTGGTTTTTTTGGTTGTTAAAGTAAATTGCTCGTCGTCTGTCTTCAATATAATCAAATCTATTTGACTATTGGAGAACGTCAAAAATACGAAAATTTTAGAAAAAAAGTCTAAAAGTGCACACCTGATGATTTGTGTACTTTTTGCAAGTGATGACGTCATACCAGGAAAACAAACAAAAGCTACAATCAAACAGCCAGTTGAGTGTTGAGTGTTGACTAGGCATATAGCTGGAGTCGTAACATTTTGGTTGTATGTTGAGAGATTACAGTAGTAAAAACGGGTAAAATAACTTTTTATGGAATCTCAATAACAACGCAAACAAAAACAAGCACATCCTGATATGACGTCACACATGACGATGAGCCGAAGAATAACTATACAAAAAGACCACTAATCTTTTACTTTTTTAGCATTTTGCGGCGTAATTTATCACAATTAATTACACAGATGGGTTTGTATTGCCATAAGCAGCTAGAAACTACTTTTCATTAATTTTTTTTGAAAAACCGTTGCATATCACCTAATTTTTAAAAAAACCGTTGCATATCACCTTTAAGGTGACAGGGCTTGTGGCTAAGACTGGAATTTAGGGGGTACTCAAGTTTAAGAGGAGGTCATGAAAATAAATGATGGTGGGTGTGGAGCTTAGGTACTACGTATATTGTTGTTGTTGTTGTTGTATATGACTTGTTGTGACTGTAGCACTATGGGTGGTCAGTTGCAGTTGGTTACGTATACTGTTGGTTATGTATACTGTGTGTATGTTTGTGCAGGTACAGTGGTAGAACTCAGAAGCAGCTGTCAGAATACGTGCGAGAGAACTGCGTCAAACGTCCGGCGTTTCACCGGTTTGCTACTTACTCATTCCAGTGCAGAATTAGAACGTATAGTGTCGTTATTTTGCTGGCAAAGTATAGTTAAAAGATTAGTTGTCTGTTTGCCTTCACTGCTTTGAGACTGTAGTTTGGGTGTCAGGAAGAGCATCTGGCCGGTAAAAAATTGAGTGATGAGGTGATGACATGGTTATCAGTCTGCAGGGAAGTGCAAGTGATTTGCATATGGTCCACCTTATGCCACTGCCACTCCATTGTGTCTTGCTTCATTAAAATCCAGAATGGTCTAACCTTTCTGGTGCTAGCTTACCCAGGTCGTCCTGATTTTTATTCCCATGGCAGGGACAAAACTACCGAAGATATCTGAGTGACATTGATATCTTTTTGTGGGGCTCATCAAGTGGTATCGTAATGCAAAAATTGTGATACTTCCAAGCGATGTTGCAGGCCTGAGGACGTCAGGAATGTTGAGTGAGATTTACAATACCAATACTATACAATACAATGGGTATACACTGGTTACAAGGTACTGTCCACTGGCATATTACATAGTTAAAATATGTAAGTGTTAAACAGATTACTACATATTAAAATACAGGTTAAAATGATGCATCTCAAGATGACATTTAAAAACAATAGTGTGTGTAATGTGCTGAATGTCAGATGGTAGGGAGTTCCAAACAGTCAAATTTGCAACTGAAAACACCCGCTCCCCGAACTTGGTAATAATTATTGGAACTGTATATGTAAGAGTGCAGGAAATATAGACAGTGTTGACAAAGACGGTCCTGACGGTTGCTTGCTTGTGGCGTATGCAGGTCGACAAGCTCGCGGACAATGTCAGTTGGAGCTTCACCGCGAACTGGAACGTTGAACTCACGAGACGTCCAGCACAGTCAGTTAATGAACATGTCGAGCGGGTCTCAGGTCATCAGCTCATCTCCTCCCGCGCCGGTGATGCTGTCGTCATTGGCAACGTCACCGTTGCCATACCAACAGCAGCAGCAGCAGCGCCATGCCATGGTCCAGCCTCTACGTTTGCCTCCTCCACATTATCAGTCGATGTCGCCTTCGCCACGGCAACTGTCGCCGCAGCAGCTGTCACCGGCGTCGCTGTCACTGATGTCATCGTCACCAGTGTCGCCGACTGTGCCTGTAGTTACTGTCAGTGCAGGTTCCTCTGACATGCAGACTCACCACGTTATGTCTCAGGCTCCAGGTGTGAATACACATTCTTGTGTGGCAACTAGGGCTGTAAAACAATTAATTATTTTAATCACGTTAATTGCAGCGATTAATTTTTTAAATTGTGTGTTAGTTGCATTTTAATGCACATTGTGAAGTATAGGGACTCTCTGCTGTGGGCTGTATGAAAATGGCTGAACCAATTGAGATGTAGTTTAGAATGCTGAGTCGGGTGTTCCAGGGAACATGTATTATATGGAAATGTAGATGCCCCCACTTGAAGGGACACTTTTGGAGTGTCGGGCCAATTGAAAAGCATTGTAAAGCATAGGATTTTTGGGCTTTGGTAAAAGGGTGGGCTGTGCAAAAATGAATGGATCGATCTTAATGATCTATACATCGTATGACATGTTTTTTTGTGCAAGGAGTTGCACCTGCATTAAAATTTTTAGTGGCATTAATTTTCTTTAATCGCGATTAATTACTTAATGTGGAATATGAGGCATTGCTAGGATACAAAACGTGAGGTTTATGACAGTTGCTAGTAGACAGAACGTGATGCGTTGGGAGGTTCATAAGAGAGAATGTGAAGTTGGCAGTTGCCAGGCGATGGCTGTGTTTTAATGATATCTGATTTGAAGTGTTAGTTGAGGAATCGTGGGTGTCAGATTCAAAATAATGCAACTTTATCATGTGTTCTTTTTAACTATTTTAACTACTGTTATTTTTATTTATGCAACTTGTACACGATTAGCTTTCGTGTTTTTTTGTACTGATCAGCCTTTGGCTGCAAAATGTCAGTAAACTTCTCTTCTACAAACCATGTGTATACGCTACAGACTACGTATGTCGACATTAGCTGTTGTTATCTTCATCATCAGCACTTGGCAGAATCATCGTGGAGAGGGTGTGAGAAATTGTTTTGTTAGCAGTGTTTAGAGTTTCATGCTTGGAACTGTTGCTTTGCATGTTTTTTTAAAGTGATTTGCAATGAGCAAGGGCTGCTGCTATTGCTGACTGCTTATACTGTTTAACAACCTGGGCCTATTTCACTGTGCTTAGATTCATTTTTTATGGTCGCCCTATGTAATAGGGAGACCATATATATTTTCATCCTGTTTCTTTCTTCTTTCTTCTTTCTTCTTCTTTTTTTTTCCTCGCCTAATCTCAGCAGTCGGAGATTGGATG
>Ga0056108_1000580_pt1 | contig 10774 bp, 7 predicted proteins | sample WorMetG1BERMUDA1_FD_83875 | JGI IMG/M metagenome (GOLD analysis project Ga0056108, IMG submission 83875) | Marine gutless worms symbiont microbial communities from Max Planck institute for Marine Microbiology, Germany - Inanidrilus... ... | reverse complement strand
GTGTTCAGCTGAAATGTGCTTTGACTTTATGTATTACTAGCATAGCTCAATACCCGCTACGCGGGTATCCCTCTACAACGATCGCCCCCCCCCCCAATTTTTTTAAAAACCTCGACGCCCATGCCCATCCAGGGGAAGGAAGAACACCCCCCGCCCAATTTGATCCAGATCCGCTCAAAACTGTGGCCGGTTTCAGGGAACAACACTCAGACAGACAGACCGACCGACTTTTTGGATTATATAAATACTAGATCATCATGGTCATGCACATCAGTACTGTGTAAATGTATAGCTGCTTATCAAAAAACTATGTACCAAATGTTGCTGCAGTGATCACGTGAGGAGCAAACGGCTTGAGCACGTCAGTTCATCGCGAATGCACGACATCCTGCAAACAAGTGATTGACAGTATTACATCAGCAACAACGTCCATGCCACAACCTGCATCTCACGTGAACTGACTTTACATATCAACTGCACACTGACAATACTGAACTGTTACAAAATCAATAATCAGATATAAACAACGTTGTGCTGAAATGATGTAGTTGACAGTATGTGATAAGTTATTAATACTCCTACACCAGCGTGTTGTTCTGTCATCAACGAATTAAAACAGTGCTATTGTAGAATGCCGTCCAAACAATACCGTCAACGGCAGAGCCGCAGAAATAGACATGTTAATAACAATATTATGTCAAGCACAGAAATTGCAGACAAAATAGAAAGAAAGCGTCAGCGACATCGTGACCTTATGAGAAGTATAAGAAAACAGAACAACGATTATGTGAATAGGAATAGAGAAAATACAAAGGCAAACGTCAAGAGAAGACTTCAGATGGACAGTGAATACAGACAGAGAAACAGAGACTGTGCCAAAGTTAATACTGTGAGAAGACTAGCATCAGATAAGACATACAGACAGAAGAACATAGAGCGCGCCAAAATTAACAAAGTGAGAAGATTGGCATCAGACGAGTCATACAGAAACAAGAACAGAGTTAATACTGTGAGAAGGCTGGCTTCTGATGAGTCATACAGACAGAAAAACAGACAGCGATCAAGAATAAGGAAGAGAAGACTGTTACAAGATGAGCAATACAGAGAGAAAAACAGAGAGCAAGTAGCCTCCAGACTACTGTCAGACAGCAACTACAAAAAGAAGAACAGAGACAGGTCAAGAACTACTTATATAAGACTACAGGAAAATGCAAGTACCACATACAGGGAGTATCACAGAGCAGTGAGTTACAGTGCACGCCAACATTACATGCAAGTAGCACATCCGCAAAACACTGCTGCAACAAATAACAAACAAAAATACACTGACCGTCAGAAGTACTGGATCCGGCGCACCAGACTTCTCACCGACTGCAGGCGAAGAAGCCAGGAATTTCAACAGCAGAGGAAGATGGCGACAGCGTCAAACGTGTCTCTTCTCGATGTGAAGCTGCTGTACGAGAGGTGTCGACGTCTGATGAGCCGCGCCATGAAGAAACTGAAACGACTTCACATCTATCTGTCTGAAAAAGCATCAGCATGCCTGGAAAAACTGCCAACAGACAGACGTCCCACAGAAGATGAGCTGACAGAGGCAATGGACGGCATCCGCTACCACACTGCCAGCAGTGAGCCATATTTCTGGGAGCAGAGCTACAAGATTGCACAGCTTCAACAAAGTATACCAGTGGACTCTAATGGCACTGCACACGTGTTTAAGGAAATACACAGCCACAAGTGAACAAAACACGCACCATCAGACCAGCCGGCTGAAGCCCGTGTGAAAAGCTGGGAGTGTCACAGGGAGCTGTGTGTCATGTCTGCGGCAATGATTGATGGTGTAGTCGACTTACTGAAGAAGACCGCTGCAACAAAGTCAACAAACTGCATCACACTTTATTTACAAATGGATACGTGCAACAATCCAGGTAGAAACACAGACAGACTTGGACATCCTGTTCACTGCTCAGATGACCACGACAACTCCAGCCTGCTGCTGCCAGCAACAGTTCTATCTTGTCACTTGCCATTTCTGCGCACTTATGTAGCTCGGTTGTATGAACAGCGAAGAGTAAGCTTTGCGATTCATGCCATGCGTCATGCACTCAAAAGTGTCAGCTACAATGACCTCCGCAACACTGCTACACAGCTGAAGGAGCTGCTGGACAAAACTCTGGCCAAGGACAGTGATAACAGCAAACCAGACAGAGGTGACAGGGAACCAGTCTGTGAGGAGGACGTAGTAAATAAATATCGTCAAGCACTGACTGAAGTTGCAAATATACGAGACACATATACAACGACTGCGTGTGACATATGTGAACAGATACGAGATGACATTCAGCCACTGACAAGATATGAAAACACAAAGGGGTTCAACAGCGAGAAGATGACAAAAGTAATAGAGCTCTTGTACCAGGCAAAAACACGTCACGAAGACTACGACAGCTTTATTGAGTCCCTTGTAATCTGTAAATATTGCATCGATAAACTGAGACAGAACAAAGATGTTGCACGATCTGCTCTGAATCAGCTGGCTGTTGTGGAAACACCACAGTGTATACAGGAACTTAACATCTTCGAAAAAACTCTAATAAAGTTCTGCGTTACAAGTGTCACCATCCTACGTCTTGGCCAGATTTCCAATACTAACCGGCCTCGCAATGAGCTCAACTCTGCACTGAAGGGTCGCATTGCCTACCTGCCAGTAGACATATCAGCCACTGCATCCTTCCTGCCAGACAACTTGCTCAATGTCGACAATCTTGTCTTGCTTGTTGGAGGCCAGCCGACACAGAACCGCAATGTGTGGACGTCGGTTGTTGACTTGAGAAAGGTACATGCAGCACTAGCCTGGCTGAAAGAAAATAATCCGTACTACCGAGACGTCCCAGCATACACCGTGGAACAGCTGGAGGACATAATTAAGTCGAGAACTTCAACAACGGACTCAACTAATGTCAATTCCAGTGAAAACACAGGACTACTACAGCTACTTACAGATGCAGCGAAGACTCATCTTTATGAAAACTTCACGATCCAACCAATAAGTATTGACTTTCCAACCAACATGTCGATTGACTACCAGATGACCAAAGTGAACTCTACAAGTGCTAACCTGTTTGATACTGACCTTGATGTCAAAGCCTATCCCGAGCTGTTTCCAGACGGTGAAAATGGGATGCGAGATGTCACACGTGCTACCAAAATATCAACAACTGACTACCTAAGAAGCCGTCTTCTCAACAAACATTCAAAATTCAGACTGAATATAAACTACCTCTTTCACAGCTTCCAGGTCCAAGAAATTAGCAACATGTGCCACTCTGTCGCTCACATGCTCCGGACGGTGTCAGGTGACAGACTGTCTGCAAAGGCCCTGTGTGATCGTCTCCAAGACAAAGACGGTGAGGTTGGAGGGAAGCTGTTTGCACTGATGGCGAACATGCGAGGGGCACGAGAATACTTCGCCAAGCTGGCAATGGACGTGCGGTGGATGATCAGACGTCTAGGACCGCCGGCATTGTTTCTGACTGTCTCCACAGCTGAGTGGTACTCTGAGCCACTACTTGACTACCTACGACACATTAATAAAGATGTACCGAACATTGACACAATGACGCCAGGGGAACTGTGTGCAATGGACCCGGTAAACGTAAGCATACATTTTGAGAAAAAATGGCGTGCAGTGTTCAAGAAACTCATTCTATCGAAGGAAACACCAGTCTTTGGCAAAGTGGTAGACTTCTTTTGGCGGGTAGAATACCAGGCCCGCGGAGCGCCACACATACACTGCTTACTCTGGATAGAGGATGCACCATTGATCGGCAAACAGTCCAACGAGGAGGTTAAGGCGTATATTGATTCCATTGCCACTTGCTCTCTGCCCGACAAAGATGACTCACCAGTGCTGCATGAGCTTGTCACAAAATTCCAGTGCCACAAATGCAATAAATACTGCACCAAGTCATTTAAGCGCAATGGTCAGTTCTACAAGAAGTGTCGATTCGGCTTCCCAAGACCAGTAAAGCAGCAAACAGAAATTAATGACGTGATTGAATGTCTGGCTATCAACAAATCAACACAACAAAGAAAGAGACTGTACCATCTGCAGAGGAACGAAGACGAGCTTAACATCAACGACTACAATGCTGCACTGCTGCTGGCCAGTCAGTCAAATGTCGACGTGCAGTACATCGGACACATTGGATCGAGACTTCCATACTATATTACATCATACATCACAAAACATGAACGCAGTGAGCAGGATCAGATGTGGGAAGAAATTTACTCTGCCTCCAAGTCTCTAAGTTCAAATGCAGTGTCATTCGTCCTAAAGGCTCTAAAAAGTCGACAGGTTGGCGCCAATGAAGCTGCTGACAGATTGCTCGGGCACAAACTGTATTCGAAGTCACGTCAAATGAGATTTGCCGACCTGCAGCCAGTGGACCGCGTTAAACGCGTGTTAAAACCCATCACAGAAATTGACAGGCTTCTGAAGAACAATCCAGAGTCGGACGACATATTCTACGCACACTGGGTGCTTGATGTCTACCCGCAAAGACCAGACAAGCTAGAAGATGTCTGTCTTCATGATCTGCTGGCATGGTATGAGAAAGCTCCCACTGGCAGCGACGACATGCAGCTCAGAAGGTCAGGGACGTACCTGCGACGACGCACCCAGAAACCGTACATCGTCACGCACAAAACAGTTAACCCAAACAAGTCATCAGACGACAGAGAAATATATTTCTACCACCTTCTGAAACTATTTAAACCATGGCGGGATGAGTGTGAGCTGTGTGAAGAAGGAAAGACGAGTCATGACAAGTTCATGGAGGAGCAGCTGAATTACCCAGCCATGAGTCAGTATCATCAGCAGCAAGTCCACACAGCATCACAGGACGAAGAGATCGACAGAGCAGTGAGGGAAAAGGCGCGCCAGGTATCCGAGGAAGGAGAAGTGGCAGAAGACGAACAAACGGCACTGGAAGGCTGCGTGACTAATCATGCAGAGACTGCAATGCAGGATCTACTGGAGTCACACGCCAATGCCACACGACAAGACAATAATTGTGATGAGCTGCTACAACAGCAATATCAGGATCTAAATGTTGATCAGAAACGAGTGGTTGACATGGTTGTCACCAACGTGGGTCGAGAACAAAGTCCAGTCAGACTGATAGTCAGTGGCCAAGCAGGGACAGGCAAGAGTCGTGTCATTGATGTTTTGCACAGGCTGGTGAGTAAGCAGTGTGCGGCCACAGCTCTTCCAGTTGTCGTAGCAGCTCCGACAGGCCTGGCTGCATTTAATATCAATGGCACAACAATACACAGAGTCCTAAGCTTGCCCGTGGAGCACGGTAAACCAGCTGACTACTGTCCGTTGCAGCAAGAGCAACTTACCACTCTCCGTGCCACACTGCGGGACTTAAAACTGCTCATCATCGACGAGGTAAGCATGGTGTCATCACTAGTCCTGCTGTACATCCACCTCCGTCTCACTGAGATCATGTCCACCAATGAGCCATTCGGCGGTGTCAGTCTAGTGTTCTTTGCCGATTTTCTGCAACTGCCACCTGTCAAAGGCAACCAGCCTTTCCAGGATGTCACACTTAGAGAAGCAAAGCAACGCCTGGGATCAATATCTTCACTGAAACTATGGGAAATGTTTCAGTACGATGAGCTGACAATTAACATGAGGCAGAGTGCTGACACAAGGTATGCCAAGCTGTTATCTGCTGTCAGAATTGGCCACGTGAGTGATGAGGACTGCAAACTGCTGCAGAGCCGAATGATTTCAAGCGGGCGGAGAGCTACTGTGCAAGAAATATGTACGAAGTACAACGAGCTCAGTGATAATGGCCAGTGTCCTATTATTCTACTGCCAAGGACGGCACAATGCAGTGAAATTAACAGTGCTCTGCTACAACTGCTACACACTGATGTTGTGGATCTAGCTGCCATAGACAGTCTTGACACTTTGGTCGAAAAGAATCTGCTTCCAAAAGTCCACAGAGCCTACCAAAAACTAGGAGATGACGTCACAAGGACAGGTGGTCTGGAGCAGAACCTAAAACTCTGTGTGGGTGCAAAGGTGATGCTGAAACGTAACCTAAGTGTCGAAGCTGGCCTTGTAAATGGATCGGTGGGATCAGTAACTGGGTTTCGCACACAGCACAGCAGTAATGGCAATGCAACACAGATACAGAGTGTATACGTGCAGTTTAAGAATGTCGAAACTCCAGTGCAGATTGAACGTCAGAGTTGTACGTTTGAGGTGTTGAAATGTATTTTCTACACACGGAAACAATTTCCATTGATGCTAGCTTTTGCCATTACAGTGCACAAAAGCCAGGGACTGAGTCTCTCAGCAGCAATAGTTGACGCAGGTCCGAGTTGTTTTGGAAGTGGCATGAGTTATGTGGCATTGTCGCGTGTCACATCAGTCACTGGCTTGCATCTCATTGACTTTGACAAGTCAAAAATCATATGCAACAAAACAGCAGTCACAGAATATAACCGTCTGAGAAGCCTCTACACACCTCACCTCGGTCCTCTCATGCTTAGATGGAGTAAAAATGGGACAGAGGCCAGTGAGAACACCACTGAGGGCAGATCGTGCAACAACAGCAAAGCAGGTGGACAGGAAGTGAACCAAAATGCACCGAAAAAACGAAAACGTCACACGACCAGTGAAGATAAGTCACACGAACCACCTTACAGAAAGCGTAAGCTGCTACATAAGAAAGATACAGTTGTCAACACAAGAACAGAAACCGGGGCTGCTGTCGAACCAGTTGCAGTCAACAAAGCCACAGACTCTGAGCTGTCACACAGTGGATCACTTACCAGACGAGGGCAGATATTTGACTGCTGTAGTATCACCTCACTGAGTGAGTCGTTCCAGGAAGAAGTGTGTGGTAGACTGAATCTGGAACTATTCCCAGCAGATCCAATTTCAACACATCGCTCGGGATCGCTAGCAGCACGCGAACTTGAACGCCTGATATACACACAGTCACGGAAAGCGGTGAAAGTCAAGATTACATCAATCGGTAGCGATGGAAATTGCCTGTTCCGTGCACTGTCCTATGGAATAACACGGAATGAAGCACAACATCAGCTCATTCGATGTTACATAGTCAACCATATGAAAGATGCTGCTGTAGAAGAAGCATACAGAAACTTGTTTGCCACAAGAAATGCCAGAAACGACACATACACTGACCATCTCATAAAAATGCAACAAACTGGTGAATGGGGAACAGAGCAAGAGATAGCCGCAGCTGCTCACCTATTCGACTGTGCAGTCCTGTGCTACTCGCGATACAGTGCAAACGGCGAATACTGTCTGCAGGTGTTCACACCGCACTTTGCCACGTCACCAACCTGCACAACGTCGTGCAAGCACAGCTCACTGTATCTGGTTAACAGATCAGGCAATCATTATGAACTTGCCATTGTGCAATCAAAACAATTACTTGAAGAATAATTACATGGCCGAATGATGCAATCTTGACGTTTACTGGTTTACTGTAAGCGACTGTTGTTATTAATATATACTTTACATCTGCGACATCGCAGGTTGTGCTACAGGTGACTAGTGTCATTAATCGAGCAGAAAACCACATGAAAGACATATTATAAAGATATCGGAACCCTTTATCTTATTTTACGAGTATAAGCAGAATGTCTAGGAACTGCTATAAGAATCAATCAATCAACATGGATTTCTTTAGTTGGCACCATATGTCACGGATAAGTGAATCGGAGGCGCTGATGGATGGCTGTCAGTGGCACGACGTGTAGGCAGAGTTGAAGAGATGTGTTTTAACAGCAGTTTTGAAGGTAACCAAGGTGGCAGAGTCACGGACGGAAGCAGGTATATTGTTCCAGGTAGCCGGTGCAGAGACCGTCAGTCTCCATGCCTGTTGTAGGCCTACTGCTGCACTGCGTGGATATCAGTAAGTAGGCTGGTTTTTACAAGGTGCAGCAGTTAGGCTCTACAGAACAGTTCAGTCTCTTGCAGAAGTCGAGACGTGCACGTGCTCACTGCAACAGATTTGGCAGCATCGAGTGTCAGACGTGGACGGATGTGGTGCAGTGCGCGGATATGAAAGTTGCAGGAACTGACGAGGCTGGATACATGCCGGTCCATGGAAACTGCATGGTCGAGCTCAACACCAAAAAGCTTAACTGTGTCCGAAACCTGGAGGCTGGTGCCAGCCATCTTAACACCTCCGGTAGTTTCCGCACTTCGCAGTCTGGATGCTGTTCCGAATACCACTGCCTCAGTCTTGTGTTATTCCGTAGGACAGTGCACAGACAATTTCCATCGCTACCAGCAGACCATTCTCGAGAAACCAGTGGGTGATGTCTTCAGTGCAGTTGACCAGCTAAGACAGACTATCCAGACACAGGCTGGATGGCAATGTAGGTTTGAATGTCATCAGCATACTGGTGAATACTGACATGATGGGCTGCAGCAATGTCACTTACAGGAGCAACATACAGTGAGAACAGAAGCAGTCCAAGCACTGAACCCTGTGGGACGGCAGACTCGCAAGGAGCAGTGGCCGACCTCTCACCGCCAGCAGCCACATACTGCGAGCGACCGGACACAAATGACCTTAGCCAATCCAATGCCTAGCCATTCATGCCGAAAGTGTGCTGAAGCCGCTGGCAAAGGACTGAGTGGTTGACTGACTGCATCAAAAGCAGCAGATATATCGAGCACCAGCAGGGCAGTGCACCTGCCCTCGCCGGCAGTGGTCCGAATACCGTTCACAATCTTCAGCAAAGCGGTTTCCGTGGAGTATCCAGGCCTGTAAGCGGACTTGAATCTTGAGTAGTTGCCGGATTCCAGAACGTGCGGCTGCAGACGTTTAAGTGCGAGTCGTTCCAGAATCTCGGAGAAGGTACATGTACATAGGTTTGTTATTGACCTGTAGTTGGCAGGGTCGTCCTTTGATAAGCTGGGCTTCAGCAGAGGAATGACATGTCCAAGCTTATACCTGGTGGGGAAGACACCAGCACTGAAAGATGAGTTGGCAAGTTGAGTGAGCAGTGGTGCCATTACGTCCACAGTTGCCTTCAGAAGTGGGGTTGGCATGCAGCCAAGGGCGATGACTTGGGGGATGCAGTTCGGATCAGTTGTGCGACTTCGTCCGTGTTGACATGGTGCAAGGAGTACATCTGCACGATACTTGGCTGGGATGGCGGTGGATTTGAAATCGGAATTGTTGTTAACAAGCGAGTTGCAACCTCACCAGCAACACGACAAAGTTTGTCCGAGAAGAAGCTGGAGAAGTCCGAGCACAGCCGCTGGGCCTGTTCTGGTGTTGACTCCTCTCGTCGATCATCTGTATGTAGCAGTTCACGAACCACGCGCCATCTGGCTTTCTGGTCGGTGCCGGCTGTCGTTAGTCGCTCTTGAAAAAATGCTTCTCTGCAACGGTTGATCTCTAGGTTAGCCTCGGGACAGGAGGCACGATATGCCACTCGGTCGGACTCGGCATGCGTCCTTCGCCATCGCCGTTCCAGATGCCGGCGTCTGCGCTTCACATCCGCTGCGCGGGGTGACAGCCATTTGGCGGATCGCTTACCAATTCTCACCGTTAAAGTAAAGTAAATTAAGTGTATAGCAGTTCGCAGAAACTCTGCCACACCGCTACGGGAAACTCACATGCCATATGGGATCACACAGTGTTACCTGCCACCCGACAGAGGTGAGAATCCCGCCTTTACCCCCAGCCGAAGCAGGTACTCGATTTTGCGACCCCGGAGTCTCAGTCGGACGCCGTATGTAGATCAGTCAGCCAACAGAACTCGTCGGTCAGTCTGCCGGTCATCAGTGCTTCCAGTCTCCATGCCTGTTGTAGGCCTACTGCTGCACTGCGTGGAATCAGTAAGTAGGCTGATTTCTCAAGGTGCAGCAGTTAGGCTCTACAGAACAGTTCAGTCTAGTCGCGCACAGAACAGCAGCAGTGACATCGATGGGTCGCTACGGAGATTCAAATTGACAGGAACCAGCGAGTGGTCAGAGAGACCAACATCTTTCATAGAAACGTGACAGACTAGTTCGACATCGACGGAGGTAAAGACAAGATCTAAAATGTTACCAGCAAGATGAGTCGGTTGGTTGACGACCTGAAGCAAACTACGGTCGGTCAGTACCTCTAACAGGAGGCTGTCGACAGCATCGGCGCCACCGGGACAACTGAAGTCGCCGCACAGCAAAGGCTCGCCTGGCAACATCTAAAGCTCATCAATGAAGTTGAGGAATTCGGAGCAGAACTCTCCCACAGGCATGCCGAAGGCAGAGGAAGACGGAAGTCGGTAAACGGCGCCGAGGTTGAGACGACGACCGGCAGTTGACAACTTGACAGTGAGGCACTCAAAAACACGGCATTCAGAAGTAATGGTCAGCGTTGACAGCTTGAGGCCACGATGATGAACAATAGCCACTCCACCACCTTGACCACTTGGCCGATAACGGTGGATGACTGCATAATCCGGTGGGGCGATGTCGTCGACTACAGCCGGTGGCAGGTCAGCATGCATCCAGTTTTCAGTGACAACGAGAACATCGAGACGATGATGTGAGATGATGTCGCGGATGAGTGCAGCTTTAGTGACAGCAGATCGCGAGTTGACTAGGCCGAACCGAAGGCCTGCTGGACCCGGGTTTGGCTCGATGCCGCCAAGCAGTAACAGCACTGCCACAAGGATGGCACTGAACGACAACAAGCTGGACGGGCGGTAGACAGAC
>Ga0056108_1000579_pt1 | contig 10780 bp, 8 predicted proteins | sample WorMetG1BERMUDA1_FD_83875 | JGI IMG/M metagenome (GOLD analysis project Ga0056108, IMG submission 83875) | Marine gutless worms symbiont microbial communities from Max Planck institute for Marine Microbiology, Germany - Inanidrilus... ... | reverse complement strand
GAGTACATGCTTGTACTCGCTCTATGCCTGGTTTTGTTACTTGTATTTCAAGTAAAACTTTGCTCCAACGAAATCCTCCAGTTCTTAGTAGTAGTATTAATTTCACGTGAGGCATAGCCGAGGCAAAATGTATATTGGTCACGGCCGTCTGTGTGTCTGTCTGTCCCTCACTGCATTGCCGCACTAGTGCACTGCCTGGATGTCACTTGGGGGAATGGTTGGGGGTGCCCCCTAGTTGTGCACTATTGGGCGGATTTGCGATCGTTACGCGGGTTTCGTTGCTATGACAACATAGCACTGAACACAAAATGTCAGCGAGTGCTTGTACTTGCTTATGTACCTGAATGTTGTTGTATTTGCATCACAGGCTGTAGATTTATGAATGGATTACATTATTTGGGTGTTCTGTTCTCCAATTTGCTAACTCTTCATCTTTGCAGTATAGATTCTGACACTCTGACTTTTGAATCTAAATGATTGCTGTTGCTTTATCTAGCATGACTGCTACAAAGAGACGAGATTGTCTGACACTAGATGGATTCTGTCACTTACTGGATGCCATCGAGTCTGAAATCAAGCATTCATCTGCTAGAACGCCACTTCACTGCTACATAGAAGACAGCTCTCCACTGCCGGCTGGAGTCTATCGGGAGATCATAGAGTCAGTTGTTTTCTTTTTTTAAAGCACTGATCACTCTGATCGTGTATTTTGAATTACAGACAAAAACAAATATTGCCTTGGTTTATTCACTATTTGGCGGAAACAGATGTGATTCAGTGGTGGTTTAGTGCAGTGGTAATGGCATTAGGCTTAACGACAAAGCTACTCTACGTCTGGCCTGATTACTACTGGGATGGGTGATCATCTTCGGATGGACAAACCACCTCAGTCACTTATTTCCAAACATTCTGTTCCGGATCATGTAGAGGAAGGAAAATGATGGGGATCCGGCTTGTGCCCAGATTCACCTGGAAAAAGGGCCAATAACACGGAGATGGTGATGGATCTTGTAAAGTTATTCGTGGTTTCAGGAAAAGCAACTCTTAGTGCTGCAGAAAAAACCTTGTTATTTATAGAGAATGTTTGAATGGGGAGAACATAAAAGACAGCCTAAATTATTGTAGCTAGATGTGTAATGTTAACCTCAAAGACAACCATTTAATGGGCTCTTTTTCAGGACAACCTGGGTAAGCAAGCTCCAGAAAAGTTCAACCAATCTGGATTTTTGTGAAGCAAGAGATGATGGGGTGGCAGTGGCATCAGCTTGACCACATGCAATTTTGACCTCAAAATGTAGCAAATACGTTTTTGGTCAGAGAAAACATGCAGTGTTGAAATATGTGCACGGCAGCTGACTTATAATAAATTCATTGCCATGATGTCAGAAATACACACTTGTCTAACCCATGTGCCCAAGTTGAGTACCATTTTCATAATTCAGTGTTATAAAGTGCAGTCAAGCTTGTTGTTGCTGGATGCATCCTTAAGAGGCAGCAAAATACATTTTTGAGCAGATTACATTTCACAGCAATCCCCCGACCTGTATTTAGATTTTCATGGGTAGGATGAAAAGGGATGGGATGGAGAGGGAATGAATGGGAAGAGAGAGGGATAGAAAGGGAGGGGAGGGAAAAGGCGGAGGGAAGGGGAATGAGAGGATGATGCTAACTTTTGCGACATATTTACGCCCTTGCCTTCAGTGCTTTGACACTGTTGGTTGGGTGGCAGGAAGGGCATCCGGCCTGTAAAAAAATGGGGGGGCGGTGGAGGTGGGCACTGGTTAGTCCGGATGGAGTGGCGCGCCGCCGGATGGTCAGTGTGTCTGCCTCTGTTAATCCTCCCTTGCACCATAAAGTCCAGAAATTCTCTTCTGGCACCGGCTCACTCGGGTGGTCCCAGAAGAAGGGCCGTAAAACGGTTGTGGTGTGGTGGTTACGCCCGTGATTAGTTTTTCAGTAAGTAATTCCTATGTTGATTGTGGCTTGACATTGAGGTTGTCGAACGGTGGCCGAGCGCTGTCTGCAGTGGACATCACGCGTCTTTGTGCTGCTGTTGTGAGTGATCTGCCGCGGCTGTGCTCGTCTCCACCGACCGGAGCTATGCTGAGTGACAGAGCGTTGGTCAGTCTCGTGAGGCTCAGTAGCGAGTCACGACTGATAGAACAGGATGTCAGGTCTCTCAGAGGTTTTATCATTACCACACACTTTAGTGGTCTAGTTAAAAATCTTCCTGGTTTGCGTGCATGTATCTTCGTGTCAGGACATTAACTTTTAAACGAAATGACTATTTTACCGAGATATTGGGCATTCTGGTTCATCTTGACCCTATCTACGTCAAATTTGAGTGATAGTTCAAGTTCAAGGTCATGTGATGAACATATGTTTTTTGGCTATGGATGCATGTTACAAGGTGAAGTATACATTCTGAATTGCCAGAGGGCGACACTAAACATGCTCACAACACTTACACAGTCTAAAACACTCAATTCCTCATTGCCTGGTTGTCATGTTCGTTGTGCTAAAGTAGTAAGTGTGACTTTAAGTGATCATTGATGGCTTTCTAGTTTTGTCAGATGACTACGGTATGTGTGTTTCTGGGTACTAGCAGATACATGGAGCTGTTTGACTTATGTTTTTATTTTTACGGAAGGTGTTACTATAGAACAGTGCTATGATGCTGTCGGTTGACAGGAAGGGCAGCTGGCCTATGGAAGTCCTGCTCCAGCAATAGACACAGGTTCCCAATGGGACACATAATCTAACCTGGAGTCGTCAGTCCAGAAGAGTGGGTCATGCGTAAGTAAGTAAATAAGTGAAAACATAAAGAGCTATGATTATTTAAGTGTAAATAAAATAAGAGCTGCTGAGCTAGATTGTAATTGTAGTAGTAGGAGGAGGAGCAGCAGCAGCTGAAGCGGTAATAATGTGCGTTGTCGTTGTCGTCATCGTCGTCGTCGTTGTCATTGTTTTACTGCTGAGCATTGAAAGTGCATGTTGCTTGGCAGAGAACAAGCTAACGAGGGCAGTGTAGCAGTCTGGGACCGACTCTATGCCCATCTCACATTCTTGATCAGTTACGACACAGCAAGCGTTGAGCAGCTGGCAGACATCTTTGCACCACTTCTCATCTCATATGACTCACAGCCATACAACCCGCACTCTGTCAACCAGGTATCTAGTGTTGGCCGAAAAACCGAGGCCACTACGTTTAAAATGGCTACCCACATCTTCAAAGCATCTGAACCTATTTGTGTGGTTTGTGTTCTGAAAAAATGGTGTCAAAGTATGCGAATAATTCTGCAAATTGGTTCAGGCATTCTGAAGATGTAGTCAGTGTAGTGGCCTCCGTTTTTTGACCCAGCCTGTAGAGTTAGACTTCATGAATGTCAGTGTATACACCTTTGCATTGTATGGTAACGACGTAGGTACTGCATTGTGCTGTCTTCACTTCTGAATGACCACCACCTCCATTTTAATAACACTTTTGGTTGAAGCTGGGTTAGCCGGTTCCTCGTTGACTTTCTTCCTTCAGTTGTTCTAGGATAGAACCTTGAAGGATAAGAGGCATCGGTTTTTATAAGGCAGATGCATTTCTGGTCATGCAGTCAATGCTGTATAGGAAACACTACTTCTGAGTTACTCACCGACTGTGACCATTGTTAAAATTTCTAATTGTAGAGCATTATTTGACAAATTTTAACTGCAAATTAACATGACATTGTTGCTGATCGTGAACTTAGCCAGGTAGATTATTGTTTAGTCATAGGTTTGATGATTTATATCTGCTGTTTTGTCACATGGACCAAACATTGTGCAATAATGGAGATAGAATTAGATAGAAGGTTCATCTGAGGAAGACGTGTTGAGTGGTGGCAAAGAACGTATGAAAACTTTTGGTCTGTTATGAGCTGACGCACCAGACCATGATAAATGGAGAAGGACGGTTGAGAGGACAACTGGCCGACCAAGGCTTACATCGACAGTGGCCATTGAAATGGCATGCATGCATCAGTGTTTTCTATTACTTGTTAAATGCTGTGATGTGTTTTGTGTTCATTTGGTGGTGTAAGAGTGTAGATGTAGAAACAATGGGACATATTGCTGAAAAATCCTATTTCCACAATCTCGTGGCCAAGTATAAATACTTTGGACCTAGACTGAATACTGTTGCTCTGGAAAATAAGCTGGTTTAGAGTAGTGATAATTGACAGTAGTGCATAACACCTGTTTTATAGTGCATATTTATGTATGATTCTGGTGGCGTAATGGCAAGTTTCTCTTCAGTAGGTCTTCATTGACACTGTTGGTTCAGTGACATGAAGAGCATTCAGCCCATAATAACCTGCTTCATAAATTCTAAGGCTCTATATTTTGGAGATTCCATCTAACCTGATGTATGTGGGAAAACTAGGCCAGTTACTAAAACCCAAAAGTAATAGTTGATGATTACAATAATGGCATTGATGATGGTAGTGACTGGAAGTCAGTGTGCATGGAATGTCTGTCTGGCAGGCAAAAACAGTGTTGTCGAGGCTGCTGGAAGCTGTTCATGTCACTATGGACAAGAGTGCGGAGTCAACGTCTGACTTCTCGATGGTGTCATCTCCGAGAAAACCACAAACAGCCGAGCTGTCTACCACACAGGATGGTGGTATGTATGACAGCGATCATTACAGCTGTGCAGCAGTGTTTTCTTTGTATGTTACCGATTGCTTTGCTAAATGTATGTACCAGTCTATGATAGTAGCAGTATCATTGCCTTGTTGCATTTCACCTGAGGGAGAAACAGAGTCCACAGTTGCCTCAGACAGCACACAGCATTTGCTTAGTGATATCACAAGTTAATTGTTCCATTTGTTCATCACTAAGTGCATTTTCTGGCTAATTAATAGATTGTCATAATAATGCAATCTGTATGTTTGGTTGAGCATGTTTAACCTTTCCACATTCAAGTCCAGATTTTTTTTACTAAAACAGTCCAACAAGCAGTTCATTATTACGTTGCTCCGTATTTTTCTTTTAAGAATGCTGCAGACACAACAAGAAATTATTTTGATATTGGTTGGATATGGATGTTTTATAATCAACTAAGCTTGGCTTAAGATTGTCAGTTAAAGGGGAACTAAACGTTATCATAAAGTGGTAGTCGGGTTATTTGTTTTGTGTAATAATTAACAAATATCACCTTACTGTCAGCCAGTTTTATGCAGTCTTTAAAAAATCATACGATTTCTGAAACATTTTGCTGACTTAATTTGATAGCCAAATTATCACCTATTTTATTGCTTTATATATGGTGGGAGTCTCTCTCCGTAAACACACATAACCAAATGTAACAAACAGGTCAAACATGGCCAGAGTTTACGTGGTTATGCACATGATATTTTTACTAGTTTTTATGCACGAAAGAACATATGAACAACCGTTTCTATTAACCATGTAACAACAAATAAACATAGATATAAAGATAAACTGCTAGGCCTACTACTTCCACCTCCACAGAGGAAAAGATGGCAAGAAATCAGTAATTTTGTTGTCAAAAAAATCCTGTTATTTCATCTGCATCATCAATTTAGTGACCGACACAGAAATTTATTTATCATAAATGTTCATTTTAGGTCATATATTTTTCACGGTTGATTAACCTTTAAAAATGACTGAACTGTTTGCAGGTAAACATTTTCTACTGTTACCTGAGTGGGCATGGTTAGATCAACATCGATTTTATTATGTCACATGACATGACTTTGACCCGTCATGCTCCTGCATTGTACTTTGTGATATGAGATTTGAAATTGATGGTAATAAACCTAAAGGATGTTATGTTAAATTTTATTGACAGTGAAGTGATGAGCATGCTGCGAGTCTCAGCAAGAGAAGGAATATACTTGTAACTTAAAATGCACAAATATGTATTTAAACTATAGATATGTTCACAGTGCTAGTATATGCATGTGACTGTTAACAATATATGACTGTGTGTCACCATCGATTTTGTCGGATGCTTTGGCAGCGAGGACCGCCGACAACGTGACGACAAAGGATGAGGATGATGATGATAATCTCTCCACTAACTCTAACCCGCCAGCTCCAGCTTTTCTTCCGACCACTACACTCCGACGTAAGTCATAGCAGCTGACAGTTGTATTGTTACTATTTTAGCACATTTTTTGCTTTGATGGCTAGTCTGTATGTACTTCATCATAATGTGAATAATGTTTAAATTTTTTGACGTTGTCCAAAGTCTGACATGATTTTTAACGTGCAGTTTTGGTCTTGAACGTCCATTGTATTTTGGCTTCCAGATTATTCATTAATAATTGGGCTGACATGTACCGGAGAAATTGTTAGTATTTTTAGGACCAGCATGCAGTAATTTGTAGAACTCATATACAGACATATTTTATAGTGAATGTTGTTGGGAGAGCCAGCAAAAAAGGCATGTTGTACCTTCCGTCATGACTCAGTGGGTCAAGAAAGGATGGGGTCAATTGGGTGTATCTTTTTGAGTACCTTTTGACATGGTTGGTTTAGCAACAGGGAGGGCATACAGCTGGTGAAATCTTATTCCAACCATCCCAGGATGTTTTCTTGTGTGGGACACAGCTAAACCTGGATAACTCAGGAAAAGAATGCAAGTGAATGTTTGCTATTGGCAAGTCATAGTTCAAGAAAGAAGCTTTAGCAATTGTAGCACTAATAGTAATAGCAGTGGTTGCAGGCATAACATAGTATATATACAGACAATGAACATGCGCTGTCGTGTATGCTTTTCAACAGTTTAGAACTTACTCTATCGTTAGTAGTACTAATGTTTCTGTGAAATTTGTATTTTTGTAAAATCTATGGCTCATTTTCACATATATTTTTATATTAGCCGTTGTCTCATATTAGCTGTTTGCTCAGCTGATATGTCTGTTGTAACATTTGGGTCAAGAAACTAAGTCATGTTAATAGACGCAAATGTGATTGACGACATGCACAATTAACGTCTTGTACCTTTGAGCAAATTGGTAACAACTTTGGGCGAGTTGTTTAGTCCACAGACGTCTGACAAACCTGACGAAATTCCAGCATATTATTACATGTAGTACTACAGAAATATGCTCATTTTTGATATTGAAAACTGAGACTTGTATTTGAGATCCACTAGTCCAGTTTAGTCATCGTTTGTCGCAGAGTCAGCGGCATATCAGCAGTTGCTCAACACGACCGGTTCAAGCTTCAGTCTGACGGCACTGTCAACTGGTGAACTGGAGAGTGATGATGATATTGAGAAGGACATTGTACCAAAGAGGCCAGGACCTACCAGCAGCCCTAGACAAAATGCTGTCGCGGCGGCTTCTGCTCCAAAGGACGGCCGGGAAATTTCAAAGCAGCCAGTGACAGCTTCACCAGCTGTCAAGGCTGTTTCAAACTCCACCACAAACACTCATAACAAACAAAGGTTTGTTTTCACGATGTCTTGTGTGTCATGTGTCTTTGGTTCTTTCTTGTCTGTTGGCTTTGAGTGCTTTTCAATGTCATGCATTTAATAAACTTAGTAATATTAAGTTGCTTATCGTGAGGTATCTTTGACCTGTCTGGACTCGCTTACGTTTTCTACAGAATGCTGAGACTGGTTCACACAAGTTGAGATTTGACTGCAGATATTGTCTTTGAAAAATGACTGCTCAATACTCACCTACAGTTGGGTGATTAAAAACTGAGAATGTAAATCTGTTGTCTTCGTCATCATTCTAGGCAACAGACTGTTTTCCACACTATCACTTATTTGCGTGTGATAACCTTTGTTACTGCAGTAAAGCCGCTCGACCTGTGTCATCAACAGCTTCGGTTGGTTTGCCGTCTTCTCGCAACAACATTGGTATGCTTAATTCTCTGCTGAACATTTTAGTATTCTGTGCTGTTCCTGCGGTTTAAAGTTTTGTACATATCATGTCAATGTTTGCAAATCTCCACGGAGCTGGATACTGTAGTTCTGGGCTTTATGCTGGTATCATATATATACTCACTCTTTAAACTGCTGTGGCCAATGTTTGCAGTAATTTAGCGGAGTAATTGAGAAAGAGAATGAGGTGGCACTTCAGCACGCTGAGACGAGAGTGATAACATTGATGATGTGTGGTGTAGTAAGTAACAGATACGTAAGTTCACGTGTAACGTTCAAATCATCACATGTAATGAGAGAGGCAGACAGTGAGTAGGAACAGCTGATATAATTACAGTGCTGCAGTGAAATAAGTCGAGATGGTGTGGACATGTTTTGAGAAAGGTTGAGAATGATTGGGTTTAAAAATGCAAATATTACAAAGCGGATGATGAAGTAAACCAAAGAAAAAGTAGGCAGTGATTGAGTGAATGTTTTTCTGGTAGTGGCTCACCCACGTTGTCCTGGATAAAGGGCCATTAAACGGGTTTTTGTTGTTAGTGTAGTCAGTGATTTTCGTGTACCTTACAGACACACAGCTGATTGACCGCTATTTCCCACATTCCTTTTATTTAGTAGGTGGTCCAATAACGTCTCCAAGGAAACCATAAGAGATTTATAGCGCAGTATTTTCACAGACTACAGACAAGGTGGTCTTTCTGACCCCCAGCCAACAGTGTCAAAGTAATGAAGGCAAAGTGTGTGTACCTTACACCTTGTATGATCTTGTTACATGTACTGGTTCCAACAGAGGCAGTAGCTTTAGTGTGTTAGTATTATTAGTCCACATCGCAGTACTACCTACGTAGATGTGGCCTATTGTTACAGATGTAGTAGTGTGGTTTGTCCATCAGTCTGTTTGTCTGTCTATCACGATCAGCAGAAACTGCTGAAGTGATGGAGATGCCCTTTGGGTTGTGGACAGTAGCGTAACAACCGCCCCTGCAGACCCTGCAATGCAGGGGGCCCCATGAATGTGCAATGGCAACCATGATGACTGATTAGCTACACCATTACACGTATAGTGCAGGGCCTACAAATGCGTTTTGAAGCACAAAATGTGTAGTAGAAATTTCAAAACGTGCAGTACGAATTTTTGAAAAGATGTCAAGTGTGCAGTAGCATTTTTATAATGTACCTGTTTATAACAATTTTTGTTAAAGGAGCTAAGCGTTCAATGTTAAAAATTGCATGTTTATTCAACAGTAATGCTTCAGCTTCTGGGGGACTTTGTCCCCTAGATCCGGGACTTTGTCCCCTAGATCCCCTACCCGGGCTCTGCCCCTGGGGCCTAGACACCGCTGGGGAATTCCGTCCCCAGACCCCCTGTTGTGTACAGTGTGATGTTCAAACTATTTTAGGCCCTGGATAATCATAGTCATGATGTCACCTATGGTTAGCCTGTTAACATGACATTTGCATAAAACTTTCAACTTCCATAAAATTTGATCACTGGGATGGGGGCCCTGTAGGCTGTAACTGTTTTGCATGGTGGCCCTGAATTTGTAGTGACGCCACTGGTTGTGGACTTGGGTGGGTCCAAGGAACTATGTACTAGATGGGGTCTGGTCCCGCCATGGGAAGAGGCAATTTTAAGGGCGAAACGGGCGGCTTCTTGTAAAGTGTAGCAATTCTCTGCAGTGAGCTGTGCAAAAACGGCTAAACCAGTCGAGATGCTGTTTGGCATTTGGACTTGGCTGGGCCCAAGGAAGCATGTGTTAGGTAGCGATGCACACCGGCGCCACCTGGCGAATACCACTGAACCGTCCATGTGCTGCGGGGATGCGGCCTTTTGTCAAATTACTTTGACCACTTGTTACAAATATCGCTACTACTATTCTGCTGTTTGCTGCCACCGCTATTCCTTTTGCTTTTTCAGCGCATTAAAGGTTTTATGAGGATGCACTATATAAATGTACGTTTTACTTACTTACTTTCAGCACTCCTACTGTGCATTCATATGAGCTGCTAGTCACAAAGAGTGTGCATGTGCAAATTATTATATTCTGATTGAGCTGACTGTTCCTGCATCGTTGTAGTGTTCAAGGTGAATGCCGATCCCGACCTGGATGATGAACATATTGTTATTCCAACTGCGAGTATGTACGGCAGTGGAGGTCACCGCGTTTCACACACTTCTCGACATGATGATGATGGTTTTGATGATTTCTGGGATTAAATGCTACTCGGTCTTGTGTGTTCATCACATTTCAGTTCATAGTATTACGTTTTACTGGTGTATGTGCATGCATGCCTGCGTTTGCATGAGCACAATCTTATAATTGTATATGGTAGATAATACATGATACATTGATAAGATGTTATTATTATGGTGGCCCTATGTAATAGCGCAGACCATTATATTTTTGCTCTGTGATTTCTATCTTCTTTCTTTCTTTTTTTCCTCGCCTAATCTCAGCAGTCGGAGATTGGATATCTACTATACTTCCACACATGGAATGGCCTTAGTGCGAATTTAGAAAAATGCATGTCTGAAATGTGCTGCACGCGGCTCACTGAAAATACAGGACGCAAAAAATCGCCATTTTTGCACCATCGCACAACTTTGTCGGGCTGTATCTTCGCAGCTGAGGCATGTATTGACAACCGGAAAAAAACTTGTTAAACACCGATACCTCCTCCACATGTCCTCATAATATGGTGAACTTCGGCTTACTAACGGCTAAGATCTGTTGGCAAGTTTGGGGCACCCCTGCAAATTTCAACGGCTTTCGCGTCTTGGCAGCTTTACTGCACGGCACTCTAGTAGTGGGCGTCAGCCAAACTTTGCGGTGTTGAACAGAGGGTGCCACCTATATTCGGCAGGGCGACCATCACGTTGTGCATTGG
>Ga0056108_1000578_pt1 | contig 10781 bp, 4 predicted proteins | sample WorMetG1BERMUDA1_FD_83875 | JGI IMG/M metagenome (GOLD analysis project Ga0056108, IMG submission 83875) | Marine gutless worms symbiont microbial communities from Max Planck institute for Marine Microbiology, Germany - Inanidrilus... ... | reverse complement strand
CCTGGACCCCGCTGGGGGCTGCGCCCAGACCCCCGTCATAGGCTGGCGCTCCGCGCTCGCCATGTCCCCAGCCCCTACCCCTCCCTGGAAAAATTCCTATGGGCGCCCATGGCTCTGCCCCTGGAGCCGCTGGGTACTTCCGTCCCCAAGACCTCCTGCTATGTCCCCCAACCATGGAGACAGATCGACGCCTACGGCTGTCGCTGACAAACACGCGCGACGCGCTGAACCACGGTAAACGTACTGCAAACAAAAAAACACGACAATCGTAAAACTACATTTCACCTGCGCTGTGCACTTCCGTCACGCCCTTCCCACCGACAGGCGATGCGGCCTAATGTCAACATGCCGGAGGAGTACCGAGCCACGGGCATTGGCAACATGCACAAAAGAATTTGGTAAACATCGTGCGTGCTGTTCCGGAGATATCCTCGCGGACAGCAGATACAGTAAACAGACAGACACACTCATCACAATACCCCGCAACCGCCCCCGCGAGCGAGGTAAAAATTAATAAGGTGTAGTCCACGCGCAGTGTGATAAACTTGCTACCGAACTACGTTGACAACGCTTAAGCGTCGAAAGTCGCCAATCTGTAGGCTAGCTACCAATACCTGCATTTAACCTACCCCGGCTGCATTTGGCGCCTCCGTTGGGGGTGACCCCGTTTGAGTTTTGCCGAGATTTTCGCCTTCAGAAAACGAGAGTCCCTGGGCTATCGTGTGGCTCTGTTTTGCGTGATCCTATGTTTAGCCGTTTCAGTAGAACACCGACTTGTGACAGACAGACGGACAGACAGACAGACATACGACGACAGCTAATACCCGCGCGTGTAAACATAAGTAATGTTACTCAACATTAATTCTTACAGTAAGTAATTAAGCATTCACTGGAATAAGTGTTTAGCCTTACTTCATTTGAGAATGCCAGTTAATGACACAGATCAGAAAAAAACTCATGCATTTAACAACTTTAAAGAAACCACAAATGACTACATGCTATAACATATAACACAACCTATAAGCTGTATCAGTACAACTAAACAGCATAGTCACTTTATGTGAAGTTCACAACGCAATCTGTGATAAACTGCAGACAAGCAAAAATAACACTCACAGAACACTGAATCGCGTTCACGGTCCTTCATTAAAGCAATAATAAAGTAGAACTGACATAAAGCTGAAAATTACAAAAAAATGTCGGTGCATAGGGGCGTCCATCCCCATGGGCGTCGATGCATAAAGGCCCCGGGCCCCCGCAAAAATTCTGGAAACAATGGTTAGGGCCCGAATATGTTGGACCTCTTGCTTGTTCAATTTTCGTTATCAGATATCCCCAGCGCTTTTGAGCCAACAATAATCAGAGCGGATTGATGTTACTGCATCCCCCTCCACAAATGAAGTAGACCATACCCTTTTACAAGTTAACTCCATCCCTTCATCCCCTCGTCATACTTAGCCCTTCCCCTAAGGCAGCGGTGACGACGGCGAATCCCCAAACACCAAAGATACTATAGCATTTTAAAATAAATACGTGCACTAAAAGCTACAATATTTGATACCAGGTAGGCTACCTGTCACCTGTAGTCATTCTTCAAGCAAAAAAAAGGCTAAACATTACATCATGCAAAACAAATGGATCGTGTCAGCCTCTTTTTGCTGCAAATATAACACCAACGCTATTAATATGAATGGGGGACATTACAACAAAACTTCACGGTGGCTCAAGATGGCGGCTGAGTGAACAGCACAGCACTGCTGCTGATCCGCCCACCACAACCTCCCAGAGTTTTACAATCGTGACTATGTTTCCAGCACGTCACATTCATGTGATAAAATCGACATAAACTGCATAGCCGTCCACAATGTATGTTCTTACATTACTTTTGACTGGATACATACAGTAATAATCAGACATCAGCAGGGGAGTCGCCACGCGGTGGACTGGAGTGTACATGTCCACCCAACTTTTTCCAGAGGGGGTTCATGCAATGGCTGCAGATCCAGTCAGTTTAAACGCCTGCCGATGCCCTACACTGATTCCAAAGTGACCCTCTGTTAAATTCCTGGAACTGCCTACAATTTTCGCATCCCCACATTCCACCTCTAGTTGGAAGGCAGACCTTCCCCACACACATCCCACTTGCCTCCGCCTACTGTCCAATCCACCTTTTTAGACCTTGTATATCAGTGTGCACTGCAAGTGCAATTTACAAATACAACATTTATTACTATTATTGGTGAAAACTGCAATTTATACATGGCTGCATATCTACTACAACTTTTGCTTGCTACTGCTTTCACTATACTGGACGACTGACGCCATCACGATGTTTGACGGACGGCTAATCCCCGATTTTTATCCCCTCTGAAATTCTCATGAAACCATGTAATCACCTCCCAGTAGGATGGCCACCCGTCGGTGCACACAATACAGAAGCAGAAAGCTAACAGTTACAGTTACATACTAGTACTAAGAAATGTACACAAAACAAAAGTAAAAGAGACTGCCACAATACATCAGCAACTGTCAAAATTGTAAACTCACATTTCTACATGGCACATCCACCCTGCCAGTGCTGCCTATTTAGCGATATCAGAGTCCCCAATTCAGCTGTGGCTTCTGACTTCTGCGCACCACACAAATTTTGTACTATCATTATTATTATAACATTATCATTATATCAAGTCCATACATTCTTGTTTAATCTGGACAATATTCTGCTCAAGCTCACCAGACTTACTGATTTGTGGCGGTTTGATGACGACTCTTTCTGTCTAACCTTGTGGCTTCCTTGAAGCTTGATGATGCTTTCAATTTAACATTTCTATGCTTTCTTTCAGCTATGCCATCATCTTGATTTTCTTCTTCTTCTGATGAACTGATTCGGATTTCCATACTTCTTGGACGGACTCTCATAAACGGGCTTGCCATGCCCTCAAAAGAATCAACAAGTTCTTTAATTGACCGCCTTCTTTCAACTGGAGGATCACCTCTTGTCACTTCTTCATTATTCTTCTTGTACAGCTGCATTTCTGCCTTTGCTGCCATTAGTGATGCATCTCCAGTTCCATCATCTGACCTGATTCCATGTGCAACTGCTAAATTTTTGTTAGACGGATCTGACAAGCACGCTATTGCACCATCTGCTGTCAAACTGGAATCATACTTCTTTGCCGGTAAATTTGCTGACGACAAAAATTCGACATCCGAAAAATCAACTGCATCAACCGTTGGTGTTAATAACTGATTAGCTCCCACCATGACATCTAATGTAATATCTGTTGCATCAGTCATCTCACCATCACTCATTTCATACTTATCCAATTCATTTCTTGTAGTTAACTGGGGTGCTTTCGGCAGTGGAGAGCTTTCAATTCGATATGTTCTCTCAGTTTTACTATCAGTGACTTGTCGAGTTATTTTTACATGAGGTTCCTTTACCACTTGCCTTTGGTGTTGGAAGTGTTTGGATTCAAGCTGGTAGGTCTTTAATGATGGCTGGTCAACCGTTCTTTCTAACAGTTTGCTTGCTTTAAACTGCTCCGGTTCTACTTGTATTAATTCCTTCTTGATTTCCGTCACATTTGTACCTCCACTGCTTTGCGTGGATATCTGCACATCCTTCTGCTCCACATATGGACTAAAAGCAGAAATACGTGTAGGCGACTGACCTGAATACAAACCTGCAGTCCTAACTGGGATATGTGTGACTTTTGAGAACTGTGGCATCGACGTTGACTGAGTGCCACTGCTTGTGCTTTGTACAGGGCCTTGAGAAGGAAACATCACTTTAAAAGTGCTGACCTTCGAAGGAGCACACAACTGTGCTGAAGCTACAGTGGTTGCACATCTGTGACTGTCACTACTTCCAGACGCTACAGAAGATGGTGCCCTGTACACAGCACAACCGGAAGTTGGAACTAATGGCGATACATATAAAGGCTTCGCTGGCTTTCCCTTTGGCAAACCACGGCTTAAAGGAACATTTCTCTCAATTTGTGATGAGTCAGTGTGTTTTATCGCAACGTCCTTATTCGCAGTGTTTGATTTTCTGGCATCTAAAGTATCAGGTGTTTCTAACAGACAACTGGAATGTGACTGCAGGACGTTCTTGCTAAACCAATCTTCCCTGAGTTTCTGCAGTCGCTCGACCCTGCTTTCAGGGGACTCTGTGATCTCCTTATGCCGTGGCAATGACACTTCATATGTGTCATTTTTGTCAGTAAGAGCAGAGGCAGAATCAATGTTGGTGAAAGATAAAGATCCACCCATCAGTTTTATGTCATCATCTTCATCACCAGTGTTTCGTTGTAATTCTAACTCATCACTTTCATTTGACTCTGATGCGAGCCGTTTAGGCACATCGGTAACAGAACTGCCATGGCTGTCACTTTCACTATCCAGATATCCTGAGTCAGTGTTAGCACAAATGCCTTTCATACGGGATTCGCTGCGACACTTCACGTCACGTGGTGTCTGCTGCCGTTTTGGCTTCGTGCTCACAGGATCATTTGGCATCGCGATATCTGATGTAGAATGTTGTAAAGGTTGTGCACTCACTGCTGGCTTACATTCTACATTAGTGAAGGCAGTATCTAACACTGCCGCAGTTTTCGTAGTCACAGAACTATAACACATTCGTGGATCAGAGCGAAGCTGAGACAACCGTTCGAAAGAACAAGATTTTGCTTCTTCTCTGCTCTCGTTCTCTTGTATTCTTGAGACCATGTTTCGCCATCGTTCAGCATCCTTCTCAGTTAAAGCTGGCAAGCTTCTGCGTGCAAAGCTGCTGTTGGATCTGCCAGGAATGGACGACAGTTGGCCAGCCGGGTGAGAACGGAATACAGCATATCCTTCTGCTGCAGAAGACCTCAGCACACCTGACTTGCTGGCTACATTCATGGCACTACTACTGACACTACTATCCACTTCTGTACATGGCAAGTTTTTCATCTTTCTGTGAGACACGAAAGTGCCAACATTTCCTGCAGGAGGAACACTATCAACAGTTGACGTTCTGGCATTGCCCTCTGCAGCGTAAGACTGGAGCATGTGCTCTGATGACTTACCACTATTTACTGATGAAGTACGTCTTCCATCAATAAGCCATTCCTTGGCATATTCAAGACTTGGAGACTGTTTGCTTCTGTTACCTTCAAGTACCTTAATGTCAGTGGACGATAAATGCTTGACAGTAGGGTCATCAGCTGAATTATATCTGGCAGCAGTCATCGATGGTGTAATGTTATGCTGGTTTGAGAGACTTTCCAACAGCTTTTCATCTTCATCTAATCTTTGAACAAGTTTTTCAAAGTCTGCAAGCTCATCGTTGGCAAGTGACCGTTTCTTCTGCTCACTGTGAGAATAAGCTACACCACCATGGGATGTTCCACCTCCAGCCCTCCCTTTCAGACAGCCTTCACCATCACCAATGTGCCCATGAAATATCTTTCTGGCTCCAATCTCATTGGGACCAAACAGTTTGGCCTTAATTTCAGCGACAGTCACAGGAGAAGGGTCTTCATCTACAGGCACCTGACATTTTTCTCGGTTTGTCAGATATGCTTTGCCAAATTTTTCACCACGTGCTTCATGTACATTTCTGTCAGACGTGATCCCCACATTATGTCTTAATACATCAGTTTCAGACACAGCCATTCTCCCACGATCACATGCTGCATATACATTATGACTGGTACAGACGCTTGCTGTATTTTGAGAATTCTTAGTATTCAAGCTGTTGTTCTCTGTCGTGCAAACAGCTGCAACTGACGACGGCTCTATCTGTGCCATTACCTGTGACCGATAAGATTCTTGTCCATGCAAAATATGTCTGTCATAGTCACTGGAAGCACGTGATGGCATGTGATCAGAAGTCTTTATAGACTGTAGGTCTTCATCCAGACCGACTTCAGTTGGTCGATGCCTGCCGGAACAACTAGTTGATGACTTTTCTGTGTGCATATGATCACGTGGAGCATAAACACGAACATTCTGAGGACCTGACGCTGGAAGACTTGTAATACAGTGGCTTGAATTTGAACGAAAATGACTTGTCGCCTTTTGACTTCCTAGCGACATCTGCTGTACTAACCTATCCTGAGACTTCTGTCCTGGTAGTCTGACATCTTTGTGGACATCTCGTTTGGTGTAATTATCTCTAGAGCATGAGTCACGTTTCCATCCTGCCAGACCAGTATCCACTTCACTGCACTGTCTCCTGCTGCTCTCCCTTTCCAGGTTTTGACCATTCATTTGTTGGCCACTGCAGTAGAAGTATCGTTGTCGGCAATCTCTATTCAATGCCGTTTCCACCTCTGGGCTGTTGATAATTGGTTTGCGCTTGTCTGCCCCAGAATACCAATACAATGGTTCAGGTTCGTAGGCAGTGTAATTACTGTAAGAATCACAGATGTCTGGAAAGCTAGGATACACCCTGTCATCCTTCAGGCAACTATGCTGCGACGCATCATGATCCGAAGAAGTCTTCAGTTGTTGAGGTCTGTGATAACCAGTTACACTGAACACAGTTTCTTTATGACTACGACCTCCACTGCTGTCCTTCGATGATGGCTGATTAGTGTGATCAACAGACTGTACAGGCTTTGCTGGGACACAAACACTGCTGACGAATACTTCTGAACAGGGCACCTGTGACAGCTGACTGTGCTTCAGCTGGTCTGGTTTCACTGAACGACATGGCTCTTGTATGCTCCAGCGATACTGTTCACGAAAAACTGCTGCTGCATCACGAGTCAGCTCAGAATTTTCGTCAAGACCACGGACAAGATCGTGAACCAAATCCCTATCAGACAGCTTCGCAGTATCCTTGTATTCCGTTTTAGAAGTGTGCCACATTTCCTGCTCCTTACTTGACATCGACTGGGGCAGCTGCCTTTGCAGTGATGGAGAACCAGGTTCATAGGTCATGTTGTAATGCCAAAAGTCAGGACTTCGATTCTGTGGAAGCTCCTCTTGAGGTGGTTTTGGAGGCTTTCTGTTAGCCTCAGTATTCTGAGAATTAGTTGTTGTAGAGAATCCTATATTCTGAGGTTTGGGATAACTGAAACGTTCTCCATCAGGCCTTCTAATTCCATTGTTCCACTGATCATCAGCTGCCGGCAATGCCGAAGGTAAAGCAGTTCTTGATGGCCTATCAGGAGATGTGTTTGAATCTTTGCTAACATGTGCACCTTCACTGAAGTCACCAGCAATCATACTGGGATGGGAAGGATAATTTGGTGATGGAATGACATCAGGTTTTGCTGGCAACTGGGAATGCAAGCCACCACGCTGCAAGCTCTCTATACGACGGGGGACTGACGGCTTTCCCACATCAACAGTAACATGGTGAGTTGTCATCTGTGGCTTTTTGACCTCAATGTGCAATTCTGATCCTTGATATGGCTGACCAGCTGACGGCCTTTGGACAGCCTTATTCTGTGGTCGGTTATAGTGGATTTTTCTGAGAATATATTCGTAATCATCTGGAGGAATAGCTTTACCGGTATGTGCTTCACTGGACGGCTCAGGTTGTCTTTTCATGTTTTTCTCACCATCACTCTTTCCACTTCCACTCTCATTCCCAGAAGAATGCTGACGGTGATATTCAATCTTGTATTCAACGAACTTTAGTTTCTCTTCTTCAACTAAAGATTTAGCATCAAAGCTTGACTTCCGCACTGACTTACCAGGTGCTGACGACGGTCTCGCAGGAGTAACACTGCAAGCAGCTACACTCACTGATGTATTTGAAACGTTTCCTGGACTGGAAAGATTCTTATATCCATCATTTGATATGTAACTCTCGGCTTTGCCAGACGGCTGAAGATCTGCATGAGGCAGTTTTGATGATGTCAAAGGCTTACTATAGCAGTAAACTGCATCTACTCTTGCTTGACGAGGTTCATATAACTGAACAACCTCAACATCGTCAGACGACTTATCTGGCTCCAAACTAACAGCATCATAGATGTTTTCAAACGATGATTCCTTGACTGAATTGTCTGCACCTGTGCTCTGCAGAGAAGACACACCCATACCGCTAACATGCACTGGTTTGCCAGACTTCTCAGTACAGATATCACCGACCATAAGTGCACATGGATTTTCAGCGGCTTCAAATTGCTGAATGCGATTTTTTACAGCGACTGAAGATGCATCAGCTAAACTGAGTTCGATATCATTCTCTGGAGAATGATCGATGTAGTAAATATCTTCCTCAGCGCACTGTCGCTGTTCCTCTGTATGTCCATTTACTACTGACTGCTGGTCAGCGGTCAAGTCCCATCCATACACCTGACAACGCTGTTGGAGAAATTTTCGACGTTTTTCTGCTTGTTCTTTGAACCTCATACTTGGTCTGTCAGCAGCTCGTTTCCACAGTTCTCCTGCAACTCCAGCGGACGGCAGTAAGTCCGTCTTCTTCCCTGAACGTCCACCATCACTCGAGCGACGGCCACGTCGAACGTGCAGCGGACTACGATGCCACGTTTTTGGAGAATCACTCTCAGATTCGCTGCCAGAATCCAGGTCCACGTCCACTTTGGCGACGGCGCCACTTGCTGCACCAGGTGTGGAAAGCTGGACAGTCAAGTGCGAAACAGGCATGGCGGCATCTGGTTTATCGCTCACCTCATCAAGACCGGCCAGCAACGAGCTGGAGCCAGATGACTGCCGGTCATTGGAAACAGTGTCCGTGAAGTGCAGAAAGCAGCGTGGTTCACTATGACGGCGTTGTCGCAATGCAGAGAGCGCGTCGTCGTCAAGCTTATGAACATCCGGGTAGAAGTGAGTAGTGTTCCAGTTGTAAAGGCGCTTGGAGGATGGCGCCTTCACCCGCACTGCCTCACTTTGGACCTCCATGCCATTCTGAGGACGTTCCGAAGGACCGTCAGAAACACCCTGAAATGTGCACACACAACCACGATCAGAGGTATTTCAGGTTTACCTGGATTAGCCACCTATACCCAAAGGGTTTCAAGGAAAAATCTGAAGATTGCTGGAGCAGCATTTTCAAAATCCAGATGCACGTATGGCAAATGACGCCCAACCAACACCGTCAAAGCATTCAAGGCATACAAAAAGATAAGTGGTCAAAGTAATTTGACATAAAGCCACATCACCGCTGCACACGGAGGGTTCAGTCGTATTTGCCAGGTGGCGCCAATGTACACCCATATATAGAAAGCCAAAAAAAAATGGTTGCCATGGCAACCTCCCTCAGGACCTTTGGACCCCATCTAACACGACTCCTTGGGCCCATCCGAGCCCATAACCCAAACGGCATCTCGATCAGTTCAGCCGTTTTTGCATAGGTGACCGTAGAGTATCCCTATACTTTGCAATGGGATGCCCCTTACCCCCAAAAAATTGCCTATGGCTCCCTGGGCCAACCCGAGTACCAAACGGCATCTCCACGGTTCAGCCGTTTTAGCAGGGGTCACTAGTGTGACAGACCAACAGACCAAGTCAAGCGACTTGATCGGTAACAACAGACGGCATCTAGGTACATAGTACTGCTATGCGACCTAATAATAACTAGAATGTGGGCCAATGCCCAACGTGATGGCCTCCCTGCCGAATATAGGTGGCGCCCTCTGTTCAATGCCGAAAAGTTTGGCTGATGCCCAATACTGGAGTGCCGTGCAGTAACGCTGTCAAGAAGCGAAACCCGCTGAAATTTGCTGGGGTGCCCCAAACTACCGGACCGATCTCAGCCACTAGTGGGCCGAAGTTCACCATATTCTGGGAACATGTGGAGGAGATATTGCTGCTTAACAAGTTTTTTTCCAACTGTCGATACGTGCCTCAGTTGCGAACATATAGCCCGACAAAGTTGTGCGATGGTGCCCAAATGGCGATTTTTTGACGACTTTTTGCGTCCTGTATTTGCAGCGAGCGCCGTGGAGCACGTTTCAGACCTGCATCTTAAATTTGCATTAAGGCCACACCATGTGTGCAAGTATGGCAGACATCCAATCTGCGACGGCTGAGATTAGGCGAGGAAAAAAAAGAAGATAGAAACCACAGGGCAAAAATATAATGTCCGCATCTGCTACGCAGGGCGGCCATAACAACTTAACAAAGTGGTCAAAGTAACTTGACATAAGGCCGCATCGCCGCTACACACGGACGGTTCAGTCGTATTCGCCAGGTGGCGCCAATGTGCACCCCATATACAGAAAGCCATAGAGCCAGTTATGGCAATTATGGCAAATTGCATCCCAAAATTGGTTGCCATGGCAACGTCCCTCGACACCTCTGGACTCCCATCTAACACACGATTCCTTGGGCCCATCCAAGCCCACAACCCAAACCGCATCTCGATCGGTTAAGCCGTTTTTGCAGGGCTCACTAATGTGACAGACAGACAGACAGACCGACTGACCGACCGACAGACCACACTACTGGGTTGGTAACAATAGGCCGCATCTGCGTATGTAGTACTGCGATACAGCCTAATAAAAGTAACAAGTGGTCAAAGTAATTTGACATAAGGCCGCATCGCCGCCGCACATAGACGGTTCAGTCGTATTCTTCAGGTGGTGCCAATGTGCACCCCATATACAGAAAGCCAAAAATGGTTGCCATGGCAACGTCCCTTTGGTGCAGGATATCGGCAATATATGCATTCTGTCGACGGCCACTCAAATCCCCTTCATAACCAATTGCCTAGTTAATATCGTCCACACAAAGCCAGTTAATAGCAATTTTAGTCCCAAAATTGGTTGCCATGGCAACGACCCTTTGACACTCAATCTCGGCTATGTCTTCAT
>Ga0056108_1000576_pt1 | contig 10793 bp, 8 predicted proteins | sample WorMetG1BERMUDA1_FD_83875 | JGI IMG/M metagenome (GOLD analysis project Ga0056108, IMG submission 83875) | Marine gutless worms symbiont microbial communities from Max Planck institute for Marine Microbiology, Germany - Inanidrilus... ... | reverse complement strand
TAACAGTGAAAGAATTTTGAAAATCGGTTAAGATTTGACAAAGTTACCGCCATGAGTTAGGTGGTCCAGTTTTTTTGGAACACAGTGTATGTTAACTCGAAGCCATAAACAGAAAAATGACACTAATCAATCCACATAGGTTAATTACCTGGCGTGGCTCAGCATTGCTACCAGTCCACCGCTGCACTCTATCCAGCTTTTCCAGGTAGCATGCATTTGTCCCAGTACCTACAGTTAGGCATGATAATGTCATCACTTGCTGGTACAGAAAATACAACAACATCGTTCCATGCTTTAGGGTTTTAATTCACCAGACCTAACCAGCATAACAGACATATTCACATACAGGCACCAATTTAACGTCTGCTCCTTTGCTTTTTTCTTCGTCCAGTTGTTCTAAAAGAGAACCCCTGGTGACGGCACAGGTTTTTCACGGGCTGGTCACTCTTTCTATCACTGAATCAAGAGTGTCAAAGTACTGAAGTGAACTCGGACTAATGACCCCAACCATGGACAAGGCAATCATAGATCACACTTCGCCCGAGCTGTGCACTCCCAATCACCCCTTCCCAGTCGATATTGAATGATCCCTTTTTGCAGCAAACGCGTTATAATGCACTGTTAATTGGGAGGAAAACCCCACAATTACCCCTTCCCCTGGGATTTCGTCACCCTGCCCGAGGAGGACCGAGTCATGGCCATAGGCAACATGCACCAAAAATTTGGTAAAGATCATGTGCGTGGCGCCGGAGACATCCTCGCGGACAGACAGACAGACACACAGGCACACAGTGCTCATCACAATACTTCGCCATCGCTCAACCGGGCGAAGTAAATATCACAAAATTAGTGTCATCCTTTCTTGATGTAATGACTGCTGAAGAAAAAACACCAAAACGCTCTTTATACCAGCTCTGACGCCAGCATCCAACAACATTGCACAAAGATAATATCATAAGCAACTAGAACGTGGGCCAATGCCCAACGTGATGGCCGCCCTGCCAAATATAGGTGGCGCCCTCTGGTCAATGCCGTAAAGTTTGGCTGGCGCCCAATACTGGAGTGCCATGCAGTAACGCTGCTAAGATGCGAAACCCGTTGAAATTTGCAGGGGTGTCCCAAACTACCGGACTGATCTCAGCCGCTAGTGGGCTGAAGTTCACCATATTGTAGGAACGTGTGGAGGAGATATTGCTGCTTAACAAGTTTTTTTTTTCCGACTGTCGATATGTACCTTAGTTGCGAAGATAAAGCCCGACAAAGTTGTGCGATGGTGCCCAGATGGCGATTTTTTGATGACTTTTTGCGTCCTGTATTTGCAGCGAGCGCCATGCAGCAATTTCAGACCTGCATCTTAAATTCGCATTAAGGCCATACCATGTGTGCAAGTATGGTAGACATCCAATCTGCGACGGCTGAGATTAGGCGAGGAAAAAAGAAGATAGACGATAGAAACCACAGGGCAAAAATATAATGTCCGCATCTGCTACGCAGGGTGGCCATAATAACCAAGCCAAGCCATCAATCAACCGCACCTTTGTTTTTTTACTTACTTACATTATGTTCTAGTCAGGAGAACTGCGTTCACGCAGCAAAGCCAATTAGGCTCATGTCATGTGGTGTACTTGCAATAAGTCAATAATATGAATTCTTGGTGTCATTGGTTTTGAGTGACAATACTGACTGGTACTAAGCCAAACTGAAGGTATCACAAGTAGTCAGAGTGCAGATAAACCATCAATAAATCATCACTTGTTCTGGCAAGTCAGAACGTTCAACATCAGCCCCGAATCTGTGGTCTTGTGGCGTAAGGTGGTGTCAGATTGACGGCATAATAAATGGAGATCAACATTATGATCATGCGACCAAGAAACCATCACTTGCTCAAGCATCTCAGCTTAACCAACCGTCCACAGATAAACTTTGTGACGTTTCAGTTAGTTTTTGACCAGACTATTATTATATTATTTACACACAGTTAACTAAGAATGCAATCATTTAGGTTTTAGTTAGTTAGTTAACTGAAATAACACTGCTGCTCAGCAACAATGCTGTCGTCCAGCAACACTGTATACCATGCTCCCAGACCTTTTACATTTTAAAGTAAACTGAATGTCACATATCCGTCAGATTATATTTCTATTGTGAATTAAATGGTCTGACTGTAAATTAAATGAACACTAAGACAGCATCACAGAAAACTGTGTACACATACCAAGAATAACCCCAATTTCAGCGTTGTGGTCAAGAAATGCACAGGACATGAGACAACCAACCGTGTCATTCAAAATTGCAACACACTCGACATCTACATCCTGCAAAGAACAAGTTACACCACATATTAACATTCTTCATTACTGTGAATGCCATCGGTAGCATTCAAGAAACACTAAGTGATGTCTAAATGCTGCTGGTTGTACTATCAAGGAATGAAAAACGTAGCAACAAATTTTAATGCTTACTTTCTTAAAAATGACCTAGAAAACTATGCATAGCCACGACTAGAGAAAATAAAGCAATTTTATGTTGATAAACACACGTACACTTCGCCGTTTGATAGCCTCATGCAACAAAGAGACAACATCCTCTCCCACTACCCCGGAACATTTAAATCCTTTAGACCATGTTTCAAGTCGGCCAACAGCAAGTCCTTCTTGCCGGCACGGAAATGAGAACGTGAATCCCAGAGGCAACGATTTCGTCTCCAGGTGATGCTCGCGAACAAATGCAGCAATGCAGCCGGCAATATAGTCGAACAACTGCATACAACATAACACAAAGACCATGGCACTTTTAGTGTCGTAAGGTATATAAGCTACTAATGTAAAAAAACTAAAGTTTAACTAGAGCAAAGATATTTTCCAAACACAGTCTGCAAGTGTCACAGGCCGCCGAAACTGACCTTGACCTTCAAACTTGTCCGAGCGAGGGACCAAACACGTCTTCCGGGTGAATTTGACGCAAAACTGTTCATCAGTTCCACAGATATCCACCAAAAACCCCGTTTTTTGTCCATCGTGACCTCGACCTTTGACCTTGACCTTCTAACTCGTACATGCGAGAGATCAAACGTCTTCCCTGTGAATATGGGTCAAATCTGTCCAGCGGCTCCCCCGACATATTTCACACACAAACAAAAAAGTCACAGACTGCGCTAAAAACAGAACCTTACACAGTTCACTGCATGTAGTAACAAACATATTACAGATGGAAAACGGCAAAAATCATTTTGCGTTTGAATCCTTATGACATCTGCAGAGGTGCCTTGCATATTAATTTTTGCGGCTTTTCTTTAATATACAAGTGTTGAGTTACTGTTTATCAGTTTACAAGAAGTCAGTGTGGAATACAACAATGGCAGAATGTCACATACAAATGAAGTTAAGACCTAGAGTGTGACCAGTGTATGTGTGCAATAACACAAAAATACAGATAGAAAAATGTTAACCACATTCTCGCTATCTCTCACATAAATGCATTTATAGCAATGTTAGTTGCAATGGTAATGCCTCTTTGTTGCTTGTGTAGTGAAGTGTCACAGACGAAATCACTGACAGCTGAAGAGCTATTTCACAAGAAACTCATCAGAAGATGAGACAGTGAACGTTAATTTTTTTTACGACACCATCGAGCACGTACACTTTTATGCAGTGCACCCTGAAAGTATCGAATTCAGTGAAATAACGCAAAATACGGGCCATCATGTCGTTCAAGGTCATTCAAGGTCACCGATTTTGGTGTCAATCAAAAGCTCATATATGACTTTCTATTAGTGACTAATACTAACTTACCTCCTATCTTGCACCTTTCCAAGATATAGCCTTCGATAGGTCCAACATCGCTATATTTAGCTACCCCTCTTGCATTTAAACCCCCTGACGGAGGGATTCCCCTGGGATGATCTTCGTAAAATTTTCCGTGAATGTCAACGGATGGCCACGGTACCAAATGCCGTAGAAAAATTGACAAAAATTTCAACCGGTTGAGTAGAGCGCATGAACGTTACAGACGACAGAGGATGGGCGACAGCATAACCGAACATTGCATTGATATGTTCCACAGAACTGAACTTATGGCATTTGTGTTTTTTGTAAGACCTTTGCATATTTGGCCAATACTGGTTGCCATGGCAACGTCCGTTAGACCCTTGCAATGAGAAATATCTTATTTGAGTTGGCCAACAACGAAAACCCTCTGATGTAAGTAATCACATTATCTCTAGTACAAATGCATTTACAGCAATTTTAGTCCCAAAACTGGTTGCTATGGTAACGCCCCTTTGTCCCTTGTGTATGGGAGTGTCACAGATATAATACATCACAACCAAACATTGCACTGATATGTTGCATACAACTGTAAGTTATAACCATTATTGTAAATTTATGCATATTTTTGCACCGGTGCAAAGGACACTTGAGGCAATCAACTTTTCCCACATAACTTTGCCAAATGTTGAGCGATTTTTAAAATTCTTTCAAAACAGACTCAGCAGTAAATTTGTAGTAATGTTCAAAGTAAAGTCCCACCATGCCAAAATCACGGTGTTACACTATATTGTGATGTACTGTTAATCATTAAACATGTTTCACGTTGGTTCTGTTTTTCTCACTTCAATATTTCACAATGTAATGTCGCAACGCGTTTGAGGTGTGGTGGAACATTTTATTATCACTTTGCTGGAAATTGACTGCTAAGTTTGCCGGTGAAAGATTTTGAAAATTGTTCAGCATTTGGCAAATTGTACAGTGACACCTTTTTCCCAGACAAGGTGTATGTACTGTGATACTGGCATCTCAGAGCGAGTGTAAAGGCAGCAATGCCCTTCCTCAGAAGTCTGGTGGTGAATTGAGGAAGGAAGAGGCCAGTGGCTGATTTTTCTGGTCAGCACTTTTTGTTTTCTCCAGTGCTTTTGCACTGTTGATGGGTAACACGATGAGCATCCATTCAGCCTGTATAAAACCTGTGTCACTCATCCCCGACAGATCACTTCCCAAACAGGTGGACGACGAGGAAATGACCAACCCAGGTTCACCTGGAAAACAGCTGCTAAAACGAGGGTGGTAAAGAAGAAGGTGGTGGTTTTAGATACGACACACATTAGCGCCTACATAAAACAAACAAATATAGACTAACTACAAATATGTAGACATGTGCAAAATGTCTGTGAATTACATAAGTCATGTCTCGGCATTACGAAGGAGATCCTGTACAATGTACATAAAAATCCCTATTCCTGCAATCCAAGGTTTCCTTGATGACCTTCGGGAAACCAACCTTGCAGCTGCTACAAGCTACATAAAAAGCCAAAACACGTTGAAATGTAAAACAAAGAATTTCACGAGCAATACCGGTATCCGGTATACCAAATGAAAAGACATATCATTACATCAATATACTGGATCCATCTAATACACACAAAATAAGCAAAACAGCTTCACACTACCTGAGTACCAGTTCCCAACATGAGTTCTTCTGATATAGGGTAAATCTTGTTTTTCATCTCAACAGTCGATCCCTTTAAGGTTATGAGCAGTACTCTGAAGTTGGTACCACCAAGATCCAGAGCCAAATAGTCACCGGTCTCTTTAATAACAAAAATCAGATAACAAAACTTAACAACAGTTACACTGTACACACATAAACGCCATTACACACACACAAGCCCACACACACACTTGTACCTGCATTGCCACCTCAGAGTGCGCCGATTGCTACCTGAGCATACACTGTGCCTGCGCTGTTTTCGCACTGTTGTTTCTCACGCATTGTCTGAGGGTCGCTTTGACCGACATTCATGCGTCGCGGAAATTATTCGAACGTCGACAGAAACGTGCGATTCAGAAGTAATGTGTCGTACGAACGGACGTCTCGACGAACTGTTTGTCGACTGAACGAGCTGGGTGAATCGGTGAGACGAGTGGGCGTGACCACTTCCGGCGTTGTCAACCCATGTGGTCCACCATCTACAGTGAACTGTCGTCGCTGGTGTGGAGCTGATAAGCGGACGCTGCGCTGTTGACATACCCCGTCGTCAGAGGACAACGTGCAGCGTCGGCGTTGCCGATGTTTGGTCGCCGACTACCGTTCCACGACGCCATCGTTGTTGGGCCTGGTGCCGTCGCCCGTGGACGCCGCGAGGACGCACCGGCGTCAACGCCAAGCCGACGACCGCGTGCTGACCCCAGGGTCGACCGCACGCCGCCTGTGACGAACTGACGTTGCTCCTGCCACTGCCGTTTCGTGCTATTGTCATACATGTTGCTGCGTATGTGTTGTGTTAATCTGCTGTTACTTGCCGTTTTTCTTTCCTTTTAGTTGGCCTGCCACTGTTGGTGACCACTGCATTCTTTAATAACTTTTGGGACCAGAGTAAATTAACTGTGGTCGCACCTGGAACTGACTGCTAATGGTTGCTGAACTGTTGCTGTTTTGCTGTTAGTAATGTTTAGTATTATTTAACCCTAGACTAAGCCTTATTGTTTCACACACGCACTGCACCAGCAACACTAAGTAACGACCTCACTAGTCGTGAACTAGGCATAGAGCGAGTACAAGCATGTACTCGCTAACATTTCGCGTTACAACACCAGGGGCAGTTCTACGTTGGGGCAAGGGGGGCAACTGCCCCCAAACCTAGGCCTTGCCCCCCAAATATTTCAGTATATAGATGCAAAAAGGAGCGTTCTGTGGCTTTCGAAATACGCCAAAATGCATTTCCAGCCGGGGCTCTGCCCCGGACCCCGCTGGGGAGCTCACGACGATCCCCCAGACCTCCTAGTCATCTTGGGATGGGGTACCCCTCCCCATACTCCACCGCACTGGAACTCGGCGCGTCTTCGGCTTCAGCGCCTCCGGAGGCGCCTGGCGCCTCGATTCTCTCGCATTCAGCGCTCGCTATATAGGCGGTTTTTTCGTAAGGCTTGGCTGAGCCTACCCAAAATAAAAAGCCTCCTCAAATAAAAATTACTTAATAAGCTTATATCGTGCAATATAGAAATTCAAACTAGCAGAAACTGTCGGTCAATAGTTCAGAGACACTAACAGATATTCAACGTGCAACTGAACCAAGAAATGTGCATTCAGGCCATTGAGATCGTTTCTGAAGCTTTGTGTTGTATTATTTTTGGTCAAAGTCGTATGTTCTGCATCATGCTGCGTCGAAAAATGTGACAACCTTGAAAGGAACTTGAAAATGCCACTGAATATTATCCATATATTTATGTCGAATAGGCATATATCTGACATGGCTTTATATACTTATGCCCATAGTTGTTAGAATTAACCAATAATAAAAAGTAATTATGTTGGTAACCAATGGTATAATTTTCAATGACCTTGGTTGATCCCTACGACACCAGTTTTAATGGCTGTCACTGTCGGTTCTAAATGATGTGGTACGCAGCAGCAATCTGAACACTGTGGTGAGATACATGTTAGATATATGACAGAGTGAGCACGCAGGATTTAAAAATGCCACTAAACACAAAACAGGACATTACAAAGATAAGTCAGAACTGACAGTGACAACCAAAAAAAGAGAAAACATGAACACATATGCTAAACCTACGAGACTCGCAGCCCTAATACTACTATTAATAATAATATGAAAATTTATAACGCGCACATATAGTCAAGCATTAAGCATGAATCGGAGGCGCGGGCAGTCCCTAGGTGGCCAGATGCAGTGTGTTAATTGTTTATGAGCTGGGCTATAAAGTGAGACTTTAAGTGGCGCCTGAAACTATATAAGGACGAATGGCGCCTGAAACTATATAAGGACGAACAGTTTTTAATGGAGATAGGAATGGAATTCCATGTTGCAGCAGAGCTGTAGCTGAAGGTGCGCCGACCAAAATCAGTAGACATATATGGTACGTGGAGAAGCTATTGGGTTGAAGAACGGAGAGCTCGTGATTGGTGGTATACTTGAAGGAGATTATAAAGATAGGATGGCTGACAGGTTGCTAAGGTCTTATAGGTAAGTGTAGCGATTTTGAACCGTATTCGCTAGTGAATGGGAAGCCAGTGGAGGTAACTAAGTCGCTCACTTGCTGAAAGATGGCAAAGAGAAGGCAGAACTACACAAGTGAGAAAATCTTGGGTAGACTGTAGTTTGTGCATGTTAGATGCTGACATTCCATGCATAATGGAGTTGGCATAATCCAGCCTAGTTCACACGTAGCAACTGCTCGTAACTGCATGCATTAGTGTATAACCATATCAGATAGTGATGATTAGAGCTTTGCATGGGACTGCTTTTACAGTTCCACTCTTGTCCCACTCCCACTTTTTCTCTCCTGCTTTGATTGATTGATTGAGTAGGGTTTAACGTCCCACTAAATACATTATAGGTCATATCGGGGACGGTTTTTTACGAGTCAAATGACCCAACCAACAGTGTCAAAGCACTGAAGGAAGTAGTAGTCCTAAGGATAGGCTTCAATCCCACCAGGTCCACCTCATTTCTCTCCTGCTCCTGTCCCGTTCCCGCCAGTGCCATTCCCTCTCCCATTCTGTTCCCACAAGTTATGTTTTACACGAATACATTTTTAACGTAAACAAAATAGGCAATCGTAATATTTATTCAATTTGTGCAAGTAAAAAAGTCGTATGAAAGTAATACACTTCAGTGTCTAGTTTCCTGGTCAACAGACAGTATCGCTACTTCTTAAGTCCACGCAAAAATTACACCCCATCAACAGTGTCACTCTTCAACTGACAATACCTGTCCTCAACTGTTCTACCAGCTATGGAGAACACCTCACTCCACTCAACACAAAATAGATCATTTCTGAGACGTTCCCCAAGCCAATATCTTGGCTTGGTATGGAAAAGCTAAACCTAACACAACAAAAGCACGCATTCACCAATCAAAAGAAATGCACTACAACACGAAATAAACACAAAGAAACTAAAGCCAGGTTTAGTCGCCTCTTACGACATCTGGCCTGGAAACGGAGAGGGCCTATTCTTATTTCAGTACTTCATAAATATGTCACTTACTTAAACTTAGACACTTACCTATGCACTTACAGCCATGGGACCCACACGGGGCATAAGATGATATGTTTGGTCATGAAAAATAACCCTCCCTCACATGGGCAAGATGCCTTTTAATATCATGGTCTCTACCTGATGCCGAGGCTCACACTACATGATTTATTGCACACAAACCAGTAACTGAACTATGCATATTGGTGACGCCTGTGACAAGACATTTAAACAACAACAACAACCATTTTACGGCCATTGTACACGACAACCTTCATTAACTTGTACCCTCAGTTAAGAACTGGAGGACTTCACTGAACTGGAAGATTTTATTGAAGCAAAGTTTTGCTGCCCATATGCCCTTGCCGATGGCAAACTAGCGCAAGCGCACTCAAATTAGGAACAAGATGCTAGAGTTTTCCTCAATAGCGTTACCTAAACCATCTTTGTACCATACGACAAGACATTTAAATAAGCAAATATCTGCAGAGATCATACTCCATTACCTGATCCGTCGGGCAACGACTGAACATATGTGATAAACATTTTTACAACGGCATCAGCATGTCCAGAGCGTGATAGACCTTTGTCCATTTCTTTGTTCATTAAGTCATGAATCTTCACGTATGTATTCTGTCCATGAATGTAGTCTTTCAGTACTTCGTCAACCTGCATGTTACACAGAACCCACAAATCAATACACAGATATCTCTTGAAGCAGTTCAAAAAAGGACACACAATGTGATAAAACAGCACCCAACAAACATATTAAAAGTCACATATGACTCAAAAGTCAAAATAATCAAATACAATTTATAGTCCTGTCTCAGACAGAATGAATAACAACAGTAATACCTTAATTAACGATACTAGGTAAAATCAATTAATACATTTAGTTTTTGAAAATAACAACAGCACGTGTCATATGTGGGTATACTCACCACTATGCTTGGTGGTCACACAATGAAATGGTCTATAAATGTCTATTTTATTTTCATGACAGTCAGACTACACAGCTAATATTCCAATTTTTATGGCACATCAGTGCGATACTGATGTAGCATGGCTGTCAATCCATCACTCTGCTATCGTGTTAAAGCTACTGAACCAATCATCATGCAATCAATACTGTATGACAGGCTAGGGACTCTATAGTTTTCCCAAACCAAAGGTCTTGGTCACTGTTCATAACATGTAAATGTACATTCCACGTGTAGGTCTATGTAGGTCAACTGTTAATGTGCTGTTGTGCCTTGTTGTCCTGCTCCGATGTCATATTCAACGTTCATAACATGTGCATTATTGGAGCAAATAAATGATGATGATGATGACGATGGTCACCCCCAAAATAACAACAGCATGATATAAGTGATGGAAGAATGAAGGGGAACAATACACGAGGTAAGAAAAGAATGCACCTCCTGAGCAACAGGAAAGTATGTGGCACTCAAAATGACCGATGAAGACAGGAAAGAGTGGCAGAACTTGTTAAGAGCTGGAAGTCATACACCTGCTTCTCAGCAGGTACCGGTATGTTATTATTATTATTAAGAATACTTCTATAGTGCTAATTATCGTGAACCACAGCTAATGCACTAAGAAGTCAGTGCCCATCATTGAACAATACAGTTTTCTGCAGTTTTTGGGCGAACGTTTGTAAAACGGTTTGCCCCATGCTATCGGACCGTTACGGTCCTGTCTGTCTGTCTGTAACATTGGTGTATTGTGGCCAAACGGTTGGACGGATCAAGACCAAACTTGGCAAGCAGGTAGGCCTCGGCCCTGGCCACATTGTGTTAGAT
>Ga0056108_1000575_pt1 | contig 10805 bp, 11 predicted proteins | sample WorMetG1BERMUDA1_FD_83875 | JGI IMG/M metagenome (GOLD analysis project Ga0056108, IMG submission 83875) | Marine gutless worms symbiont microbial communities from Max Planck institute for Marine Microbiology, Germany - Inanidrilus... ... | reverse complement strand
GTGCCAAAGTATGGTAAACATCCAATCTCCGACCGCTGAGATTAGGCGAGGAAAAAAAAGAAGAAGAAGAAAGAAACAGCATGAAAATATTATGGTCTGCCCTATTACATAGGGCGACCATAACAAGTGAATCGCAGGCACATTAAAATTACCTACTTACTTACGGCCCCGGAGCCCGCACCGGGCCACAGTTATAACAAGCGAAGTGTTCAAAATCATAGCATGGATGGATGCCATGCACAAAATTCCACAACTGGAAGCAAACAACAAGCAGAGGGTCATTAGTAAGTAAGTAAGTAAGTATATAGCGCCGATATCTTAAAAAGAATCGGGCTACCATACATTAATTACCATACAGAAATGTTTCATGACATTTTTCTATGCACAACTGCAAGAAACGTGTCTGAGATGCTGTAGTTCAATTATCTTTCTTAACGAGAAAGAACTGACATGTATCCAGACTCGACATCGCATGGCTCGACATGAAACTGTGACATTTTGCTGACAACATTCAGCACATCCCAGAGTCTTGTCGCAACTGTCTTAGACTGTGTCCCATCGTCGCTCTCAAAATATCCAATCACCATTCCGTAGACGACAACGTGCCGGCTGACGTTTGGATCAGGCAACGAAATAACCAGTGCGCCACTGTCACCCGGGTTGTTGACCCGTGACCAGTTGTCTGGGTTCACTATTGTCAGTGTATTGTACAGTCCCAGGGCATTGACGGTGAACAGTGTGGAATCCACTTGACCATAACGAAGTTGTCCATTGTCAGACAAGATAGCAACCTTCGGGCAGTCACCGGGGCTGAGAAAACCTTCGTGGAGCTTCAGCATATAAGTCACATTGTCGATCACGATGGTGTTGTCGGCAGGACAGAAGACGTCGAGCAGTGCAAGGTCTGCAGTGGTCTTGTGCAGTGAGTCGACCAGATCCACGGCTGGGATCTTGGCGTAGCATCTTCCAACGGACACCGAACTCCATGATGGGCTGCATTGCATCGTACATTCTAGGCCGACGTTTTCAAACAGATGGCCCACAGTTAATCCTCTCTCCAGGCCTCCGTGTAGCTTGACACTGCCCGAGTACAGTGCACAGCCACTCTCCACCTTCTGCCCGGGAGCTGCCGGTTCCATACGCTCACAGAAGATCTTAACTCCAGGCATCAGAACAACGTTCGCCCCAGTCCGGAGACACTCAGCATCATTTCCAACAGACGGAAGAGGGCATGGAGTATACTTGCCAATAAGCGGTTCAACAATCTCAAACTCAAACTCCGGTATCAGCTTATCGGCCGCTTCTCGGATCTTTGTGTAAGCTTCGCTTTGGTCAATGTTCTCCACAGCAATGTGAACTTTGAGACCAACTTCAAAATACTGGGACACCCAGCTCTGACTGTACAAGCACATCAGCTCTATGTTATAATTACGACAATTTTAACAACATAAGTTTTTATTATATAATGCAGCTGTGCAGGGGTCAGTCAGTGAAGTTTAGAGAATTACAAAAGTAAGAAATGCCAACAACTTACGGCAATTTTTTAAAAACATGTTGTTTTTTGTTGTTGGCTAGGAGCAATCACCACAGGCAAAAACTGCGATATCACGATAATTCAATGAGGCACCATGTACTACTTACTACTAGTGGTACATGTTCAACAGTCTCATGTGGGGGACAGCTGGTCAAACAGCCTAGTATTAAAAACTGAGTAGCACTGACAGACTTTACACAATCATGTAAAGTCCTGCTTTATACAATTCAACCATCACCATCATTTTCAGTACAGTCTGTATAGCATTTATGCCACAACACTGGCACATACTGCAGCTGAACCTTATTACAACAAACTCAGATAATCCACACTTCCCGTTACAGCAAGTTCGGACTGTGGTCCCAGCCACGTGACAGAAAAGGCATCAGATTTATCAAACCTGGACAAATTGAAGTTTCGGCTATATTTAGCATGGATTATCGCCCTCACGTGTTCATGATGGTTGTTTATATCAAACATGTCTGAGGTTATCGCTAGTCAGTTGCAATGTCAGCCAGTGAAATGAGATACCAGCCAACAGTATCAGGCCGTAGATGCTATCTCCCACCTTATCCAGCAACGATTTCTCATCAGTGCACAATTACTGTATAGAACATGGCAAAAACTTTACACACGTTTTGGCATTTATTTTTTAATCTTAACATAACATTTTATTTATTCAAATTTTAACACTGAGTAACAGCATACTAATTTAATAGCGGTGACACATTACCCACATTTGTTGTCCACTTTTATTCGGCGACAAATGTTGCCAACAAGTCATTTGTAAATTACAGTATAACTGTTCTGCATTACACGTAGTTGACTAATGTTTGGTGGTGGGAATGGCGGGTGCTGGCGAGCCGGTTTAGAGACCGTCACAGTCAGCATTCAGTGATGACGTTATCACATGCTTATGTCAAACTCCAGATATATCAAACATGTCTTGCCAGCCCAATCCCTTAAACTTTGAAATAATGAAGTTTGAATTATTACAGATTCCAGCATTATTGAAAAGTCACATCTCAAGTATACATAGCATGTTTGTTTTGTACATTATGTACCATGGAATGTTAAAAACAGCTCAGAACAAAGAGTATTAACAAGCAACGGTTCCGACGACTAATCTGTCATGCTAATTACTGGTGTAAAGCCCACAGTCAACTCGAATGTAGATCATGGCTGTAGATGGATTGACGAGGTTGACCTTCAGTTTATTAACTGCCTATCATACTATCTCTAACAGTCACTTACGTCAAATCCTTGGACATCAATGGCTGGCAGTAGAAACACCCAACAGCCTACAAAATGTCCAACTTCATCTGCAAAAAATTCTCTAGAAACAGCAACAACAGTGGATACATACCTGTTGAGCCATCCAAACATCCTCATGCGTGCTTCGACGTCATATGATACTAAAGATAAAGCTGCTGCAGCGTGCTGCTGCCGCTGGTCCATGCTGACATGCTGCTGTATTGCTGTGGTAAACACACAAGCCACGTCAATGCTTCAGACTCTCACAAGATTTCACAGCACAGTTCTGATTTATCTCGCGTATCAGTTTCATGTTTTAAACATAACTTAAATGTTTCTTGCTAAGACTGATATAATGTAGTAATAATGCAGCAAAAATCAAAATGTGCCACAAAAATGAAACCTTTATCATTTGTGACAGCAAACTAACATGCTATCCTATGACTGCTTTGGTAACTAATTAGGACAAAGTAACAGCAACAACGTAACAATGATAACAGTAATCATAACAAGTGGTAAAAGTAATTTGACATAAGGCCACATCACCGCCGCACACGGACGGTTCAGTCGTATTCGCCAGGTGGCGCTAATCTACACCTATATACAGAAAGATAAAAATGGTTGCCATAGGAACGTCCCTTAGTTGCATGGTATCACCAACATATGCATTTTGTTAGCCGACCACTCAAACCCCCTCCATAACTAATTGCCTAGTCGCTATCGTTCACACAAAGCCAGTTATAGCAATTTGAGTCCGAAAATTGGTTGCCATGGCAACGACCCTTAGACAATTGATCTCGGTTATGTCTTCATCAGATAGCTTGAGCCCGAAAAACCACCTAGAATCAAACAGTATGTCGCTAGCTATCACACAACCAAAATTATAGCCCATCGAAAGCCAAAAATTGGTTGCCATGGCAACGTCCCTTAGCACCTGTGGACCCGCATCTAACACGATTCCTTGGGCACATCTGAGCCCACAACCCAAACGACATCTTGATTGGTTCAGCCGTTTTTGCACAGATAACCGTGGGGTGTCCCCATACTTTACAATGGGATGCCCCTTTGCCCCCAAAAGTTGCCCCTTCCCATGGGGGATCTGGACCCCATCTAATACATGGTTCTCTGGTCCTACCCAAGTCCTCAACTGAAATGGCATCTCGAACGGTTCAGCTGTTTTTTCAGGGATCACTAGTGTGACAGACAGACTGACAGACCATGCTACTCGGTCGGTAACAATAGGCCACATCTACGTACGTACTACTGCTATGCGGCTTAATAATAGTAACTGATACTTATTATATGAACTTTGTGTCTCTTCTGTAATATGATCTCTATTATGTGTGCCTTCAGTGCTTTGACGCTGTTGGATCGGCGGCAGGAAGGGCATCTGGCCTGTAAAAACTGAGTGGTGAGGTACTGGCGTGGTTTCTGTCCGCAGCGAGGTGCAAATGATTTGCACATGGTCCAGCTGATGCCACTGCCACCCCATCATCTCTTGCTGCAGTAAAATCCAGAATGGTTTACCTTTCTGGTGCCGGCTTACCCAGGTTGTCCTGGAAAAAAGGCTGTTAAACGTACGTAGCAGTAGTAGTAGTAGTAGTAGTAGTAGTAGTAGCAGTAGTAGTAGTATGTGTCAAGTGAAACAAGTCTTGCCCTGCTGTCTCTGCACTACCTCTGTGTACTTACTGGTTCAAGGGCTTGCATGCATTTTAAACAAGAAGTGACAGAATCAATACACATCAGCGTGAGCTCAACCTGCTGCGGCAGCTGGCACAACAGCTGCATCACTGTCCACAGACAGCTTCTGTTTTGGAAAGCTCTCTTGAATTGGAAGCTGTTCTGAATCAAAGAGTTACTAGCAGAACTCAATTTTGGTGCCGTATCTGACTGAAGAGCTCTGTGTTCACGCTGCTTGCCTTGCTCATCAACACAACCGCAATGTGAATTCACAGGCGAATGGCTCAGGTCTCCATGCAACGAACAGACACTGCAACTGTTTCCTGCAAATATACAAACATGCCGATTATCCATGTGACAAAATATGTATTTTAAATAAACAGTACATTTACGTCAGCTGTCCAATGCCAGTTCACCACATATTTAACCACATTTTATTTTACCTGTACTTAAGATAAACACCAGCAGCAACAAAACCAAATTTACCTACGCATAAGTAACAACATGTCTCACACATATGCGAATAACTTGAAATGAAACTGGGATGTTAAAACTGTCATCATCTAAATGCAGAGCAAAGGTACAAGGAAAAGGGTGACATACTCCTTACAGGAGTGCAGGCAGGATACTCATCTCCCTTCCTTAGGCCACTGAGCCCCATAGGTTGATGAAGTCTGTGACGCATGGCCAGTGCGACAAAAGATCTATGGTTATCTTCCCGACTATGGGACATCACTGCCCTTGGACCGGTAACAAATTATACTGCTTGATGACAGAGGCAGGTGTGTGACCAATTTGCCTAAGGTTGTTACCTGCAAGCAGTATGGCAAGGAAAGTGATTTCAGTGTGGTGGCTGTTTGACTGTTACTGTACTACAAATTTACTGCTGAGTCTGTTTTGAAAGGATTTTTGAAATTGCTCAACATTTGGCAAAGTTATGGGGAAAAGGTGATTGCCTCAAGTGCCCTGTTCACCAGGGCACTGCTGTGCTCAAAGATGAATTCGCTTGAGATCTGATGTATGGTGGGCAGAAACTGCTGTAACAGCATTGCGTTATGATTAATACTCCTCACTAATCTTGACTCCATGATCAACAAGTGTCAAACTGGTGTAACGCCAACCACTTGTTACTCACCGAATGATGCCATCAGTGACTGAACGTTAATTGTGTACACAGGCAGTTTGTCACGACATTTCTTCTTGGGTGATTGATATGCATACAATTGGTCATTCTGTAGGTTTTTTAGTGTGTTCACTGTAATTATTTTAGTTAATGAACAAAATGATGACAACATCACCACCACCACACCACAACCATTTTACAGCCCTTTTTCCGTGACCACCCAGGTGAGCCGGTGCCAGAAGAGAATTTCCGGACTTTATGGTGCAAGGGAAGATTAAAAGAGGCAGACACACAGACAATCTGGCTGGGCACCACTTCATCTGGACTAACCAGTGCCCATCTCCACCATTCCCCCATTTTTACAGGCCGGATGCCCTTCCTACCGCTCAACCAACAGTGTCAAAGCACATAACATCACTGGGTAAATAATTTTCAGCAACTGTTTTGAACAGCAAGGTCTTGCAAGGAAGTTCGCTTGACTCAGCTCTGGGTCACCGTGATTTTTCAGCACAAACATTTCACAAGATAGTGTAGCGATATCTCTGACGTGTGGTGGGATATTTAATTATTGGTTTGCCAGAAATTTACTGCTAAGTCTGCTAGTGAAAGAATTTTGAAAATCAGTTGACAGTTGGCCAAGTTAGAGGCAAAAGTAGAGTGGCAACTTTTTCTGAACACGGTGTATATGCAAGCATAACAATTTTACAGTCATTTTCCAGGCTGACCAGCAGGATAAACATATAGTTCCTGAAGTTCTACAAGAAATAACACTGCAGCAGCCACAAAGGGTTGGTACAGTGTTATTTTCACAGACCTTCATGATACTCAACCAGCAATGTCACACACGACGGCAAAGAGAGTTTAGACGCTGCACATTCCCCATCAAACAAATTCAGAACAATAGACTTGATGATGATGATGAGAAAACCACAACTGCCCACAATATGTGCGTTTCTCATGCATAACCACAGCATGCTTCAATAAACAGACTCCATCCACATTGCAATATCTCGACACAAACTGTGCTGTTCAGTGCAGCATGCACAAAATCAATAAAGGGACTGTAACACTGTGCACAGATGCTGTGGGGCCAAGACCGAACGTTGCAGTAGTTTTGGCTGTAAAAAGTGGACCTTACATCTACAAATCTTATATCTCTGGTCATCTGGCTGTGAGCCAGATAAGATACAATATGATACAATACATTGTTTTATGTGTGGCAAAAAGCTGACTGTTTGCCAGCTTAATTTACTACATGGAACCAACCAACAGAAAAAGTACTCAAAAGAACTAAAAACAAAAAAACTGAGTTGCTGAGAAGAAACAGTCTGGTCAACAAGTCTGTGGAGTTAGTATTGGAAGAGAGTTTACAGTGGGAAAGATTTGTGAAAGAGGTAGGTTTTAACATGGGAGTGAAAGATTGAGGAAGCTATGGATGGTGAGAGTGGTGAGTCAACAGAGGTATCATCAGTATCATTATGCAACTGAGATACAGCTCAACTAAGATTTTACTAGAAATGTGGGCCAATGCCCAACGTGATGGCCGCTCTGCCGAATACAAGTGGCGGCCTCTGTTCAACGACGCAGTTTGGCTGTGCAGTTGCCAAGACGTGAAACCCGTTGAAATTTGCCGGGGTGCCCCAAACTAACGAAACAATCTCAGATGGCGATTTTTGGCGACTTTTTTGCGTCCTGTGTTTTCAGCGAGCCGCGTGCAGCAGGTTTCAGACCTGCATCTTAAATTCACACTAAGGCCACACCATGTGTGGAAGGATGGCAGACATCCAATCTGCGGCGGCTGAGATTAGGCGAGGAAAAAAAAGAAGGAAGAAGAACAAACCACAGTATGAAAATATAACGGTCTCTATTCCATAGGGCGACCATAATAAAGTAAAACTGTGATTACTGCTAATGCCCACATACAGCATACTTAAATGATTCAAAAATTTGTTTTTTAACAATAAAAAATTTTAATACAGACATAACTGACTTGTTTTAACTGACACTTTAGCAAATATAAACAAAACATCAAATGCTCACGTTTTTGTGAGCCTACAAATGAATAATGGTCATGATGGAAATATGAGCACAGTCTGGTTAAGTCAATATATTGTTATTGTACACAACAAATGCATCTAATGGCACCTGCTACTTTCAGTGCAGCTGCAAAAGTAAACAAGATAAATTAAAACTTTTGTTACTCACCATGGACGGTTGTCAATGGAGCCAAGTGCTGACTCACTGCCAGATGTTCATTCACGACCACCGCAACATCCGACGAATTTGGATGTTGCAGTAACGAAGAAGAGGCAAGTTGACTACTGTTTGTAAGAAATGCAACACCGTCACTGCTAACTCGATCTGTATCCACACATACCCAGCACTTGACACCTACTCTCACTGAGCCACACTCAACATTCTGTCGGCTAAGATTATTCTTCACAACTTCGGAGGAGTAAGCTTACACTAGTGCAACTGAGGACTTTGAATTTTGTGCTATACATAGGATGATAGTGACATAATTTCTTCATATCATATCTATGCTAGCTGTTCTCCGCCATTTTGTGGGGCAAGTTCTGCTAAATGTTTGTTACTGTGACATCACTTTCATAGTAAGATAGTGATAATACGGACATTTTCTTAAACCAACTGATTCAATATTATTCGAATAACACAACAAATCTTCACCAGTTAACTACACACAGTACGATGTCTTGCCCAACAAAATGGTGATCGTGTTGTGACCACAGAGCTGTGACGTCACTTCACCCCATGTATACATATAATTCTCTACACAAAATTACAGGTGCAGCAAATCCCTGTAGCAGCTGTGTTTATCACGACAGTTACTGTGATATACAGCCTGCACACCCTTGCTGCATTGCCTAGGGTGACTCCACCTTCCACCTCCATAAAATGAGAATCGGCTTTTGGCTGAGTAAATAAATGGTGATGGCGGTTGTGGATGGTAGCAGCCTACAGCAAGACTCAATGCCTCCGTCAGATGGCCTGGTTGGAGATTCAGTGGCGCCACCTGGCACTGAATCTGCATTCATCAAATGAACCCGGGTGAACCATTGCAATGGCCTCCACAAACATGGACATTTGTATTATGATGATGACAACAATCATTATCATTACTATTATTACAGAAACAAGAAAACCACAAAGCACTCAAAAAATTCAAACTTCCATAAAGAATTAAATTACTAAGTAATTCTGTTGTTTTTGAGTGACTCCCCATAGCAAGCTACAATAGTTTAATCTCAGTGCTAATCAGCTTGTTGTTAATACAACGTGCTGTACAACTAGCACTACATGACTCATTGTTTCCCCCACAGTTCTGCACCATCACACTTTCACTTTCATTTTACAGGCTGTTTGTCAGGTGAACCTCGGTTACCTGGTTCCCTCATGGTCCTCTTTCTCTACCTGTTCCAGAAGAGACTTTCTGGGGATAAGTAGCATGTGATTTTTATGGATCAGATGTCCACGTTGTCACAGATCAGCAATAAAAGCCTGTTAATTGTTGGAAGACCGTTTGTACAAGAGCTCAGCAGTAGCTGAGATGGGCGACCATGGCCACAATAGACATGGGCCAAAAACAGGGGGGCTGCTGTGCCCCTTTCGCGGACAGCTGGGACCTCATCTAATACAATGTGGCCTGGGCCGAGGTCTACTTCCGCACAAAGAGGCGTATTCATCCATCCAGCCGTTTGGCCACAATAGACATGGGCCAAAAATTGCGTGGGGTGGATGTGCCCTTTTTCCTGGGGTTAGCTGGCTCCTCATTGAACACAAAGTCGCCTGGGCTAAGGCCTACCTTCCACACCAAGTGGCATCTTAGTCCATCCAGCCGTTTGACCACAACGGACATGGGCCGAAAATTGGGGGCTAGGTACCCATCTAACACAAGTGGCATCTTAATCCATGCAGCCGTTTGGCCGCAATAAACATGTGCCAAAAATTGGGGGCTCTGCCCCCTTTTGGGGAGGGGGCTGGGATCACATCTAACACAAAGTTCCCTGGGCTGAGTCTTACCTCCATACCAAGTGGCACCTTGATGCATCCAGCCGTTTAGCCACAACAGAAATGGGCCGAAAATTGGGGAGGGGGCTGGGTCCCCAACTAACACAAAGTCGCTTGGACTGAGGCCCACCTCCACGCCAAGTACCATCTTGATCCATCCAGCCGTTTGGCTACAATAAACATGGGCCGAAAATCTGGGGCTCCGCCCCCTTTTGGGGGAGGGGCTGGGTTACTATCTAACACAAAGTCCCCTGGGCTGAGGCCTACCTCTATATGAAGTGGCATCTTGGCGCCTGGAATGGGCCGAAAATTGGAGGGGGGCTCCGCCCCGTTTATGGGAAGGGGGCTGGGTCCCCATCTAACACAAAGTCGCTTGGGCTGAGGCCTACCTCCGTGCCAAGTACGTCTTGATCCATCCAGCCGTTTGGCCACAGTAAACATGGACCGAAAATTTGGGGGCTCCGCCCCCTTTTTGAGGAGGGGAGCTGGGTCCCCATCTAACACAAAGTTGCCTGGGCCAAGGCCTACCTCCATACCAAGTGGCATCTTGATCCATGCAGCCATTTGGCGGCAACAGATATGGGCCCAAAAAATTTTTTCGGGGGGGGGGGGCTGTGCCCCTTTGGTCATCTAACACAATGTTGCCACGGCCGAGGCCTGTCTCCATGCCAAGTTTCATCTTGATCCGTCCAACCGTTTGGCCACAGTGCGCCAACCTTACAGACAGGACAGGCCAGACAGGACAGGACAACGGTCCGATAACATAGTGCGAACCGTTTCACAAACGGTCGTCCAAAAACGGTTTGCCATGTGCTATCAGACCACTGTCTGTCCTGTCTCTAACGTTGGTATATTGTGGCTAAATGGTGGGATGGATCAAGATGAAGCTTGGCGTGCAGGTAGGCCTTGGCCCTGGCCACATTGTCTTAGATGGGGACCCAGCTCCCCCTCCTCCAAAGGGGCACCCCCCAATTTTCGGCCCATGTCCGTTGTGGCCAAATGGCTGGATGGATTAAGATGCCACTTGGTATGAAGGTAGGCTTCAACCCAGGCGACTTTGTGTTAGATGGGGACCCACCTGCCCTCTCCCCACAAAGCAGGCGGAGGGGGCTGGGATCACATCTAACACAAAGTTCCCTGGGCTGAGTCTTACCTCCATACCAAGTGGCACCTTGATGCATCCAG
>Ga0056108_1000574_pt1 | contig 10815 bp, 9 predicted proteins | sample WorMetG1BERMUDA1_FD_83875 | JGI IMG/M metagenome (GOLD analysis project Ga0056108, IMG submission 83875) | Marine gutless worms symbiont microbial communities from Max Planck institute for Marine Microbiology, Germany - Inanidrilus... ... | reverse complement strand
CATACTATTATATAGTTCATTACAGTCCTTTATTAAACAACAACAGTCAACAAAATTTAAGTTAAAAGTAATTAAAACTAAGTTAAACGATGTAAATTAATGTCAGTTGCAAAGCATCAGGCCTGCTTCACAACGAAACTGCAAGGGCAAAACCTGGCCACGTTCAGTCATTCTGCTGTGTTGCCTATAGCCTACCTGCAGCACACACCAACAAAACATGCGTTAATTATGCGTTAAAAAATTAACACCGTCAATAACGCTATTAAAAATGTTAATCACTCGACAGCTGTAATATTTTTTTTACAAAAAAGTCGTCGGCTTCTGGACCTCACTGGGGCACGTCCCCCTGCCACATTCTTGCAGTCTCACTATAAATCACCTTCTGCCGCCTACGGTTGCCGATTTTTTACTTGAGGCCGCTTAACACAGTGCGTCAGCAGATGCTGCGAGCTGATGAGGGAAGTAACTAAGTAAGTCAGTCAGTCAGTCAATCAGTGAATTTATATAGCGCATTATTATCGTCAAAGAACTCTTAATGTGCTGGACCTCCAACAACGATGCACAGAGATGCACTTTATCGTGTTTACTTTAACCCATTAGTGCCGGGAGCAAGTGACCATCACAGAGCAGTATCGTGATTGGTACACTGATTAGCTGTTGCGTTCAGTACAGTGAAAAGGGGGCACCGCACCTGGTCCCCTCCCCCACTTTACAACGTGTAACAGCCCCCACCCACAAAGGTTATTCAACTAACGTCATGTTACTGGACATGTACTGTAAGTGTCGCTGGGCTGGAAAGGGTTAAGCACGATGGCTGCTTGTGGCAACAGATGGTACTACAGTGTGCTGTTGACGCTTACTGGCGTCAAAGTTACTGAACGTTAATACTGATCGTATTTGATTTAGTAATGACACAAACAGTTGTGTTGTACACAACGTCAGCAGTCACCGACATCACCGAGCTATAGTATTAAGGGAGTCCACACAAAGGCAGCAACGACAATTCCGTCAGAGTCCAGCCATGTGCAGAAACACTGAGGCCAGGACACTGTGTTTTGTACACTGCTGGTTGGCTAACTCGAAAACCTGTAAAAGGCCCGTGGTACTTGTCCCCCAACGGTTTTCTTCCAGAAGAAATGGACAAAGAACTGAGGGGAAGTGACTAACCAAGACTCGCGTTATAAACGGCTGTTAAAATAGAGAGAAGTAGTGAGCAGTCTCGAGATCAGAGTCGCTGGCAGTCGCTAGGTGTCAGCACTAGTAGGTGCGGAATGGAACGTGAGTTGTCACACAGTGCTTGAAAGTCTCAGCTGCAGCCGTTGAAAGTTGTTGTGTGAAGAGATAGTCTATTACCGATTGCTGGAGCAGAGTAAGTAGAATGTCTTGATGTGGTAACTAGTGTTCTCTTGTGTATATCTGCTGCGTTGTTTGCTGTGGACAGTGTTTCTGGCATCTGCTGTCACGCTACGTGCACGTCGACACAGTGTCACAGATCAACTCTCTCGCTCAGATCAAGACCGACGTCGGCCGAACTAGGGTTAGTTTCGTCATCTGGCACAAATCTCGACAGATTCTAATTTTCTGCATCGTTCGTGCTAGCTGATTCGTCATCGCCGAGGAGATCATGAGTTTCTGTTGGTTTGTCTGACAGTTTGTCGGTCTGTATGTCGGCAGGATTGCACAAAGACTCGTGGATGGGAATATTCACCAAGTAGTTACTTGAAGGGCTGTAGTCATTTTGGCAAATTTTGTGGTTCTGTCACATGTATATAGGGTGCTGGAGAGCTGGTGTAAGGGAATTTGACATTGCCTTCCCTCAGTACTTGTTGGATCAATCAACGTTGAGGCCCGTAGTCGACTCTGCTGCTTGTCATCGGTGGTTTGTGGTGTTTTCTACAGCACTTCGACACTGTCGGTTGCGTCGGACACCTGGCCTGTAGAAACCTGGGCTACTTTTCCCCAAAGTTTTTTTCCAGTCCTCCAGTTCTTAACTCTGGTGCCAGCTAATGCAGGTTGTCGTGTGTAAAAGCTGTAAAATGGTAGTAGTAGTAGCAGTAATTGATCGTTGATAATAGTGAAATGAGGATTTTGTTGGAGCAGTTTTACTGCCTGCATGCCCTTGCTGATGACAGCTAGGGCATTCGGATTAGGGAGAAGATGCTAGAGTTCTCCTCGTTGGTGTTATCTGCACCGTCTCCTTTGGCTGTTGATTACTGATTAAAAGCATTTGGAGATTGAATTGATCGATGTAGAGATGCTGTGAATATGGCTGTTGTGTGTGTTTGTCAGGCTTGGCTGAGAATGAGTTTCAATGGCTGTGATCTCGGCTGTTACCTGTCACACATTGTTAACGACGTTGAACAACTCAAGTATGACTGTCACTTTGTGGATCATACACAGTTTGTTCGTTACTCACGTGTTGGAACTTGGAATTTGACACTGTTGGTTGGGGGCATCAGAAAGAGAATCCGACCTGTAACAAATTGTGTGATGAGGTACTGGCGTGGTTATCTGTCTGGAGTGAGGTGCAAATGATTTGCATATGGTCCAGCTGATGCCACTGCCACCCCATTGTCTCTTGCTTCATTAATTTTCGAATTGGTTAACCTTTTTTGGTGTGCGCTTACTCAGGTTGTCCTGGGAAAAAGGCAGTTAAATTGATGTCTTATGTGTTGCAACTATTGTTATGAGTTAATTTTGAAGCCAAAACGTCCCAGCATTTTGAATGTTATTTAGTGCTTTTTCTGAGTTTTTTAAAATTGTATATTGCAGATCATTTTTAGAGTAAAATGTTATGTAGTTTGAAATTATTAGTCACTTATTATCATTGATTGATACATTGTGAATATTTGACCAAAGTATTAAAATTTCTATAAATATAACTGTTTTCAAAAAATATTTAAACATAAAAATAGCCAATACTTTTGATCATTAATTATTTTTGATAATGTAACTTTGTATTACAACTTTAATATCTTAAACACTTTAATCATAATCGACTGACACTTAATGGCATTATAACGTTGTAACAGTTTCTGATATTGGTGATGAGGGAAGACATTCATTGTAAAATATTCCAAAAATTAGTTAATAGTTAAGCACATACTGTCAGCAGTTGCGTGAATTGGAGTCGCCAGTAGTCACCAGATGGCAGCACTGATAAGGTGTGGATGAACTTTTTTCTTTTGATCGAGTTTCTGGACGTGCTTAAATATTTCAGTAGTTGGAGAAAGTCAGTATAGACCGGGATTTAAAGTAAAAGCTGTAGCAGAATCATATCTTGCAGAGTTGTCCAGCACGCTGGTGCAGTTGTTACTGATGTGTTCACGTAAGTTTTGATTGAGTAAGGAACGTTGGAGAGAGAGAGAGGGAGTTGACTCTGATTGTTGTGTTAGATGTCACTATGAGTCGTGGGCTTTCATACGCGACGTTGAGTTCACGTCTGTTTTAACTACCATGCTCCAAGGTGACTGTTACGACTGCTATTACCAGTACTGCTACGCTGTTTTGATTTTACAAAAAGTGCACTTTCATCAAAAATACAAAAAATTACGACACAATTTAAATTGTTTATGATAACTAGATTCGTTGTTATGTAGTCATCTGTTACCAGAATTTTACCTGTGGAATGTAAGTAAGTAAGGAAGTAAAAAAGTAAATGATTTATATAGTGCCAGTATCTTAAAAAGAATCAGGGCACATAGGTGGATAAACCACTTAAGTCTGTGACGCATGGCCACAAGTGGATAGCCCACGTAACAGTTGAGTATTATAGTTTCATATGAATAATGGTCATTGACATTGTTGGTTGGGCATCATTGATTTTATCCCATTTCATTGTCACCACCACCAATGTCGTGGTTTCGACTTCGGGCCGTTCCGCTTTCAGGTCACAACCTTAGGCAAGTTGTTCACACACGTGCCTCTGTCACCAAGCATTATGAATTGGTACCAGTCAAAGGGTGGTTATGCCGTATGGCTGGGAAGGTAACCGGCCATGCATCACAGAATTCAGCGGTTTATCCACCTTCGGGCTCAACGGCTTACGAGAGGGAGATGAGCACCCTGCCTACACTCCTGTAAAGAGTATGGCATCCTTTGCCATACCATGTGTTCCAGAGCAGAACCTTAGGAGATAAATGGCACAGCTCTTCATCTTCATGGACCTGTTACCCTTCCTGTCACCTGTGAACTGTTCTTCTCAGTTTCATCTCACTGAAGGAACCTCGAAGCTCTGACCTCTAGGGCGGTCATTGTTCGTCTTCATCTTCCGTTGACAGTGCGACTTCTTACGAGAAGACAAATGCACAGCGGCTGGGTAAGCTTTGAGGTTCCTTCAGTGAGATGAGACTGAGAAGAACATTTCACAGGCGACAGGAAGGGTAACAGGCCCAGTGGAGCGAAAATTACCAACTGACCTCTTCCTCTCTTCATCCACCACTGGATCCCATTCCCGTGGTTCCTATAAGATTTCTTGGACGACACCATTCAAGAGGCAGTCATGGAACGTGGTATGATTTGTCAGAATCTCACAGTGAATGTGAGGTAATAATGAGTCGACAGCTTGACAGGTGGCAGGGTTGACTCAGATAGTTTGGACACGTGGATGATTCTGACAGTGGACAACAATAGAAGTAGACGAAACTAAGCACTGCGTCAGTGCATACCTCGGAATCAGTATTTGCAGCAGATTTATGTCCATTAACCACTTTCCGTATCTCCCAGTAGTGACGAATCCAGAAAACTATCGCTGTATCCAGATCGCGACCATAATTTAATCATTCGTTCATTGGGCCATTGTCAACCTTCCCCGAAAATTTCATGCAAATCCTTTTGGAGGTTTTTGCGCAAAGTTGCTAACAGACAAACAAAAAAACGAAAACATATCCTACTTGGCAGAGGTAACTAAAAATGTTGGCCTGTCCAGAGAGAATGCATTGCACGGGTTCAGACTTTGGAATATATCTGGAAGGTAAGTGGGTTCTGGTTTATCCAGAAAACGGCTGCTGTTACCTGGACTTGGTGAGCTATTGCTGTAAGCCTCGTCTGTTGCTGTTTACTCTCGTGATCTGTTAGCATCGTGTCGTTGCGATGATGGTGTGCTAGGTCTGGAGAGGATTAAGTTCAAGTTGAGTTACAAATCGACGCTGCTGAACGGCTGGACCGGCAACGCCGCCGTGCTTGCCGGGTTAACAGAGTCGACAGAGGCCGTCTCCACGTCGCCTGGTATCACCTCACTCACTCACTCACTACGTGCTTCTGTGTCACATAGTACACTGACTACTACCGCTTCATTTCGAGGGCAGTTTTCCAGTTGGACCTGGATCAGCCGGTTCCTCCGTGGCCGTCTTCCTTCGCTTATTCCACAGGAGAACCTTTCGAACCTGTCGCGATAAGTGGCAGAGACACCTTTGCCACTTATGCCGAAAGGTTTTTTACGTGCCGGATGTGCTTTCTGTGTCAGAGCGGCACTGAAGGAAACATAGGCGAAGGGCCGAGAAGGTGGGATCCTTGAGAGCTGATGTTCCCCTCCGAACCAGCTAGGGGTCTAAGAAGTGCTGTAAGTTCCCCCAGTGGGGACCGGAACAAGGCCCCGGCGACCTAGCGATTTAGAACATTTTATGTGTTTACAAAGCCGCTCCGGGTGTCGATTTCGCCGACATTAAATTTATTTCCGAAAAATCGATGCCGCCTAATAATAATGTTATTAACGCAAGCATCCTTTATCATCATGTATGCCTCCATACAAGAGTTGGATCGACCAGTTTAGCCAAATGGCTTTTCTCTAAGTTGAATGACGCCTGTAGGTCTTAGTGAGGATTAAAGCTGAGTTTTGCTGCTTGAGAGTTGAAGATCTCAGTCACAGGCCCACAACCTCGCCATTTGTCACTGCCCAGTGGTTGACATGCTGCACTAATGCTGTAATTGATTTATCGGGGTGTCATGTCATGTAATCAAATGCAAATTGCAAACATCTGTCTGTATCTGTGTTTACATTTTGTTTTGTCAGTAGCCTCTGTGATAGCTGGTCGTCTGTCTGTGTGCCTCTGTGTCTATGTGCCTGTGTCTTTGCATTCCTGACTCTCTTTGGATTCACACTTGGACCAGATTTTCTCCCCTCTATCCCTCCTCTATCCCTCCCCTCCAGTTGACTAATGATGACTGTCCTGAGGATAAGAGGAAGATGATCAGAACTGTTCTGTGCTGTATTGGTGTATGGCAGTGTTGTACACAGTGATATGCACACACATATGAGCAGTTCTCATAGGTTTTCTTTAGATTTAGGTTTGCTTTTTGGCGTGCTTTTTTGCGGTTTTGTTCCTGTGTTGTTTGCTTTTTTGTGTAAAGTTTAGTTTCTTCAGTACTACACTAAGAGATTGGCTGGTAAGAATGTCTCCAAAACGACCTACTTTGTATCGAGTGGGATGTTAAACCTTAACTCAGTCAATCCTGTGTTAATTGGTTTTCTCTGTTTCAGTTGGTTTTGTCTATTTTGTGTATTTTGTTGTGGCTTTGTGCAACAGACTAAGGTATCCGTGAGCTGTGTAGCTTACGTCATTCGTTTACCGTCGTGTCGTGTGTCTGTCTGTACAGTGGACCCCGCGACGCCGAGTTCTCCGAGTTCTCCGCTGTCAGAATGTCCGGTGCTGGACTGCGATCGCGACACGACGTTCGACGACTTTGACCTGGAGAACGACGAGAGACTGGAAGTCACGGAGATGTTTCACAGCTCCAGTGACCGTGACCTTGCCAGGTCAAGGTCATCCCAAGGTCGACATTTGTCGGAGAGTGAAGTGGAATGGATTCGCAAGGACAACACGTCGCCATTCAGCATCGACATTCCATCGAGCTTCAGGCACAGTTGTAGTTGTTCATTTGAAAGAAGTTCTTGAATAAATCGTTTTCTCAAGAATTTGTCAGGTTTTTAGCTGATATATTCTAAACTGTCAAATATGCTGCTTACAGAAAATTGTTTGTATAAGCGTATTTTTGGTTCATGGCCAAGTGACCTTTATTTTCGTAGTGTCTTGGTTTGTCTGTTTGTTTGTTTGTTTGTTTGTTTGTTTGTTTGTGCAGAGTTTTTCTCAGCCATCTTCAATCCGATTTCAATCAAACTTGTACATATGTTACATGTCTGGGTCTAGTTGTGTCCCCTAGAATATAGGGGCTGTGCGACCCCTGGGGGCTGGGTGACCCCTAAAAATTGCATCTTTAGGGGTTTTGGGGCGGCCGTGAACCACATAGCATAGCCGCTAGTTCTATGTATTATCCAGAATTTAGTTTAATTTTGATGCATTTTTATTATATTTTTATTATGTACATCGTTTCACTGCATTGATTGCTGTACAGTATATGACCAGAATTTCGTTAGCCAGGACTTTTTACTATTGGTAGGTTTTAATAAATAAGTCAGGTTTTAGAATTCTCTTGAACATTAACTGCTACTCTGTTTCAGGTCACAGTCATGTTCGGACAGTGATAATTCACCTCGTTACTCCACATCTCAGCCGTTGCCAAGGAGATGCCGTGGTAACCGTCATCGTGGCAACAGCCTGACTCTGTACCATGCCGCCGTTACAAACTGTCAGCTGCGTAGGAAGTCAAAGGCATTTCGTTGTTCGTGGGACAAATCGCCGATATTTTCCGTTACGGACCCGAGCCAATTCACAGGCATTCCAGAACTGCAAGCGAAGACTGTTAACGATTCGCTAGATATTCTTCCGGACAGTTGTGACAAATTGCACACAAAGAATATTGACGGGACATCTACACCAGCTACGGCGGATGGTGATGGTAGGCAGGGATTAAGAGCAAAGAGTATCGACGATTCGTTAGATATTCTGCTGTCTGGTAGTGACTGTGCAGTAGTGCCGGTGAGTAGCATTGACTCGGGCTGGTCGTCTTGCGAGTCAAATGTTCTGTTTTCTCCTCATCTTTCGATGACCCGTCAGCTCTCACCATCAACAAACTTGACAACGCCGGCCCAGTCTGTGCCAACCATGTCCACGTCGTCCTCATTCAGCGACCTTCAGCCAAACTGCTTCGACGACGACGATGGTCCGTTTACTTTCTCGTACTTTTAATGCAGGTGGAGCGGTGGTGCAACGGGTAAGGCATTTGGGCTTGCGATCAGTAGGTTGCGGGTTCAAATCCTGCTCGAGGCAACGCTGCATAACAACCTTAGGAATGTTGTTTACACCTATGTGCATCTGTCACCAAGCAGTATAACTTGGTACCGGCCAATGGGCGGTGATGTTCTGCGGCTGGGGAGGTAACTGCAGGCCTGGCGGAAAGTAATGGCAGCCTACCGCCGGGTGGATGACTTACGGTCACCTGCAGGCTGACTGCCTGTACACTGGGATCAGCTCCGGGCCCAACACTCGGTGTCGAGTATGGGAAGCCTTTACCTTTACCTTTTTACTTTTAATGCAGGGTGACAAGTCAAAATGTAGGGTAGCAACGCGTTTAAGATGCGGGTTAATCTTTGATGATAGCTTCAAAGTTATTGCTGAGAGAATTGTGAAAAGAGACGAATCTCGTTTGTTAAACTTTAGCTGCTCGGTTGATTCCGATGAGACTGGTAGATAATCTGCTCCGGAAGGCTTTCATCTACAACATTTGTAGAACGCACACATGCAGCATATAATTGCAAAAAAATTTAGTCATTTAATAGCTGAGTGCTTTTGACATTGGCACCTACGTATTGAGATTTCTTAGACACTGTAGACATTATGGTACGGAGACAGTGTAGGTAACACCGTTGAGGAGAACTCTAGCGTCTTCTCCCTAATCCGAATGCGCTAGTTGCCTTCAGTGCTTTAATGCTGTTGGCTGGGCGGCAGGAAAGACATCCGGCCTGTAAAAAATGTGGGGGGATGGTGGAGGTGGGCACTGGTTAGTCTGGATGGAGTGGCGCCCAGCCGGATGGTCAGTGTGTCTGCCTCTGTTAAGATTCCCTTGCACCATAAAGTCCAGAAGTTCTCTTCTGGCACCGGCTCACCTGGGTGATCCCGGAAAAAAGGTCTGTAAAACAGTTGTGGTGTAGACATTAGAAGTTGTAGTGTTATTATTATTAGGTTGCATTGTAACACTAGCTAGATGCAGCCTATTGTTACAGACTGAGGAGCATGGTCCGTCTGTTGGACTGTCACAGTAGTGAGCTGTGCAAAAAAAGGCTGAGCTGATCGAGATGCCTCGGGTGGGCCTAAGGACTTGTGTATTACATGGGGGCCCAGATCCCTCATGGGAAGGGGCAATTTTGAGGGGAAGGGCAGCACATTGCAAAGTATAGGGACACCGTCCATGCAGCACCGATGCAGCCTGTTGTTAAATTACTTTCACCACTTATTATTATTATTATTACATTATCATTGTCATTCAGATGGATGTGTGATGTTAAGGCAAAAGATAGAGTTCCAAATAAGGAGCTGAGAGAAAGACTAGGAATAGATGATATAATTTTGGTACTACAGCAAAACAGGTTGCGTTGGTATGGGCATGTGTTGCGAAAAAAGACACTGATTAGGTGGAGAAATGTATGGAATATGAGGCGGGAAGCTCCAAACCAAGAGGTAGACCAAAGAGGACATGGACAGAGGTTGTGCAAAAAGATTGCCAAGCACGTAATTTGAGCAGGGAGTATGTTGTGGATGGTAGTAGATGGAAGAAGCTGATAAAGATTGGATGATGATCAGGATGGTGGATGGGTGGATGTTTCTTCTGGTACCAGGTCACCCGGGTAGTCCCGGACAAAGGGCCACAAAACGGTTGTTGTGTTGTTGTTGTATCATCATCGTTCACGGACACAGTAGCTGTATGTGGGCTGTAGGTTCTTTGATTGGTCAAATACTGGAGTACGGAGACGAGAGTGAGCGGCGCGTGTCGGACGTGGAACGTCTCGTCTCAGAGCTGGACAGCAGACTGTGTCTGGAGACCAACAGCAGTGACGCTGATGATGACGACGATGATGATGATGATGAGAACGATGACAATTTGCATTCACAGGTTTCACTTTAATATGCGTACATTATACAGGTTGTAGTACGAGTGACAAAAACAGTTTTTACTTCGCTACTGGCAGAGGTGCAAAGTATTGCAATGAGCAGGTTTGTATGTCTGTTGGCCTGCATGTCTCAAAAACCTCGCGTCCAAACTTCACGAAATCTTCCGCAGTGTTAACGGTGGCCATGGCTCGTTCCTTCTCTGTCGACAGTGGAATATGTTGTATACTTGTGGTTTTGTGGACGACATCATGTTTCCACATGATCGTCCAGGCAAAGGCGACGCCAATATGGCGTATGCCAAAGTGACTCACCGGGGGCAGAACACAGGGTGAAATCTGATGTGTACAGTTGCGTTGTTCTTTTCTGTTTTTTTTTTCGTTAATTTCCCATTGTGGTTTTTGTGAAGTGGTCTAAGCTGGCTAAGTGTCAGCTGTCTGTGGTATATTAACATTTATTTCTCTTGTATCATACTGTAGTGCTTGATTTCTGCAATTGCACATATCTCCGCTTGTAACAGATCCATAAACATGTTACAGTTGTGAAACGGTGTAAAATGTTAGTGCAAAATGTTGAAACTTTTTCTTAGAATGCTGCATCACTTTCTGTTATATTTATGTTTTATATGTTTTCTCTGAAGCCACTTAAGTTATTTAAGCTTTAAATTTTGTCACTTTTGTGAAGTCAGCATCATCTTCAGTTGGCCAGACACACCCAAAAGTGCCCCTTCCCCTCAGGGCATCTACAGCCCCATGCGGCCCCGTGCGGGCTCCGGGGCCGTAAGTAAGTAGGTAATTTGTGCCTGCGATTCACT
>Ga0056108_1000573_pt1 | contig 10822 bp, 7 predicted proteins | sample WorMetG1BERMUDA1_FD_83875 | JGI IMG/M metagenome (GOLD analysis project Ga0056108, IMG submission 83875) | Marine gutless worms symbiont microbial communities from Max Planck institute for Marine Microbiology, Germany - Inanidrilus... ... | reverse complement strand
TCAGTCATTCACAGAAACTTTCATAACAAAAACAAAAGTGTGCTGCTGTTGGCAACTGAAAGTTCTAACATTCGGAATGCAATTTTAATCATACCAATGTACACATCTGTGGACCACAGTATAGGTGCTATACCTATGGCTGAGAGGAAATAGTGTGCTAGTGTTGATGGAAACATTTGCTGGGAGAAATTCACCAAATTCTTCTAAAAGGTTTTTAGCATGCAGATGAGCCCAACAACCATCAATAATGGCGGTAAAAACCTAGGTTTCGGCGATGGACGGTTTTTGCAAAAAAACCTAGGTTTCGGTGTCGGTTTCGGATACCGTAACAACACTAGTAACAAGTATGGTGTTTCCCGTATTCTGTGCACTTTGTCGCAGTATTCGATTCTGATAGAGCCATATTTATGCTGAAAAGGGACATCAAACTCCAACTAACTAACCAACTTTGTCGCAGTGTAGTCACAAAATTTAGAGTTCACACTAACAACTTGCTTTCTATGGTAGTGATACCCACATACTGCCAGCTTTCCCAATTTAGAGTTTTAGGCTACTGGTGGAGGCTAAACACAAAGTATGCTTAAAATCAAAAAATTTACCTGGTGTAGAAAATGATAGCAAATGATGAATTTTATTATTAATACATGTGCAACACAGAACACCGTAAAAACATCAACCTGTGCCATGTAAAATGCCATTTTGCCATAGCTGATTGTTTACTCGAGTATTGATAATTAAATAATAATTACAACTAGAATGTGGGCCAGTGCCCAACGTGATGACCGCCCTGCTGAATATAGGTGGTGCCCTCTGTTCAACGCCGCAAAGTTTGGCTGACGCCCAATACTGGAGTGCCGTGCAGTAACGCTGCCAAGATGCGAAACCCGTTGAATTTTGCAAGGGTGCCCCAAACTACCGGACCGATCTCAGCCACTAGTGGGCCGAAGTTCACCATATTGTGGGAACATGTGGAGGAGATATTGCTGCTTAACAATTTTTTTTCCGATTGTCGATTCGTGCCTTAATTGCAAAGATATAGCCCGACAAAGTTGTGCTATGGTGCCCAGATGGCGATTTTTTGATGACTTTTTGCATCCTGTATTTGCAGCGAGCCCCGTGCAGTACGTTTCAGACCTGCATCTTAAATTTGCACTAAGGCCACACCATGTGTATAGGTAGACATCCAATCTGCGACGGCTGCGATTAGGCGAGGAAAGAAAAAAAGAAGAAGAAAGAAAGAAAGAAAAACAAACGAGAGGATGAAAATATATATGGCCTGTCCTATTACATGGGGTGGCGCCGTAAACAAATAAGTACTGAAGTCTACTTGAAAGACGAAATGTTTGTTATTCTGTCATTCTGCTCTCTGTGTGTTAAGCATTAGAATGTTATATGTAAGTAACGTAGCCATTTTCTTTTTTAATTGTTTTTAAAATAATGGATAACGAATTTCCAGTTTTAGATGAGTAACCAAGTACCGGTACTTGCATATACAGTCCATGAGCACTTTAGTAACCAGTCGTTAACTTGGCAGACTAACTCAGCCTCCTTCCCTCTGCAGGATAGGAACTGAGTACCAGCCAGAGAGTGGTGAAACTGTGGCTGGGAGTAATGGCAGGTATGGCTCATTCCACTTCTGGATAAATGTGGGTGGCAGATAAATCTGTGTTATCCCTTGTTAACACATGCGATACCTCAGCGCCATAGAGATGAGCAGCTCATAACACAGTGCTATATAAATAAGGCTTACTTCTTAGTTTTTGCTGCAACAACCAACCACAGTGTATGGGCCTGAACTATGGCTTTGGATGTTGGAGCAAGTGAGTAGTATTTGTGGACTGTTTGTGCGAGAACTTACCTGCATGGCATTCTGTTGTCATTAGTGACATATTTTGCTTAATGGAGAAGTTGTCAAATCTTTAGTTGAACTTAAACAAATTTTGCAATTTGCATGGCTGATATTACTGAACTGTATGCGGAAATCTGCATTTCAAAAATCCAGTCATGCAATTATGCATTATATCTTCCATTCAATAAATAGTTAAATTTAATAATAAATTAGCTACAAAATCTTTTCCATGTAGACATAACCCTAGTTGCTAATTTTATCAGTGATGCATACAAACTTACAAAATGTGTATGACTGTTTTATACAGCCTTCAGCAAGGCAGCACCTTGGCTTGCTGGAAAAGAAGAAAGATTACAAGAAACGAGCAGAGTAAGATTTTCATTAAATTGTAGCTGCAGCTGCAGTGCGTCTGTTGATTCTCTGGTTTCCTTGTTCGTGAGAGTGTACTGATTTCACTTTATGTTGCACATATTATTGCACATAAGTTCTTCAAGAGCTTAACGTCATTCTTTGATTTGTCACTTTTTCTGAACAAGTGGTCAAAGTTATTTGACAACAGGCTGCATCGCCACTGTACATGGACTGTTCTGTGGTATTCGCCAGGTGGCTCCAATGTGCACCCCTACCTAATATGTGCTTCTTGGACCTACCTGAGTCCAAATGCCAAACAGCATCTCGATCGGTTCAGATGTTTTTGCACAGCTCACCGCAGGGTGTCCCTATACTTTACAGTGGGCCGCCCCTTTCTCCCTTTCAAAATTGCCGTTTTATGGGGGATCTGAACTAGGGATATTAAATTCGTTTTTTAACATTCGAAGTTTGTTTGCAACTATTCGAATTTTATTAGAAGTTCGAAAAGGGCTGCAGCGGCCGGGTGATGACGCTATTGACGCACAACGGCCGCCGCCTCTCCTACATTACTTGATCACCCAGCAGGTGGTCCACGCCAGACCAAGCGGCAATCACCAACGGGAGACAGCCCACCTCCCCACCACAACTGACGCCAGCAGCAAGCGTCCAACAACCCACTCAAAAGACCACGACGTCGCCTAACGATTGTATCACGTTATGCGTGATACTTTGATGTGGCCGCCGGGTGTGAGGCGCCGCGGTGGGTTGGGTGGACAGGCCTAGATGGACACGCGTCATGGCTGAGACTAGGCCTATTGCTAATCGGTTTTGAGTACCGTCAAACTAACGTGAAATACCTTGGAAAAATTGCCAACGTTATTGTCACGCGGTGATTGATCAAACATAAATGATACTGATTCTAAGTGAAACACAGATCTATTAGGCATATTAAACTATGATGTTCGTGAAAAACATATGCAATGTCGTCATTGCCAGCTAGCTAAACTAATGATAAATAACACAGACCTAAACTGAAAAGACTGTCTGTCAGACTGCACGCTATCCTGCATACCGGTTCTTTACAGGGATTAAAGGAATCAAGCAAAATATGACTATACCAGTGTAACAATGGTCTCTGATGGTCGTGAAAAGATGCGGTTTCTACGCCATCCACCATGCCCGCCCGGACCGCTCCTTCCCTCCACCGCCGAGAGTAGGCCCACTAAGACGCCGACAACGGGTGGCATGATCTCACGGTTTCAGCTTCCCACGTCTGTCCACCCACGTCGCGCCAACGGCGGTCACCCACGTCGCGCGCACGCCACCCACGGTTCCCGGCCGCGGCCAGCAAAAATGGTCTGTCGCAACCACGGGAGCGGACATCACAGCAGCACCGTCCTGACTGCATATGCGTATGTTACGCTGCGGTCCAGGCAATCGTGATCAAAGGTGAACAGCGGCATTCGACAGAATGCTGTTAACAAACGAATATCGAAGGGTCAGAAAACGAATCTGAATTCGAATGTTTTATTCAAAGTTCGAATTTTCGAACTTCGTTTAAGATCCCTAATCTGGACCCCCATCTAATATGTGGTTCTTCCGAGTCCTGAGCCCCAATGGGCCAATGGCATCTTGATTGGTTCAGCCATTTTTACAGGACTCACTACCGCTACTGTGACAGACCGACAGACCACACTACTTGGTCCGTAACAATGGGCTGCATCTGTGTACATAGTACTGTGATGTGGCAGTGCAATTACTTGTCAGAAACTCTGAATCTTTACAATATTGTATAATTTTGCCTGCTGATATGAGTAACTGACACTGCAGATTTGTGTTATAGCATATCCGTTATGTATTTGATATGTGTAGTGACTTCCACAAGAAGCAAGCTGCCAAAAAGGCTTTGATGAAAAAGGCACTGGATAAGAATCCTGATGAGTTTTATTTCAAAATGATACGAACTCGCATGGAGGTAGATCTTTTGTTTTATTTACTATAGAATAACTTACATTTAGTATTTGTTAGCTCTCATAGACTGAGAGGCTGAAAATGTAGATCAGTGGATGGAAAGTTGTTTACATTTAAGCAAAATTTCATGTGCAGAATGGTGTAGCACTTTCTGTCACTTTCACATGAATAGTTAGTACAAGTAACTGTAGTAAAGATGTGTTGTAATATTTTTGTATGCAGTTGAAATTAGCACAGGCATTGATTTTGTTGGAAGGTGAACACAAGTAGCAGTCATGCTTGAGAGTTGTATTATTGTCATTGTTTGCAAAAATTATTTATGTTCATTGTTCTTCTAAATAAAGTACTTGAGTTTCTACAAAGTTTATTCTTAGGTCCCAAATGGGGGTTACTATTGCAGCCATTGGGAAAGAACTGCCACCTGTCATAACCTATGACCTGTGTGTTTGCTTCCTTATTACAGAGTCATATTTACAGATTATGCTGTATAGGCAGACACCTTTTTGTTTGCTTTTAAACTGTAATATTTTGTATTATGCTATTCATTTTGACTGCAGTTGCATACACACTACACAGCAGTAATCATAGTGGCTGTGTGGAACTTCCGTTGTCTTTCTGAAAATGAATGTGAACGTGATAGGATGGTGAGCACCAGTGTGAAGACAATGTTCCAAAATACACGGAAGCACAACTGAAGCTGATGAAGAGCCAAGACATTCGCTACGTCAACTTCAAACGCAGTCTTGAACTGAAAGTATGTTGTAACATGTCACTTTGTGTAGTATTAGATGTATCAAGTATTCACTACACTGAAAACTAATAATCTGCTGTGGTATATTGCTATCTTTTAAAGAACAGTAGCATTTTTTATACAGATAAAAAGTGTTTGGTATCAGTGAATGATAAGTGGTATTTATGACTGAATATCATCATTTGGTGATATTTTGGTGTCGTTTGTTGTGGTATTGTGTAGATATTAGTTTAGCTAAGCATCAAGCTTATTATGTTGCATTGTTGACTTGCATGTGTAAACGTTTTTAGAAAATTGAGAAGTTGAAAGCAAGCTTGCACTTAGCTGATGTTGCTGAGAAGCCAAGAAACCAACACATTGTATTTGTTGACTCCAGCAAAGAAGGTATGTTGATGTGACCCATTTCTTAGTGATCAGAATTCTGCCAATTATTAAATTAGTATCATTTTGCCTTTTCTTTACATTTTCAATATTCAGGATTGTCTTGCGTGTTTTACTTTTATCGGAGATTTTAAAATTTAATCTTACCTATATTAAGAAGTGATTATGTTAAGTTGTTCCAGTTAATTGACTCATCCTTGAAGTGGCATTTTAAGCCTATGATTATATATTGAGTCAGTGGGATGTTAAACTGCTGAGCCAGTCTAGAAAGTAATTGCAGGTCTATTGACAATGTGATGTTATTTAGCGGAATTGAAGTGCTATGAACTGTAGGGTAATTTTCATTCGTTGCATTTCTTCATCAAGCAGCACTCCAGTGAGCGTTCATGCTGGCAAATGGAGCATGCTTCTCCACTTGAGCCTACATCGAGAATTTGATATCAAGTGTCATTTAGCCCAAAGTTAACTTATTATAATTTTCCATAGATATGGAGCACCACACAGTTTGTTGAAGTACTTGACGTTTAAATGGCTGAGGAGGTTGAAGCTTGCATTTTTTGAAGTACGTGTTGAAAATAAAACTAGCAGCAAGAATTAAAATTCCACTGTGCTTTGATGCCTCTGCCACAGGCCTGTGGGGTTAATGTTTTGACCTGTGTTTTTCTGTTTGTTAGCAGATTAACTCAAAAAGTTATGGGTGGATTTTCATGAAATTTGGGGAGTAGGCAGATTATGGACCAGAGAAGAGTTAATTAAATTTTGGAAGTGATCCGGGACATATTCTGGAAACCAGCCATTCATAAATATCAGCCTACTTACTTTACTTACATGCACACATCTGCTGCTCGCCAGTAACAATATTGTGCTGATTTCGGTGTGAGGTGGTGGAAGTATGCAGTTTACTGAGTGCTCCGTAGTTGAATATACATTTGGATGTATACACAATAAAAATACAAATGCTTCTGCTGCTGCTGCTCCTATTACTACTACTACTACTACTACCACTACTACTACTACTACTACCACTACTACTACTACTACTTTAGTTTTTGTTTAACCAGTCTTCTTTTGCAGAGTTACTTTAGGTTGTGATGTGTCCTGCAATCTCCAATAGTGAACCTTTGGTGGATAGCTGCAGTATAGGAAAAGAAAATTTAGGAGTCAATATGGTTGTGATTAATTCATATGCATTTGACTTATGAATGGATGATTAAAACAGTTGCGTGTTAGTGTTGGTGTCTTAAGATCTGGTTGTTTGCTGCTTGTGTATGCTCAGCTGCAGAGTTTGATGCTGCAAAACATCTAAACACTCATGCAAGTCTGCTGGGTCATTCACATAACAGACTTACACTTGACAAGCTCAAGACCGCTGCCATCAGAGGCTCAGCTGATGATGAATCATTTGCTGTAAGTGTCCCAGTAATGTTCAACAGTTATATACTACTACTGCTGCTACATCCATTTAACGGCCTTTTTCCAGGACAACCTAGGTAAGCCGGCACCAAAAAGGTAAACCATTCTGGATTTTACTGGAGCAAGAGATGATGAGGTGGCAGTGGCATCAGCTGGACCATATGCAAATCATTTGCATCTTGCTCCAGACAGATAACCACACCAGTACATCACCACTGGCAAGGTACGGTACTGTATATCAACAGATATATAGTGATAGAGTAAACAGTAACATTGCAATTATGTGGTATGAATAATGTTATTATATATTCATAGCTTGCTATTACTGTTGCACACACACACATACACAAAACCATTTTATGGTCATTATATAGGTCACAATCTGTGTTAACCTCCTTCCCCTTGGTAAGAACTGGAGGATTTTGTTGGAGCAAAGTTTTACTGCCTGCATGCCCTTGCTGACGGCAACTAGCACATTCAGATTAGGGACAGATTGTGGAGTTGTCCTCCATGGTATTACCTACACTGTCTCCATACTGTCTTGATGTTAATGTAGTCTTAGGCTGGGAGTGGCAGTTGCAGCTGTAATAAAATTTGTATTATGATTTTCATGCATCTCCCATTTCTTCATCTGTCATTCACAGTCTACATTCTACAGCCCAGAATTATGTCTTTTAAGATACTTACCACTAATGACCCATGTTCATGGTTACTGCTGTAACCAAAGCTAAAATGTACAGCATTCCCAATCCTCACTTAGTAGGGTGACATGCCAGTTGAGTATCGTGACTGTGCTGCACATTTTACATTTTTACGCGTGCGACGCTAGCTAGCACAGGTATTAGCTGTCACCGTATGTCTGTCTGTCCATCCGTCACCAGTCGGTGTTCTTCTGAAACTGATAAATGTAGGATCACACAAACAATGCCAGACAATAGCCCAGGGACTCTAGTTTTCTGATGTTGAAAATCTCCGCAACATTCAAATGGGGTCACCCCCAATGGAGGTGCCAAATGTAGGTGGGGTACATGTGGTAGCTGAAAATTGGCGACTTTTGACGCGAAGCATTGTCAACTTAGGTTCGGTCACAAGTTTATCACACTGAGCATCCACCTTATTTGTTTGCAGCACGTTCCCCATGATGCAGCACCTTGTGTGGGTTTGTCAGCAACAGCTGATCCTTGTCACATTTTGCTTGGATATGGATGTGTAATGTATAAGCATTCATCACCTGTTACACAATTCAGGAGGGTAGCATGCAGTTTATGATGTAGTAGTGTAACTTAACCAACTGTGTGTATGCCTTCTTAATGCTGTTTAGGCTGCAGCACTTGAGAGAAAAAAGCTTTACTCACAGTTGTGCAAGCGAATCGAACGTGAGAAGCAGCTGACTATTATTGCTCAGAAAATGGAAACAAAGAAGTTGCTTCTCGTAAGCAATTAATTGTTTCATTTATTTACTTCGTTCGTATGTTTGGATGAAGTGAATTGGTGAGATTCTTCATCAGATTTCATTGTCTCACGTTGTTCGCAGTTGTCTGTCATTGCCTCGTCATCAGATATGTTGCTGCTTTGTTGACTCGGTGCTTTTTGCATGCATTTTTTGGAATGGTTTTAAACGCTCAATTAGATCAGGTTTACAGTGTTCATTTGAGATGGGGAAAATCCCATATTCTGTTGAACAAGCATCAAAGGTACTTGTCTGCCTTTAGACTTGTCTGTATACTTTCAGTCTTCCATATTGACTTTCACCTGACACAATATAGTTTATTTCAGAGACGAGTCTTTCCAGAATCATTTTTTATACTGACAGCTGAACTGACAATAACCGAAGCTAGAGCAAAGATGTTTTTCCAAACACAAACCGCACGGAGGCCACTGAAATTGACCTTGACCTTCAAATTCATCAGAGCGAGGCATCTTCCATGTGAATTTTGCACAGATCCTTTCAGCGGTTCCCGAGATATTTCATACATAACCAAAAATAGTCACAAACAGTGCCGAAAACAGAGCCTTACGCAGTTCACTGTGTGTGGTAAAGACAAAGACAACCCTAACTCAATCACACTGGCTCTTTTTTTGAGAAGAGTGCAAAAACACAATACCTAAACTAACAGTCACCTGTAAGAACAGCTCAAATGCATGCATATTGTTGTGCACAGTTGTGATGCACAGACAGCGACTGCTGCTTTATCACAGGATATTTACTTCATTCACTGGGCAAAGTCTGCTATTCTGGAGTTGCATTGTTCATTCTAGTGGTTTGGTATGATGTGCATATTATGTAGTGTGGGTCTGTCTATACGCTCGCATATCTCAAAAACCACATGTCGAGACTTTGGGAAATTTTCTGTACGTTACCTGTCGCCAAGGATCGTTCCTCCTCTGATGACAGTGCAATACATTATGCACTTCCAGTTTTGTGGATGACGTTGTGTTTTCACATAATGGGCCAAATACAGAAACAGATCATTGATGAATTCACTGTGACTTGCCAGGTGGCGCCGGGGGCAACGTCTGCTATTCTCGAATTGCCTTGTTCATTCTAGTGGTTTGGTATAATGTACATGTTGCTAATTCCTGTCATGATATTACATAAAAGTGTTACTGTGTGCCAGGACAAAAAAGTAAAACGGAAAAAGATTTCTGAAGAAACAGTTGATGCTCCGGCGATATACAGACAGGTCTGGCGGAGGAAGCGATGACGTCGCTAGCATATCATATCAGTTCTGATGCGGCAGATATTTTGGTTGTCTAGGACTACACTGTGTTGATGTTGATAGTTAACTGTTGCAGTTATATGGCTAGGTTGTGTTGACTGATGTTTTGAATATGACCTGTGTTCATCAGTGTTTATTTACATGCTTTGTTATGTAGTGTGATTGGCCACATGCCTGGACAGTCGATGGGCAAAGATGCCTAGGGCCAAGGAGAATAGGGGCAGATGTGTAGGAAGAGGGGTGGAAATGGTGGTTGGGCAGAGGGATGAAGGGTGGATGGGGAAATAAGTAAATTAAGTAAAATTAGATTTATATAGTGCAAGCGGCAGGATGGGTGAAGGAACATGCCACCTAATTTCCTAGTAATGTTCGGTTTAGGCATGTAGGAAGTTGATTTTAGGTGGGCCAATACACATGGAGAAATGTTTTTGGATTGTGGCAACCTCTGAAACTGGATTGAGGGCACACCTGCTGGTCTGTCTTGTTGTGGTGTTATGGAGTTGAGCTAGACACTGGTATTTTGGCAGAGTGTGCATCATAAGCAATGATACTCCAGTTCCGTAATTTTAATTATCTTCCTTCCATTCTATTCCTCTGAATTACTTTCACTTCCAATTCTAGTTCCGCTTTAGTGGAACTCATAAATTCAATTAAACCACAGGCACACATTTACGTTTCTCAGTATAAATGCAAACTACGTTCAGTTGTGAATGTATCCATGTCATTGCCGGCAATTCATCTGACTTGATTTGCCTGCTATTTTTGAATACTAGTGGTACAGTGTAATTGTGAAAATAAATCTATATAATATTTTTGCCTGTAGGCAATAACTGCATTGCAGTGTACCAGTATGTAGAGCTTGGAGTTGGACAACATGTGCAAGTTTCAAAAGTTGACGTCACAATATGTTATATAGTAGGGATATTTACCACCACACCACAACCGTTTTATGGCCTTTTTTCCAGGACCACCTGGGTGAGCCGGTGCCAGAAGAGAACTTCTGGACTTTATGGTGCAAGGGAAGATTAACAGAGGCAGACACACAGACCATCCAGCTGGGTGCCACTCCATCCAGACTAACCGATGCCCACCTCCACCATCCCCCTAGTAGGGATATTTAACGTAAAGAAAACTGCATGATTACCTCCACCCAGGAGGATATGCAATCGTTGTTTGTCTATCTATTTGTTAACAACTTTGCACAAAAACTTCCAAACCGATTTGCATGAAATTTTCAGGTACGGTTGGAGATGCTGATGCAGCCGTGTAGGCCAGAATCCGAGTTGGATGGAATAAATTCAGGCAGTTGGTACCATTGCTTACCAATAGGGATATATCATTGATTAGGAGAGGGAGGCTGTATAGCAGTTGTGTGTGAAGTAGTAT
>Ga0056108_1000571_pt1 | contig 10843 bp, 2 predicted proteins | sample WorMetG1BERMUDA1_FD_83875 | JGI IMG/M metagenome (GOLD analysis project Ga0056108, IMG submission 83875) | Marine gutless worms symbiont microbial communities from Max Planck institute for Marine Microbiology, Germany - Inanidrilus... ... | reverse complement strand
GTTCAGCATGTTGAGAACGCGATCAAGGGTCTCGTCCAAGGAGACGACTTCCCGGCGACCCCTGCGATCTTCACGAAATCAGCAGAAACGCTTCGGTGGTACCTTTGGCATGGAAAAATCCAGACAGTGGGCACCAATCTTCAATGGCTCATGGTTGATTGCGCGAGGCTCTCCAAACAAGAACCCACAGTTCGAGATCAAGCCCAGAGGGCACTGGCACGCTGCCATGATCTGTACAGTTATCTCGCAAACAACATGGGGTCGCTGACCAATTATGGTCGACGATATCGCCAGGGCCTGCCGATCTCAACTTCCCGCGCCGAAAGCTGCATCGACGACATCGGGAATGCGCGCATGGGCAAACGCAGGCGAATGAGATGGTCGCCAAGTGGGGCTCACAAGTTGGCCGTCACTCGAGCCGCTGTCCTCAATGGGCATCTGTCGGTCTCAAACACCACGATAGCGGCATAAACCCCCACCTTTTGCCCACTCCCAAACCAACCAAGAATCACCGCAGTTTTACAATTAAGTGCCAAGTGACACCTAGCGCAAGGTGTAACTCACTGACCGTCGTTGGCCAACTTCCAAATAGCCTCGTCGGCGGCAACTGTGGACCGGACCACCATAGCAAGGCCCTCTGGCAATGCCGTTGGGGATGCGCAGGACTACCGCTTCGTAGCCCCGGCAATGTCCGCGCAGGGTCCGTCGGTGCCAATCACATCGACGGTGCAGACGCGGTAGTTGAACGTCCGCGCGGCAGACAAGGCAAGATCAACGAAGAATGTATCAGTGATGGGCTTTCGGCCCGACACGGGGTAGTCCGAAACGCCGCGGTACACGCGGTACCCGGCCACGCCGTGCTCATCCGGGGCGTCCCACCGAAGTTCGATTTCTGTCGGCAGCCCCGAGGACGCCGTCAAGGCCGCGACCGTCTCCGTCAGAAAACGATGCACCGGGATGCCTGTCACCGAGCCCGAGATCGGTGCTTCCGACGGGCCCATGGTCAGCAGGACGTCCAGTGGCATATCACTGGCGAGCGTGTCGGGCAGCGACAGGTTGTGCTTCTGCGCCCCCCGGTCAAGTGTCACGTCACGTTCCTGGATCAGCGCGTCACCCTGCATAAGGCGAACGGTGGCGCCGACCGGAAAGCCAGTCGTTACATGGAGGGCGAGTTCGCCTCCGGGAACAGCGACGGGCGGATCTCCCGCGACAGAAACCGGGAGCGGGTCAAACGGGACGACGGCGGCTTCGCCAAGGTTCCAGATCCATGTCTCTGGCGCGTCCGGCAAGTCGGAGAGTGTCCGACCCCAAGCCTCGACAGATATCGGGGCAGTTCCCAGAAGCAGCGTGTCGACACGGAGCGGTGCTTCAAAGGTCTGCCGCGTTTCACCCAGCACAAGTATCAGACCGTCCCCGTCAAAGCCACTCCAGATCCTGAGCCGCCTGGTAGAGACCGCGACGTTCTGGTCAGGCGGCACGTTGATCGACACGATGTCTGGGATCAGGGCGGTCCTCAGGCGGTACGCGCCGGGCGGGACCGCGACGGAAGGACTGGCATCAAAGACGATCCCTGCAATTCTGTCTTCGTCCCGAGGGGCGATGTAGACTTGGTCCCCGGGCTCAAGTGGATCGGCAACCGAAATTGCGCCGAAGACCAACCTGGTTGACGCTCCGTGACGTATGGTTACCGGCCACGTCATTTCGGCAAGGTCCCGCCGCATCTCGAAGTTGCCAGGGGGTAGGGCGTGATGACCCGGGCCGTTAATGGTTCTGACCAGACTGCCGTCTGCCGCGTCATAGACCGAGATCTGAACATCCGGCACCTCAGAAGGCACCACCAGAACAACCGGACCCGACAGGGCGGACGTTGGCAACAGGAGCGCGCAGTGGTCTCAAAGCTCGCTGGTGCCGCCGTTGCGTAAAACCTTTCTGGCCGGATTGTGGGCGGGACCGAAGCCGTGACTTGTCCGTTTTCGACCTGTCCGGGAAGAACCGTGGCCTCGCCACTGTTGTTCAGAACCGCAATGTTCACCGCCTCGTCGGACTTGACCACAAGATCCACCGGAGTGCGGAACTGAAGACCGGCTGGCGCGAACCCATAGACCGGGCCAAGGGCAATCGGGGCACCGGTGGGCAGCGTCGCATCCGCGAGGTCCACAGAAAACGTGCCCATGCCGACGCCCAGGACCAGCGGCGGAATGGTCAGACCGGCTGATCCGTCAGGGCTGACGAAGGCGCTTTTGTCCTGTCCGGTGGCAACCTCACCGATGCGGACGATGGTAGCGGCCTCGGCAAAGTTGCCCTCTTCGTCGAAACTCCTGAGCCGTAACTCGACCCACCCGCTCGCGGTCACCTCCGTTTCTTCCGCGAACTCGAACCGATGAAGGGCTGAGCCAGTCTGCAGCGAGGCGAGGTTCCCATGGACCGTGGACCGAAGCTGCTTCTCAAGGATCCGGTCGATCCGGGTGCGGATCTGATGGTCGGTCATCACGGTCGGCAATGGGGAACGCGCAAGCTCGATCCATTCACTTTCGCCGCCTCCGAGCCGCCGCATGTCGACAACGTACTCCGAGAAACCGCCGCCGCCCGCCTGCCCGAAGATTGGAACAGTCTGACGCACCACGGCTCCGGCGGGCGGATAGAGCACGCGGGCCACAAGCGCCGGGTTGCCGGTCACGGGCACATCGATCAGAACCGGATCTCCGCTGGTCGGCACGAATGTCCCGGTCAGCCGAGCGCCCTGAAAAAGGCCTGCTTCCCCCTGCGACCAATAGTGTCGCGCGCCCTTGCTAACGGCACCCTCGAAGAGACGGATGTCAGAACCGTTCTCCAATGTCAGAGACAACTCCAGCTGGCCCGCAGACGGAATGTCTACCTGTGCGGCAATTTCCGCCTCGGGCGCGCCGGAAGTGTCGCGCCCAGCCGCCGGGGTCAGGCGCGGAGACGTGTCTTCGGGCCCCGAGAGCCGCGTCGGCCCGAAGCGGGTCGCCCCTTCGGCGACATAAAAGGCAAGGCCCGAAACATCGCGCCCGTCCATGCCGATTTCCGACACGGGAATGCGCAGCCGCATCCACTGTCCGACGGACGGCAGATTGCCAGCCGAGACGAACCCGAAAGCGCCCCGCTCTTCGAACGGCAGAAGATCTGCGCCCAGGCTGACCCTGTGGGCGCCCGACAGATCACCATCGTAGACCTGCAGCACCACCTGTTCTGGCGGGTCTTCGGCATCGAGGAAGAGATACTGGATGATGTTGTCGCCCGTCAGTGTCCGGGTGCCCTTGTCGAACAGGACATAGTGAACTGCCGGTGCCGTTTTGCCGCCTAGGTGAACCTCATTGGTTGGCGCATCCGGGTCATCGAGCCATTCCCAGGAACCGCCGAACGTCGCCCCCGTTGCCGGCGGCCCCGAAAGCAGTGCTTCGGGCCGGTCAAATCGTTCCCACGGCAGATCGGTGGGCCTGAGACGCGTTTCAGTGACGGACACCTCAGCGCGGATTTCTTCCACGACCGGGGCCGGGATTGACTCTGGGGTCTCAGCCTCGACGACCCGCAAGGCGAGGACAGGTCCGATGGCCATGCCGCCGGCGCGCGCCGTAAGGCGATAGTCCCCCGGGTCCAGTATGGCGGCGATCTCCGGAGCCAGAAGCTGCGGATTGCTGCCGGGAACCAGCGTCACCGGGCCTAGGTTCATGGGGCTGTCCAGCCCGCCACCTTCCATTGTCAGTTCCGCCACCGCATCGGTTTCCGACCAGACGGCGAAGGCCAGCCACTGGGGTTCCCCTGCCATCACAATGCGGCCGGACCCGCGTAACAGCGGCGGCGTGGCCTCGGCGGTCGCGACGAAGGTCGGGTCATTGGCGTTGATGAAGCCCGATCGCAGGAGGAAGTTGAGCAGCGCCTGGGCCGCGCGATCGCCGTTCCGCGCATCTTCCAGCAGCCTGTATGCCGAATAACCGCCGAGCGCACTGCCCACAGAGTGCGCCGCAATTGCCGCGTTCAGGGGATAGGGCAGCACGTAACCGGCGCCGCTCAGCGCCATACCGGTCCAATAATCGGCGTGACCGATCTCACCGGTGATGTAGCGATGGGTGTTCAAGACGTCTGTTACGACCCCAGCTAAGCCGAGCCCGCGCCCGACCCAACGCCCGAGATTGGGACCCTCCGGCACCGTGATACGCGCGCCCCTGGGAGGAAGCGGCGGCCGGCCACTGCCTGCGCCCGTAGACGCGCGTGGCGGCGGGGTCACACGACCACCACCCTGCAAATCCGGGATCCGGTAACGACCACCCCGCGCGGATGGCCGCGAGGCCGAGGGGCTGGGTCGCGCTGTGTCCGGTACACGAGGACGGTTCGGCATGGCGCGGGGCCCGTCGGGTATCGTCGCCGGGTGCCTTAGACGAACCGGAGGTCGATCAGGTGCGCCTGTGGCCCTTGCAGGCGGTCGGTTCGGGTTGGCGGATGGACGCGGATTGCGCGGTGGGGGCGACTGGGTGGCGGGTGGACGTGGCCGCGTTGGGCTGACCGCCGGGCGCGTCGTCGGCGGACGCCCGGCATTTGCGGGTCGCGTCACCGTCGGTCGGGTTGCATTCCTGGCACCGCCCGACGGGCGCGGCCCCGTCGCCGCCCGACTGCCACCGTCCGGCAGTTCAGAGGCTGGATGACGCTGGGTCGTACGTGCACCGGGGGTCTGCGTTCGGCCACCGTCGGGAAAGTCCGAGACCGGAAGGCGTTGGGTGATCCGCCGCCCCGGCTGAGGCGGCGTGCCGGATCGCGGCGGCTCGATGGTGGGACGGTTTGGCGTCGTGGCTCGCGGGGGCTCAATCGTTGGGCGGTTAGTCGTCGTGGACCGCGGCGGTTCAATCGTGGGGCGGTTGGTCGTCGTAGCCCGAGGTGGCTCGATCGTCGGACGATTTGGTGTCGTCGACCGAGCGGGTTGAATTGTGGGGCGATTGGACCCCGCTGCGCGTGGCGGCTCGATAGTCGGGCGAGCGGAGGTCTGGTTGGCGGCCGAAGACCGGGCGCCGGGAGACTGCGGAAGCTGGGGCAGCGGCCGGTGCGGAGCAAGCGCCGCAGTCCGTGCACGCGAGGCCGCCTCTCGCGCTTGCTGGATCATGGCATTGCGGGCCTGCACAGCCCCCGGGCCCTGCGAACGAAGAGCGGCCTCGGCAGCGGGGTTTGCCCGCCACTGTTCTGCCGTCCGAACCCATTCGTCCAGCACCTGATGGCGCGGAATCTCCGGCATATGAAGCCGCGCGATGCGCGCAACCTGGTCAGGCGACATCTGTCGCAGCCCGTTGTAGGTGGGATGATGGCTCCCGGCGAAGGTATTCCGGATGCTGCTCGGGTTCCCTTGCTGAAGATAGCTTCGGTATTCCGTCCGGAATGCATAGTCCATCGCGTCATGCATCAATCGGCGCTCGGAACCGCGCGGATGAAACCCGCCCACGGCGCGTTCCACATTCGTACCTTCGAGATGGGCATCGAACTCCTTCATCAGCCGACCGATCGTCGTGCGGTTTCGCGCCTCGGTCAGAGCCTGGCTATAGTGGCGGCCCTCGTGCCCAATCACACCCCCCACGGCCCGGGGAGAGTGGACACCGGGCGGCGCGCCCCGGAACCTCGGGTCGCGGGCGGTCGCTGTCGTGGGGTTCACGTGAACGGTGCCACGGTGATAGGACCCGTATCCGGACGATGTTGGGCGCACCTCGATGTTGAGGTTGTTGTTGCGCAGACTCTGAAGCGTGTTGTTCAGAGATCTGCGAATATGTGGCCGGGTCTCGTTCCGCAGGGCGTTTTCGAGGTCGGCAACCGTTTGGTTGTGAAGATCTCGCCACGGGCCTTGTGGGCCCAGGCGCGGGTTGAGGTTGTTGTTGGAAAGCGACCCGGTTGGATTGAAGACATGACTGGCATGCCCGTCCCGGTCTGTCAGCGAAAGCGGATCGAGGCTGGCATAACTGTAAGGGTTGACCGGATTGTCGATCCCCAGGGGATCCGGCGCGCCGAACATCTGCAACCCCGGGAAGTAGAGCCTTGCCTTCGTATGCACGAACCCAAGATCCGTGTCGGTCATGGCACCAGCGTAACCCACCCACCGCATGAAGGGTGCCGCATCCTCCGGGACTTCCCCCCAGGTTCCGAAGGTCGGCAGAAGGACAGCCTGCCCGTCCGTTACCGCCAGCGAAGGTGTTCCGATCTGGTCCGGCATCACGAAGGTCGCACCGTCCCCGGAGTGGATCCTCGCCTGGCTTCTCAGTCTCGGATTACGCTCGATCAGTGCAATCCGTTTCCCGTCGCCTCCGTAGACGGCGAGGAGTTCGCCCTGGAACCACAGGTATTCTTCGACTTCGGTCCCGCGGGTCCTGCGGATCAGTTGTCCGAACGCGTCGTAGTCGAACCGTGTGAGGCTGCCGTTTTCCCGGACCTCGGAAATCCGTCCGAAGGGATCGTAGCGGTACTGGACGTCCCCGTGCCTCACCAGACGTCCATCGAGATCGTAGTCGAGACGGGTCTCTCCGAGGCGGACCATCTGCCAGGCGCTGTTGAATTCCCGATCCAGGCCATCTGGCGCCGAGGTCACGTTGGACGAGCCATCGTAGCCCCAGACTTCGCGAACCCCGTTGCCGTCAACAGCCGTGACACGCCCCAACGCGTCCCGTTCGACCTCTTGCCGCGCTTCCCCTTTCGTCACGGCAGAAACCGAACTGTCGGCTGCGCGGTCCACGGAAAGCGACTGGCGGGACCCGTCGGCGCCAGAGACCGCAACCTTCCCTATGACGTGACCCGGCGACAGGTTCAGGCTGGCCTTTGTTCCGTCTGACCCCACCAGCTCGAACCGGGCATGTTCGACATTGTAACTGGTTGTGGTGACGACGCCGTCCGGACCCGTCTGCGAAAGGGTTGCGCCCCCTTCGTAGGCGTAGGAGATTTCGTCCCCATCTGGCAGGCGCAGCACCGCAAGGCGCCCGATGTTGTCGTATTCCAACTCAAGCCTGCGCCCGAATGGATCCACGATTGCAGTGAGATCGCCATTCTCGCGGTACAGGTGGCGGGTCTCGCCCGCGCCGTTCCGGGCGACCGTCAACCTGCCAGCCTCGTCGTAGACGTAACGGGCATTGGGCTCTCCGTCGACCATCGCCTCGAAGGCATTCCAGGCTTCATTGGGCTGAACCCAGAACCGCGACCCGCCCGAAGCGGTCTGCCCCGCCGGGTCACGCCCCTCCCACCCGAAGGCCGTAGACCACCCTTCCAGTACGCCGGTCTCGGTTGCCCGGCCAAGATCATCGTAGACCGCATAGTGCGAACGGCCTGCCGGGTCGGTGGTGCGCGTAATCTGCCCGATGGCGTTACGTTCCACCCTTGTGATCCCGCCAAGCGGGTCTTCCGACCAAAGCGCCCGTCCATCCGACCCGTATCCGGCCCTCCAGGTATTCCCGCGGGGGTCCTTGATGGTCTGGACCCGGATAACTCCATCGCCGCCGTCTTCCCGATACTCTTCTCCGACGACCGCCCAGACATGACGGCCTGAACCCATGTCGGTGCGATGCCCATCCCGGGTCATCTCCAGAACCGCGCCCTCGGCGTCCAGTTCGTAGTCGGTATGTCCCTCGGGCGTGCGGATCGACAGCGGTCGGCCTGCGGGATCGAAGGTCGTGACCTCCTGTCCGCCATCCGGACGCGTGAGCGTTGTCGTGCGCGCCTCTGCGTCGTGAACCTCGTGCCAGGTCAGCTCCCGCCCGGCCATGACCTCCGTGACAACGACAGTGTCGGTATCCGGGTAGCTGAACTCGCGACGGCTGCCTCCAAGGGTGTGCACGGCGACCCGTCCGAACGCGTCTAGCGTTACATGCTCTTCGCGGGTGCGCCCGGTTCGATCGGTGGCCGTGTAGTGGATCTCCAGACCGTCCGGGCTGATGTCTTCGGTCAGGACGTCCCCTTCGCTGGTCCGGATCCCTCGCGGCACCGGATTGTCGCCATCGTAGATGTATTCGACCCCGAGGTAAGGAGAGGCCACTTTTCGGAGGCGTCCGGCAGCATCATGCTCGTACGTGGTTGCAATGCCGATTGCGTCGGTAACCTCCGAAACCAGTCCGGCATCGTCATAGGTCACGACGGACGGCATCAGCGGATCACCGGCGAGAACAACCCGCCCGAGATCATCGGTTTCAATGACGTAGGGATCGTCGCTCAGGGCCTCGGCGGCAATCAGGGCGCCGGACGCCTCATAGCGCTCGACCAATCCCTGGCCATCGGGCAGAACAGTCGTGACAAGCGTGCCCTGATCGCCAAGTTCCTCGACGTAGCTGACGGCGCCTCCCGGGCCGACCAGCGCTTTGCCGCCATTCGCATCGACCACGACGCCGCGCAGGCGCCCGACCGCATCGGACAGGGCTGCCTCGCTATCCGGAGCGACAGAGACATCCAGCGCAAGATCGTCTTCGATCCGCGTGATCTGCCCTGCCACGTTCCGGTGGAAACGGATGCCCCGCCCGGAGTCGTTCGTCACCGTGTCAAGGAAGCCCCCGTCGTCGTAGATGGCTTCGAAGGCACCAAGGCCGTCGCTGAGCGAAACCAGCCGTCCGGCGCGGTCGTAGGTGAATGAATATGTGGCTGCCCCAAGCGCACGAACCTCGGCAACCAGGCCTTCCTCGGTATAGCCCGTCTCCTGCCAGCGCCCGTCGCTGTTCCGCCAGGCAACCGGACGATCCGCCGCGTCGTAGGCGTATTCCGTGACCGTGCCAGCCGCATCCCGGTGACGAACCAGCCTGTCACCGGCATCGTATTCGAACTCTTCGACGCGGCCCGGCCATCGCGACCACGCGCCCCACCGCGTCGTGTTTCACCCAGTACCGGTCGGACCCGTTGTCGATGAGGCGCGGATGCCCCAACTCATCGGGATGGGCATAGACCCCCGCTGCGGCCCGTCCAGCCGGCAGCGGGGTGGCGCCCCTGTCGTCCAGAAGGATGCGCGGGTCTCCCACGGAATCGAAGATCACTCCACCAACCCACTGTTCGTTGACGCTGACATCCGCTTCGCCGTCGCGATGATCCACGACGGTCCGAACCCCATCGGGACCGATCTCGACAACACTGTAGTGGTCGGACATCACCGGATCGCGTGTGATCTCCTTTCGAATGCGCTGCCCTTCCGCATCGACCCGGGTCTGAACAAACCGGCCATCCTCATGGGCGCCCCAATGGTCGAAGTCACTCCAAAATCTTCCCGGACCCGAAATCTGGCTGACCCGAGCGTTCAGATCATGCGAAATCCCGACAACCGACCGGTCTGCCAGCACAAGTTCGGCCAGCGTGCCGCTGCTGTCATAGGCGAACGTGGTTTCCCGCCGCAACAGATCGGTACTTCGGGTCAGACGACCGCCAGTATACCCGAACCCGACGGCCCGGCCCTGATCATCCCGAACGGATCGGACGCGCGCATCTTCCCACGCGATGGTGACGGACTGTCCGTCATCGTGAAGAATGCGGACGGGCCGACCGGCCCCATCCCTGATGATGTTGTAGCCGTAGCCACCTTCGCCTTCGCGGCGTTGCAATCGCAGCAACGGGTCGTAGATCTCGCGGCTGCCGTCGGCGTATGTTCGCAGCAACCCGCCGTCCTCAGTCGGGGACACCATCGTTCCAAGTCGGCCTGCCACCGTCCGATACCGTCCCGGCCCTGAAACCGCGTAGGCGCTCCGTCCGCCTTCGTCTTCGGTAAAGAAGAGCGTGCCCGTATTCGGATCCCGATCAACCGTAACCTCGAAACTCCAGGCCCAGTCCGGACCGAACCCGCTGTCCGGCGTGCCCGGTGCGTATCTTCGCGCAAGTGTAAGCGGCCAGCCCCGAGCGCCGATGGAAAGATCGACAAAGCGCAGCCGCAGCCGGCCATCGAGACCCACGGCTTCCTCGTGGAACGTCTCGGGCATGGCAAGTTCCATCGGCAGCGGTGAGACGATGGAGGGCGAAATTGCGAACACCACCCGCTCGTCATCCGCCAGTGCGGAACCGGCGGCCGACAAGAGCGCAAGGAGCAGCGACAGTATCCGCATCACCGGCTGTCGCCCCGGAACAGTTCTGTCCCCGTTCGAGGGGGGAGGCGTGGAAACAGACCCGACCGGTCGGACAGGGTTCGCGCATCCAGAACGAGGCTCAGTTCAAGGTCCCCGCCCGTGCCGCCGGTATCGAGAACCTCGACGGCATAGACCGCGCCGGGAACAAGCCAATGGATGTCCCCTTCAAGCGGTAAACCTGCGTCCAGGTTGGACCAGGCAACAACCGCGTCCGGGCCAACGCCATCAAGTCGGTAAAGCCCGTCCTGTGGTGGCCGCACGACAAACAGCGGTGGTGTTTGACCCGCGCTTACCCGGACCCGCTGATAGGGCAACAAAGCAACCTCGTCGGGCAGTGTCACCTCGCCAAGGAAACTGCCGTCAGGGCGCCGAAGCCGGACGCGAACCGCCAGGGCGTCCTCCCGGGCCTGCTCGTTCCAGTAGTGGTCGTCGCTTAGGATCCCGAAGACAAGCGTGTCACCCCCTTGCACATCGATATCCCAGGCGCGCCCAATCGAGGTTCCATCGACCGTCGTCCAGTATGGGGTCGGATCAGGGTGCCCCCCGTCTTCCACGAGTTCAAGAATGAGCCTGCCCGTCGCCGGTACTTCCACGGCAAAGTAGTCCCGATCCGCACGGGGCATCAGCCGAAACCGTGCCACCTCGCCCGGCTTGATCGGGACTGCCTCGGCGGGAGTGTCGTTCGGCTCGGTGAAGGGTTCGCTGCTGAAGACCGCCCGGACCCGCACCTCCTCCGTCCGCGCCTGTTCCGACCAGTAGTAGTCGTCCGACCGCAC
>Ga0056108_1000570_pt1 | contig 10844 bp, 9 predicted proteins | sample WorMetG1BERMUDA1_FD_83875 | JGI IMG/M metagenome (GOLD analysis project Ga0056108, IMG submission 83875) | Marine gutless worms symbiont microbial communities from Max Planck institute for Marine Microbiology, Germany - Inanidrilus... ... | reverse complement strand
GCGAAAACACCGAATTCGAAGCAAAAAATTCCCATTCCCCTCCAGGCGGATCACCAATTCCTAGCATTCTGAAACTACTCATAAAACTGAAGGACTAAAGTCCAGATATATGCAAAGACCTCAGTAGCAGACCTGCATATTGTCCTCGGCGCAAAGCTGCAGGTAGCGCTCGAGCCGGGCCGAGCTGTGTTCCGGTCCCTGGCCTTCGTAGCCGTGCGGCAGCAGCATGACGAGGCCCGACATGCGAAGCCATTTGTGTTCGCCGGAAGACACGAACTGGTCGATGACGACCTGGGCGCCATTGGCGAAATCGCCGAACTGCGCTTCCCAGAGAACCAGCATGTTGGGCTCGGCGAGGCTATAGCCATATTCGAATCCGAGCACACCGGCTTCCGACAGCGGGCTGTTGATGACCTCGTAAGGGGCCTGGCCGAAACGCAGGTTGTTGAGCGGGATGTAGCGGTCCTCGTTCTCCTGATCGACGAGCACAGAATGGCGCTGCGAGAAGGTTCCGCGTTCCGAGTCCTGCCCCGACAGCCGTACTGCGTGTCCTTCCGTCAAAAGGGACCCGAAGGCGAGCGCCTCTGCCGTCGACCAGTCGATGCCTTCGCCCGTATCGAACATCTTGGCTTTGGCCTTCAGCTGTCTGGCGATGCGCGGGTGCAGATTGAAATTGTCGGGCACCCGGGTCAGGCTTTCGCCGATCTCCTTGAGCCGTTCAATGGAAACACCCGTGTCACCCCGCCTCGCATCACCGCTGGCGACCGAAATACCAGCCCAGGCGCCGTCCAGCCAGTCGGCCTGGTTGGCCTTGTAGTTAGGCGCCGCCTCGAAAGCGTCTTCGAGCTGCTTGTTGAAGGCATCGAGCTGCCTTTGGAAGTCTTTTTCGGTAAGAACGCCTTCGCGGATCAATTTTTTGGAATAAATGTCCTGCGTTGTCGGATGATCGCCGATCTTGTTGTACATCTTCGGCTGCGTGAACATCGGCTCGTCGCCTTCGTTATGGCCGTGGCGGCGATAACAGATCATGTCGATGACCACGTCTTTCTTGAAACGCTGGCGGTATTCGGTTGCGATCCTCGCGCAGTGAACGACCGCCTCGACGTCATCCGCGTTCACATGGAAAATCGGTGCCGCAACGATCTTCGCCACGTCCGAGCAATAAGGCGACGAACGCGAATGGCGCGGATTGGTGGTGAAGCCGATCTGGTTGTTGATAACGATATGAATGGTGCCGCCGGTCTGGTAGCCGAGCAGGTGCGACAGGTCGAAGGCCTCGGGCACAAGGCCTTGGCCGGCAGAAGCGGCGTCGCCGTGCAGCAGCAAGGCCATCACCTTTTCGCGGTCGACGTCGTTCTTCTGAACCTGCTTGGCGCGGACCTTGCCCAGGCAGATAGTGTTGACGACCTCCAGGTGCGACGGGTTGGCCGTCAGCGACAGGTGGACGGACTTTCCGTCGAATACGCGGTCCGAAGACGAGCCGCGGTGATACTTGACGTCGCCCGAGCCCAAGACATCGTCGGGGCTCGAGGAGCCGCCCTGAAATTCGTGGAAAATGGCCTGGAAGGGCTTGCCCATGACATTGGCGAGTACATTGAGGCGGCCGCGATGGGCCATGCCGAGAACGATTTCCTGGATACCCATCTGGCCACCGCGCTTGAAAATCTGCTCCATGGCGGGGACCAGGCTTTCACCGCCATCGAGGCCGAAACGCTTGATGCCCGTGAATTTTCGGTCGAGGAACTGCTCAAAGCCTTCCGTCTCGATCAGGCGGTTGAGGATCGCCTTTTTGCCCTGTTCGGTGAAGTGGGGCTGGTTGTGGATGCGTTCCTGGATCCAGGATTTCTCGTCCGGGTCCTGGATGTGCATGAACTCGACGCCGATGGAACCGCAGTAGGTCTCCTGAAGGATGTTGAGAATTTCGCGAACGGTCGCCGTCTCGAGGCCGAGCACGTAGTTGATGAAAATCTCACGGTCCATGTCCTTGTCAGCGAAACCGTAGGTCGCCGGTGACAGTTCCGGATGTTCGGTTGGGATTTCAATGCCCAGGGGATCGAGTTTGGCCAGCAGGTGTCCGCGCACCCGGTAGGCACGGATCAGCATCAGAGCGCGGATCGAGTCGAGCGTCGCCTCGCGGACTTTGACCCCTGTCATCCGGGCTTCCGAAACCATCGGCACCATTTGCGCCTGGGCCTGCGGGCCGGTCGCCATCTGTTCGGATATGGTTGCGAGATCCCCCTGGTCGAGGACGCCGGCGTCCGATGGCGACCATGAGGCGCCGCGGATCTCCTGGCTCACGTTCCGCGCCTCGACCTCGAGGTCGGCGAAGAACTCCTGCCACTTCAGGTCGACGGAACTGGGGTCGTCGAGGAACCGTTCGTACATCTCGGCGATGTAGACCTGATTTCCGGAATAGAGAAATTGTGTCGCGTCGAGCTCGCTCATCCACCCATGCAACGCGCCGTTGCCGGCGCGTCCTCCCTAGACGTTGCGCCTATGACCGACCCCAGCAGGGTCTATCCCTTAAAAACCTCCGCCATCTTGGTGCCGATTCCGGCGGGCGAATCGGCGACGTGGATACCGGCCGCTTTCAGGGCCTCGATCTTATCTTGAGCACCACCCTTGCCGCCGGCGATGATGGCACCTGCATGGCCCATGCGCCGGCCCGGCGGTGCGGTGACGCCGGCGATAAAACCGACGACGGGTTTTTTGGTGGCCGAAGCCTTGATGAACGCGGCGCCATCCTCTTCCGCCGATCCGCCGATCTCGCCGATCATGACAATGGCTTCCGTTTCATCGTCCTCGACGAACATCTCCAGGCAGTCGACGAAATTGGTGCCGTTGACCGGATCACCCCCGATGCCGATACAGGTCGTCTGCCCGAGGCCGGGGACCGATGTCTGGGCCACGGCTTCATAGGTCAAAGTGCCGGATCGGGACACGATGCCGACCTTGCCGCGTTGGTGGATGTGTCCCGGCATGATGCCGATCTTGCATTCGTCGGGTGTGATGATGCCGGGGCAGTTGGGGCCGATGAGCCGCGTCGACGAGCCCTCCAGGGCGCGCTTCACATCGACCATGTCCATCACCGGAATGCCTTCCGTAATGCAGACGGCAAGCGGAATTTCAGCATCGATGGCTTCGAGAATGGCGTCGGCCGCGAACGGCGGCGGCACGTAGATGACGGTCGCGTTGGCACCGGTCTTTTCGACCGCGTCCTTGACCGTGTCGAAGACCGGCAGGTCGAGATGGGTCTCACCGCCTTTGCCTGGCGTGACGCCGCCGACCATGTTGGTGCCGTAGGCGATCGCTTGTTCCGAATGGAATGTCCCTTGAGCACCGGTAAAGCCCTGGCAAATGACCCGAGTGTCCTTGTTGACGAGTACAGCCATTTATCCGGCCTCCTTCACCGCTTTTACGACCTTGCCCGCGGCATCGCCGAGGTCATCGGCGGACACGATCGGGAGTCCGGAATTGGCCAAGATCTCCTTGCCCTTATCAACGTTGGTTCCCTCGAGGCGGACGACAAGGGGGACGTTTAGGCTGACCTCCTTGGCCGCCGCGACAACGCCTTCGGCGATGACGTCGCAGCGCATGATGCCGCCGAAGATGTTGACCAGGATGCCTTCGACGTTGGGGTCGGAAAGAATGATCTTGAAAGCAACGGTGACCCGTTCCCGGGTGGCGCCGCCGCCGACGTCGAGGAAGTTGGCCGGATCGCCGCCGTGCAGCTTGATGATGTCCATGGTCGCCATGGCCAGCCCAGCACCGTTGACCATGCAGCCGATGTTGCCGTCGAGCTTGATGTAGTTGAGGTCGTGCTGCGCGGCTTCCAGTTCGGCCGGGTCCTCTTCGTCCTCGTCGCGCATCTCCTCGACATCCTTGTGCCGGTAGAGCGCGTTGTCGTCGAAGTTGACCTTGGCGTCGAGCGCGATGACGTCGCCGGAGCCGGTGACGACCAGCGGGTTGATCTCGACCATGGTGCAGTCGAGTTCGACGAAAGCCTTGTATAGCGCCATCATGAATTTGACGCCCGATTTCACCTGGTCACCCTCGAGCCCGAGGCCGTAAGCCAATTGGCGGGCATGGAAGGGCAACATGCCGGTCGCCGGGTCGATGGCGACCTTGAGGATCTTCTCCGGCGTCGCGGCCGCGACCTCCTCGATCTCCATGCCGCCTTCGGTCGATGCCATCATCGTTAGGCGCGAGGTTTCGCGATCGAGCAGCATGCCCAGGTAAAGCTCCCGGGCGATATCGCAGCCCTCTTCGATGTAGAGGCGCTTGACTTCCTTGCCGGCAGGGCCGGTCTGTTTGGTGACCAGAACATGCCCGAGCATTTCTTCGGTGTTGATGCGGACGTCCTCGACGGTCTTGACGACGCGAACCCCGCCCTTTCCGTCCGGATTGTCCTGAAAACGTCCGGCGCCGCGACCTCCGGCATGAATCTGGGATTTGACCACGAATACGTCGCCTCCCAGATCCTCAGCGGCCTTCACCGCCTCGTCGACCGTATAGGCGACATGACCCCGGGGGACGGTGACGCCGTATTTGGATAGCAGTTGTTTTCCCTGGTACTCGTGAATGTTCATGAGACCCCCTCTAGGCTCCTAAGACCAATCCGCCGGCACTATGAAAAGGCCGGCGGACGCGGTTCACTTATTTTTTCGCGGGCGGCTTCTTTCGTGCCGCCAGTTTCTTGGCGGGCGCTTTTTTCGCCGGCGCCTTTTTCGTTTCGGCAGCCGCCTTTTTCGCCGCCTCGCGATCGAGTCTCTTGACCAAGTCGTTCAGATCGCGCACGGCGGCGACCGATTTGTTGAACATCGACTTTTCGGTCCGATCCAGCTTGATCTCGACGATCCGTTCGACGCCCTTGGCGCCGATGACGACGGGAACGCCCACGTAAAGGCCCTTAACACCATATTCGCCCTTCAGGTAGGCGGCGCAGGGAAGGACCCTTTTCTTGTCCTTGAGATAGGAATCGGCCATGGCGATGGCGGAGCTGGCTGGCGCGTAGTAGGCGGATCCGGTCTTCAGCAGGCCGACGATCTCACCACCGCCCATGCGCGTGCGCTGGACGATTTCGTCGATGCGTTTCTGGGTCGTCCACTTCATCTTAACCAGGTCCGGAAGCGGAATACCGGCGACCGTCGAGTAGCGGACCGACGGCACCATGGTGTCTCCGTGCCCGCCGAGAACGAAAGCGGTGACGTCCTCTACCGATACGTTGAACTCCTCGGCGAGGAAGTAGCGGAACCGGGCCGAGTCGAGTACGCCAGCCATGCCGACGACTTTCTGGGTCGGTAGTCCCGACGCATCTCGCAGAACCTTGACCATGACGTCGAGCGGGTTGGTGATGCAGATGACGAAGGCGTTGGGCGCGTATTTCTTGATGCCGGCCCCGACCTGACGCATGACACTGGTATTGATGCCGATGAGGTCGTCTCTGCTCATACCCGGCTTGCGTGCGATGCCGGCCGTGACGATGATGACGTCGCCGCCGCGGATGGCCGCGTAGGACTTGGCGCCTTTCATGTTCGAATCGAACCCTTCGACCGGGGACGATTGTGCGATATCCAAGGCCTTGCCTTGTGGGATACCGTCGACGATATCGAACAAGACGACGTCACCCAGTTCTTTGAGCCCGGCCAGATGGGCCAGCGTGCCGCCGATGTTGCCAGCGCCGATGAGCGCGATTTTATTGCGAGCCATTATACTCCCCCGGTAGATTCAAACGTTTTTGCCAGCATCGTTTCGTGCCAGCCGAACCTCCCGTCTGTCGTACCTTGTTTCCCAGAGCAGGGCAAGCATTTGCCCTGAGAATCAGGATCTTAGCGGACCGATTGGTCCATAATGGCCGTGACAGGTATCATACGCAGGGTGCGCGACGAAGATCGGGGCGGAATACAATGGTACCGAAAGCGCAACTGGCCCGCAGCGGCAGGGCGGTTTACTCCCAGACGAAGTCGAGCCCGATATCGACGGCCGGAGCCCGTTGGGTGATGGCGCCGACGGAGACGAAATCGACACCGGTTTCGGCGATGGAACGGATGGTTTCGAGGGAAACGCCACCCGAAGCCTCGAGGGGGATGCGGCCGCCGACGATTTCGACGGCTTGACGCAAGGTTTGTGGCGGCATGTTGTCGAGGAGCAACCGGTCAGCGCCGGCGGCCAAGGCGTCGCGGACTTGTTCCAGAGTGTCGCATTCAGCTTGAATGCTGAGGTTCCGCGGGTTCGCGGCCCGCGCCCGGGTTACCGATTCTGTGATCCCGCCGGCGACAGCGATATGGTTGTCCTTGATCAGGATGCCGTCGTCCAATCGCATGCGGTGGTTGGTGCCGCCTCCACAGCGGACCGCATATTTGGAAAGGGTCCGCAGGCCGGGTACGGTCTTGCGCGTGTCCAGCAGAACGGCGCCGGTACCCGCGATCGCCTCAGCATATCGTCGGGTCAGGGTCGCGATTCCCGACAGGAACTGTACAGCGTTCAACGCCGACCGTTCGGCGGTGAGGAGAGCTTCAGCCCTGCCGGCGATCCGCGCCATATCGCTGCCGGCGGTGACCGCTTCGCCATCGTCCGTAGTGATGGAAATCACCGCTTCGGGAGCCAGGCGCCGGAAGATTTCCCGCATCACCGGCATGCCGGCAACGACCAGGTCCTGGCGGGCCATCATCCGCGCGTCGAGCCGCGCATCGGGCGGCACCGTGGCCCGCGTCGTGACGTCGCCGTCGCCGACGTCTTCGGCCAACGCACTGTCGACGGCGGCGGCGATGGCCTCCGGATCAAGCCCGAATTCCGGCATGGTTACTCCGCGGCCTGCGTGACCCGGTTCTGTCCGCTCGGTGCCGGTGGCGACATTTCCAGCATGCGTTCCAATGGTGTTAGCGCCTTGATGCGCAGATCCTCATCGATCTCGATACGCGGCGCTTCGTTGAGCATGGAGAGGTAGAGTTTCTCGAGAGTATTCAGTTCCATGAACGGGCAGTTCGCGCAATTGCAACTTCCGTCGGCCCCGGGGGCGGGAATGAACGACTTCTCCGGCGCCTGTTTCGCCATCTGGTGGATGATGTGCTGTTCCGTGGCGATGATGAACTCATCGGCTGGGCTGTCGAGGACGTAGTTGAGGATCGATCGGGTCGAGCCGACATGATCGGCGTGTTGGATGATCCCGTCATGGCACTCGGGATGGGCGACGACAGGCGCCGACTGATGTTGGCCTTTGAGGCGGACCAGTTCACGTTCGGAAAATTGATCGTGGACGATACAAGTGCCGTCCCAAAGCGTCATCTCCCGGCCGGTGCTGCGCGCCAACCAAGCCCCCAGATGGCGGTCCGGCGCAAACAGGATCGGCTGGTCCTGCGGAATCTGGTTGATGATGTGGGCGGCGTTGGAGGAGGTCACGATAATGTCGGAATGGGCCTTTACGGCGGCCGAGCAGTTGATATAGGTGATCGACACGTGATCAGGATGCGCGGCGCGGAACGCGGCGAACTGGTCTGGCGGGCAGGCCTCTTCCAGAGAACAGCCGGCGTCGGCATCGGGAAGCACGACCGTCTTCTCGGGGCTGAGGATTTTCGCCACCTCCGCCATGAAGCGGACGCCACAGAAAACGATCATATCCGCATCGGTCGCGGCGGCGGTCCTCGACAGGTCGAGCGAGTCACCGACGAAATCGGCGAGATCCTGGATTTCACCGTCCTGGTAGTAGTGAGCAAGGATGACGGCATTCTTCTCGCGCCGCAGCCGATCGATGGCTCCGGTCAGGTCGGCAATGCCGGCGACGTTCCTCTCGGTTTGCGCGCCGGTCCCAGGAAGAACAACGGTTTCCATCATGATGATCCTTCTACCGCATGGCGCCTTTCAGGACACAGCAAATATAAGTAGATCGCAACAACGCGGCAATCGATTAAGGGAAAAATAAAATGTCTCACATGGACATGATTTTCTCGTTGATCGTCGGCGTGGGCATGGCACCGGCGTCCAGGAATGTTATGATCCGGTCCAGTGTTGTGACAGGCCTGGGGATCGAAAGACGCCATGGCATCGAGTGCCGACTTGCCGCATGTCCTCGTCGTCGACGACGACGACCGCCTGCGCGAGCTGCTGTCCAAGTACCTCAATGAGAACGGCTTCGTCGTCGCCAGTGCCAACAACGCTGCCGACGCGCGAGCGAAGCTTCGAGGGCTGAGTTTCGATATCATCGTTCTCGATCTCATGATGCCTGGAGAATCGGGGTTGGACTTTGCCGAGGATCTTCGTCGAACCAGCAGTGTTCCCATTCTGATGCTGACAGCCATGAGCGAACCCGAGGACCGCATCACCGGTTTGGAACGTGGGGCCGATGATTACCTCGCGAAACCGTTCGAACCTAGAGAACTGCTTTTGCGTATACACAACATCCTGAAGCGCACGCCAATTCCCCAGGAGACGCCCAGCGACATCTCGCTCGGTAACGCCGTCTTCCGGGCTGACCGAGCCGAACTGGAAATCGACGGTAAGCGGGTCCACTTAACGGATATCGAGGCGGCGCTCTTGTCCGCGCTGGCTTCTCACCCCGGTGAGGTCTTGAGCCGCGAAGTCCTGATCGACTTGACCGGCGCCAGCGGCGGCGGACGTGCCGTCGACGTTCAGGTCACACGATTGCGCCGGAAGATCGAGGATGATCCGCGGCTACCGCGTTATTTGCAGACCGTGCGCGGTCAAGGATACGTCCTGAGGCCGGACTAGTGGGTGTTCAAAGGTGGCATCCATGATCAAACGTTACCTGCCGAAAAGCCTTCTTGGGCGTTCACTCCTGATCATCGTCATGCCGTTGGTCATCCTTCAGGTGGTATCGGGGGTGATCTTCTACGAGACCCACTGGGACAAGGTGACTCTGCGATTGGCGCGCGGCGTCGCCGGCGACATCGGCGCGGTCATCAATCTGATGAGACGTCACCCGGGATCGGAGAACCATAATTGGATTTTCGACGTGGCGGCGCAGAACATGCAGATGGAGATCGATTTCAGACCCGACGAGGTTCTCGACAATGCGCCGATTTCCTATACGAGCTTGATGGAGCGGATGTTGTCGCGGGCCTTGCGGGAATACATCGGAAAACCGCATCGGATCGACAATGAGAGTGTCGACCGTCATGTCGTCATTGACGTTCAACTGCTGAACGGTGTTTTAAACGTGGTGACAACTCGAAAACGATTGGTCAGCAGCACCGCATATGTGTTCGTCATATGGATGGTCGGAACATCACTTATCCTTTTCGCGGTGGCGACGATCTTCATGCGCAACCAAGTCAAACCGATCCGTAGATTGGCCCTGGCGGCAGAGAACTTCGGTAAGGGCCGTGACGTATCCCACTTCAAGCCGGAAGGGGCCAACGAAGTTCGTCAGGCCGCCTCCGCGTTCATCGCCATGCGGGACCGGATCTTGCGGCAAATCGGCCAGCGTACGGAAATGCTCGCCGGTGTATCGCACGATTTGAGGACGCCGCTAACTCGCATGAGGCTCGAGCTGGAAATGATCGGTGATGATGTTGCGGCAAGAGAATTAAAGTCGGACGTCCAGGAAATGGAGCATATGCTTGACGGCTATCTGGCATTTGCCCGCGGCGAGGGCACGGAACAGCCGCAGTCTTCGAACCTTACGGCGTTGCTCGAAGATGTGGTTACGCAGGCGCGGCGCAAGGGCGGCGCCATCGATTTTCACGCTGAGGGCCGGATCGAGATGCCGTTGCGGGTGAATGCGTTCAAACGCAGCATCACGAATTTGATCGATAACGCGATCCGCTATGCCGGACATGTGACCGTTCGCGCCGGTGAACGGTCAGACTCCGTCGAAATACTTGTCGACGACGACGGGCCCGGAATTCCGGAAGACAAACGGACTGATGTGTTCAAGCCCTTCTTCAGGATCGAAGCGTCGCGGAATCCGGGTACTGGCGGTGTCGGCCTCGGTCTGTCGATCGCGCGCGACGTCATCCAAAGCCACGGAGGAACCGTCGAACTGGCGGATTCGCCCAACGGCGGTTTACGGGTTCGAATTAGCTTGCCGATTTAGGCCGCATAAGCAGCCTACCCGGCCGTGGCTAGAACATCCGCCCGCCGTCGGGTACGGCGCGTTCCGGCTGCAACAGGACGACCTCGCCGTCTTCATCGGGGAAGCCCAGGACGAGGATCTCTGACATGAACTTGCCGATCTGCTTGGGCGGAAAATTGATGACGGCCGCGACTTGCCGGCCGACCAGGTCATCAAGTCCATAGTGGCTTGTGATCTGGGCAGACGTCTTCCGTTCCCCGATCTCGGGGCCGAAGTCGACCCACAGTTTGAACGCAGGCGCGCGGGCTTCCGGAAAGGGTTCGGCGCGAACGACAGTTCCGACCCGGATGTCGACCTTCAGGAAATCATCGAATGCTATCGGCATGGTCTTCCTCCATAGGGCGCGCAAGAAAGTCGTCGAACGGAGGCGTTTTGGCAAGGGGTGGATGAGGCTGACCAATAAGAAAACCGCCCGCTTCCGTGAGGAAGCGGGCGGCTTTTCGAGCAGTATGATCGAGAGCGTTCTTACTTGAACTTCAGCGCCAGTGACTTGATCTCGTCGAGACTCTCGGCGATACGCGCGTTGATCGTCTCGGCGCTCTTCTCGTTTGAGGTGGCGACCAGTTCGGCCAGTTCGCGCATGTTGGTGAGGGCTTGTTCAAAAGCCTTCTTGGCGATTTCGGCCTGCTTGGCGGTGGCGTCCTGCGGCGATTTGACTTTACCGAGGGCGTCGGCGGCAGCCTTGGCTTCTTTCAGCGTCTCGTTGAGGATGGCGTTTTGACGCTCGGCCAGGGCCCGCACGCCGTCGACGGCG
>Ga0056108_1000567_pt1 | contig 10864 bp, 10 predicted proteins | sample WorMetG1BERMUDA1_FD_83875 | JGI IMG/M metagenome (GOLD analysis project Ga0056108, IMG submission 83875) | Marine gutless worms symbiont microbial communities from Max Planck institute for Marine Microbiology, Germany - Inanidrilus... ... | reverse complement strand
TCACGGAAACTTGTGTTTTGAACGAGTAATTGAAAACATGTAATAAAATACGATCTTTACGTTAAATTTCCACGAATTTTTGCACACAATGTACAAATAAATGCTAAATTCTGTTGTAAAAATGTCAATGATGTCTGCCAAGTATTTCGAATACTACACCATTATACTTAGGGGGGCCGTTTTTTCGTGGACACACTGTATATTATTCAACGGAATTTTGTACTTGCTCGTAGTTGGTCATACGACAAAACAGATGAAGCACGGCATGTATGTTATTTTGTATCTTTTATTGTATTGCCTATTGTGCTATTTGGTCTTACGACCACAAAGTTGAATAAACTCTACTACTACTACTACTACTGCTCATGCAACATTCAAATTGTCCCTTGGTTGAAATGTCATCACTCGAGCTGCGCCCTCGTGATGACGTGTCAACCTCAGGACAACACATTTGAATGTTCCACTTGCTACTGTGCATCACTTGTATAATGTGACCCAACCGCAGACTTTGTTGCTGAAACATGTCAAAGAATACTGAACCCTGCATTACAGTGGTTTCTGATACTGCAGCTCGGCCAGTGATGCGGACATGCATGTCAGCACAGTTGTGGTTAACTTCCACTATGGCACTGAACTGTTTGACATTTGTCAGTATTCAAGTGTGGTACATATTTTGCAGAATCAAATTTGAGTAGTTGTACTTTGACATCCTACTACCAAATTTAATATTGATACTGAAAAATAAGACAAAGACATGTATAAAATAAACGGTTGTGCATTGCAGTGTATTTCCTACAAAAGATGTATATAAGCTAAAGCATTGTACAGAGCAATGGCTGTGCAAATAAAACTCTCTGTAACAATCAACACAGCAAACACCGCACATATTTGCATAATTTACAATGCTGAGCTGTACTCTATGCACACAGCTGTAGTGAATAACTATCTATCATAGTCAGTGGTTCTTAATGGAATAAAAACAGGAATTCATAGAATGATCTGGCTTAACTGTTTTAAGGTGTTAATGCCAGAACTGTTTATGACTGATGATACAAAATGCTGAAAGCAGAAAATTAAGATACCAGAATGCATTTGAAGGATGAACAACAGATACAGAGTGAAGAAATTCTAAAAAATGTAATTTTAAAATATGTGCCTGAACTATGGAATGCTAGTGTCAGAGGTGAACGACCTTGGTTGTGGCAAGTTACGATTTCTGTCACCACCATCTGCTGAGTGAACTTTTGAATTGCAAGTGACATCAAAATTAGGGCTGTCAAACAATTTTTTAATCGCAGCGCTGAACTTTTTAAACTGCACATTAATCACGTTAATGTATATTTTAAAGTACAGGGACTCTCTGCGGTGAGCTGTGCAAAAATGGCTGAACCGACTGAGATGCAGTTTGGAATGCTGAGTCGAGTGGGTCCAGGGAACATGGCAGTGTAGATGCCCTTGTGGGAAAGGGCACTTTTGGGGTATCTCGCCGATTGAAAAGCACTGTAAAGCATAGATTTGGGAGCTGGGTAAAAGGGCAAGCTGTGCAAAAAACGGGTGGACCGATCTTAATGATTTATACATTGTATGACGTGTTTTTGTTCAAACAGTTGTCTTTTGGGGAACACAGTTACTGCACCTGCATTCAAATTTTTAGTGGTGTTAATTGTTTTTTAATTGCGATTAATTCCTTAATGCGTTCATTATTGTGTTAATTTGACAGTCCTAATTAAAATGTCTTCTAAACATCTGTAAAGAACTTTGTTTTGTATAACTACAGTGCGGCTCACAAGTTTATGAATGTTTCTGCTCCGTTAGTAGTAAAGTTTGGTATCAAAAGTGGTAACATACACTGGTGCAAAACCAACACACAGTAAAATGAGTGATAATTTTTTGTAACACACCAAACCAGTACCAGCCACAGTTGCTATTGCTACAGTACTTTTGGTTGTTAGCAGGTTGGAAAATGATGCTCCAAAAGAGAACCTATTGCAGGATTTCTGCAGGATTGATTGACTGAGGTAAGATTGTACGTCACAGTCGACACAAAAATAGGTCATTTTGGAAACGTTCTTCCTAGCCAGTGTTTTGGCAAAGTTCTGAAGAAACTAAACCTAACACAACAAAAGCAAATAACACAAAAAGGAAACAGTCTAAGCTAAGTCTAAAACACACAAAATGCTAAACCGAAACAAACAGAAAAACTAAACCTAAACCAACACTTTAAGAAGTGTTCGTGTGTGTGTGTGTGTCATAGTGCACAACTGTCATACACAACACCGAATAGTTCCGATAATTTTCGCTCTTATCTTTCAGACACTCCTGAGATGCTGTCTACTGGAAGGGGAGGGTGTTAGGATTTTTACAGGCTGGATGCTCTTCCTATCACTGAGCCAACAGCGTCAAAGCACCGAATGAAACTCAAAGCAGACATCAACCAGGACAAATCACCCACCGGACCTGATGATTTTCTGATCCACTAACTACTGAGGGAAGGATGCTGCACCCTGCTGTCTGATGCCAATACCTATAGCACAGTATAATGGGGTAAATGTCCATAGTCTAAATACAGTATTTACCCTGTTATGCTGTAGTCTAAGCAATTATAATTTGATCAGTCAGTCTGTAAAACAATTAACTTCTCCAAAATGTATGCCAGTATTCTACATCAGCAAACCACAATAAAACCACCACAGACTGTAGTCTACTACTAACAAAAGAATGGTGACTAACGATAGTCCTCTTGCAAAACAACTACATTGCACAGTGTTATAATACACACTTGCTTATCACGTACTATATACAAACAGGCCAGCTGCATACACAGCCAGCCAGCAAACAAGTTAATATTTTACTGTGTGCAAAATTATCAACTTCCAAGCATGTATGACATGATCATTATGCACATTAAAACTCCGCTGCGAAAACCAATACTCCAACATGAACTATTTCTCAACATGTCTGCAGTTACGGCATTACCTTGCATACCACTGTGCATTTGCATAACACTACGTACACAAGATCTTGTATGAGCATTTTAATGGTTTTTAGTGGCAAAATATTGGCAAGCATCAAGTTCACTACAGCTATTTGGTTTCGATACATACGTCACATTTTTACAATAAAGCTGCACAAAAGCAGACATTTACAAATAAAAAAAATTGCCAAGTGATTAAAATCAACAAACACTTGTGCATACAGCAGTAAACTCGTACCCTTGTTGAAATAACTGCATTTCACATGAAATCAGAAACTTTAAAGTTGTTACACTTAGCAATTCATATGGAACAACAAAAAATAGGTAAGCCCAGCACAAACAGACAGAAACAGATGCGAAGTGTGTACAAAAACTTTCATCAGAAAGCAAACTTGAAAGGCTTCGTTTCAGAGCAAAAAATTGTTTTACAAATCATAAAGATGCATCACAAGAAAGAACCAGGCATACAGCAAGTACAACCACTCACATTTCACATTCGGCGCCGTGTTGTCATAGTAACGAAATCTGTGCACAGACTGCAAATCCGCCTAATAGTGCACAACTAGAGAGCACCCCCTACCATTCCTCAAGTTACATCCAGGTCCGTACAGTAGTGTGGGAATGCGGCGAGCGACAGACAGCCGTGACCAATATACATTTTGCCTCGCCTACACCTCACGTGAAATGTAATAAACTTGTGCATATGATTAATGATAAATAAATGATAATATCTTAACAACTTTTTTCTCTTGAAAAGCACCAACAGTCAATATTTAAATCCAGTGAGAATTAGCAAAGAAAGGACGATACGTTAGAAAGCACATGAGCAAATCAGTATTTATGATATACATGTAAACATGTACCCGAAATGAGCCAAAACACATTGCATCAGTAACGTGAGCTTACAGCAAGTCAAAATTAACCTTGCAAACTGATTGCACATTACACTCGCAAATAAACGATGACTTCAGCTGCATGACAGACTACTACAGGTTGGTTGGTTGAGATATGATGGTGCTCTTAACAGGTTATATAGCACATTTTCAAGGTAGTAAATTATTTTGGAAAAAAACAATATATTTTACTGCAGGTAAGTTTTAAGCACGGTAGTTCAAATTAGTAAGAAGGACCTAACATCAAAATGACAGATTACTATAATTCATTTGCAAATAAATTTTATACTTCTAACTACTGTACAGCTGTTGCCTTCAGTGCTTTGACGCTGTTGGTTGGGCGGCAGGAAGGGCATCCGGCCTGTAAAAATTGAGTGGTGAGGTACTGGTGTGGTTATCTGTCTGTAGCGAGGTGCAAATGATTTGCATATTGTTCAGTTGATGCCACTGCTACCCCATCATCTCTTGCTCCAGTAAAATTCTGGTGCCGGCTTACCCAGGTTGTCCTGGAAAAAAGGCCATTAAATGCATGTAGTAGTAGTAGTAGTAGTAGTAGTAGTAGTAACAGCTGTACATTAAGTCTCATCAATAGTGGTGGATGGTGATACCTTGTGCACCAGCGTGTACACAATAGGGTCCACGGTACTCATCGCCACGGACTTCATAGTAAAAATGGCATTACACATAAAGTTTTACTACCTTATACCAAATATGGTAATGCAGTGAGGGAATAAGAAACTACATGTTTCACACCTAGAGTTCAAAATAAAAATGGCATAAACAATCGTCACAGCATTATATGACATAGTAAGGATAATTAACGTACTGTTCTACAACAACATCATTTTTTGCTGATCTACTCATTCCCATTCACCTGCATACATGGGCATGTAACCTAGACCCCGGACATCTTGACCTCAAAAATAATACGGCTTGTTATGCTTGCTATTAGGAACCTGCATACATTGTGATACACAATCTTTCTGTTATAACTCAAACAAAAGTTAACCGATTTTCAAAATTTCCACCTCACCTTAAATGCATCACTACACTACCTTGTGAAATCTGAGAGCTCAAAATTACCACAAACTTTTACTATAGCATCACAATTCATCTTTTATGTTAAATTTAACTAAAACTTAACAACAATTATATATCACATAGGCCACAAGAAAAAATATAGCAATGATTTTATTTAATTTCTGTACAATATGTTAAGCATAGAATGCAGATAATGCAATACCATATTTCCTCGAATGAAGGCTGGGTCTTAAATACAAGCCGGGCCTCGAATACACGCTGGGTTCTGACGTAATTGTACTAATAGAGGCTGGGCCTTGAATACAAGCCAGGGGTCGTGGTTTACATACTGATCGAGTCTGACAGGTATGCACTGTCTGCGCATCACTAGTGTGCGTCATGGCACGATATGAAGCTAGGCCTATCAGTATTTTGGCTTCCTTATTCAGATTGCCAATCTAAACCTATCAATTTTAACAAACGTGCTTATTGTTTCTGTGAAATACACATAATGTTACCATCAGTTCATCATAATGTGGAGGTATCAATACAAGCCGGGCCTTGAATGCAGGCCGGGCCTCGAATACAGGCCGGGGGTCTGACGTAATTGTACTAATAGAGGCCGGGGGCTTCTATTTGAGGAAATACGGTAACTTTCAAAATATCATCCAGTGACAAAGTCTGTGAAGTTTATGCAACAACAACTGCATCAGTGTCAGCAGATGATGCAAATACTAGTAAACTACTGCAGTTGTCATGTTCAGCAGTCTACAGCAATAAAACTATACTGCATCACTGCATGCCAATTTTAAAAAAATAAGTAAATTTTACCCATAGTTTAAATCAACTTGTTCGGTTAACCTTTGACTGGATTATCAGTGCAAGTTCAGTGGCAATTTTGAGCATCCAAATTTCACAAGGTAGTGTAGTACTGCACTTAAGGTGAGGTGGTAATTTTTGCAACGAGTACATACAGTTATTTTCTTAGAAAACCGACAGTTAAATAATTTTGAAAAATGACTAGCTTTTGACTAAGTTATGACGAAAAGACTGTGTGGGTGTTTTTATGACTCAAAGTGTACAGCTACAAAACTGGAAATTTCTCGGCCTTGTTGTTCTTAAATTAGAAGCTCATACGGGACGGACTAACAGATGGACTTGCAATCCATATGGGCTGCAGCTTGTAGTCATTTGCATCTTACAGTACAGAAATTGTGGCAGTTATTCAACAGAAATATCCAGAAAACATTATAAACAGCAACACAGAACATTATACAAATGTAACCTGATAACACGTGCAACTGCGCATAAGTGTGGAATCATGTCAACTGATGGGCAGCCAAAACGTCCTAGTGAAAAGCAACTTTTGCACTCAACGAGATGCTTTTGTGCTATAAGTGATTGCCAATATCTGCTAGGAACACCAGCAAGATGACTAAAGTTTGTCAAGAAGTACGTCAAATCAAAATGCCCTGAGCACGTACATTAGGCTAGTTTATCAAAGGACTCCATGTGCAGTTTTATAAAAACTTCAGCCATGGAGAACAATCTCACGTGACTCATCTAGGCAAGCACAAAGTTCACCTGGTTTTATGTGCTCTGAGAAATCGAATGGAGTACAACAAGTCACCCACCAACATAGTTAACATGATTCAATGATTCAACATCCCGTACACCTCAGCTGCAATGAAGAATGAAAACTGTGGCAATGTCGGTACAGTGTGTGGAAGATAGCCTGAGATGGTTTGGGCATGCTAAATAAGTTTACACAAGTTGAATCTAATGAACCTGCAGAGATGGCGGTTCAAAATGATGCACAGACCTGAGTCAGACATAACAGCCATAAGACAGATAAACAGAGATCACGGCTATAAAGAACTGGTACCATAAACATGGGCAGCGGAAGGTCATTTAAGGTGGGAGGGCAAGTCAGGAGGCCGTGCCCCCAGTCGGGTCCAGGGGCAAGTCCCCGGAACCTGATGACACTTTTTTTGTGAAAATATGCTATTCTGAACCGGTTTTAAGATGCATTCATGATTATACGAATGAATTCTATACGAAATGGAAGAAAAATCATTTTGAAGGCAGAAAAGTGGTATGGCAAGCAACAATGCTTGGCCAATGGGCACAAAAAGTGGTGACAGGCAGTGCCTAATAGGCTCCGCTGCCAATGACCATAACTGACGTGATCACACATATCAACAAAAGTTACCAACTGATAATACTACCAAATGATTATGCTCACAACAGCTTAACATAACAACCATTAGTAGCATGCCTTTGCATTAGGAACAACTTTACAGTATGCTGTACTTGTGTAATGCACAGGCTTGCATACTAGTATACCCGTTGTGCCAACAACTGTATTTGAATACAGCGTGATACTCACACGGAGATGACAAACGACAAACAGCAATGATAAATTATAACTTTACAAAAAAATGCTCACTAATCACCGGCTCATCATAATAACAGATGGCATCATCGAACAAACTGAAGCTGTAGACGTCAACATAGAGCACTGCACTAAAATACACGATGCTGGCCTAACTGACCGACACTACACAAACTGTGGTATAAGCAGGCAGGTGCGGCAGAAGGTACAAAGTGGCACAAAAAAATAACCGCAGCACTGGTCACCACGAGTCAAAAATTGGTGCAACTCTACTCCCGCCCATAACTACACCAAATGCTGACCAACTCAAAATTTTCACCGCAACACTTAGCAGTACATTTCTAATAGCAAGTAATCAAGATAGGAACGTGACGGAACCAGCTAAAATCCGAATCCGTTAGATTCGTATTTCGTATTTCAAATCCGTCGGATTCAGATTTGTCACACAAAGGTGTGTACTAGGACTTACTGTATTTTTTCTGTTTATATTTGTTCACTTATGCATTGTTATATTACTCACTGCAGTCCATTGTTAAGGACAGATATCGTTAAGCACACTTGGCCAGAATAAACACTGAATAGCTATTTACTTCATCCGTATACATTAAACACCAAATCGGATTAAAAGTTCCAGTCCGATTCGGTGTTTATTCTGTATGGACTTAAGTACACAGCTATTCAGTGTATTTGTACGGCTAATGGCAGATTGTGATGGATGATGCAAAATGAAACCTGAATCCGAATCTGAATCCAAATAAGTCTGAAAATGTGTCGGATTTTGGATTTGCAAAAAAGTAACGGAATCCAACAACATTTGGATTCGAACTCCATAATATCCCTAATCCCACCACGCAGTAAACATATCACCACGTGACCTTGACACATATGACATCTTTTTGACCCACAGCGGCCAATGGCCTGATAACATTTGTACCACCCTGTATTGCTTGGTTGGTTGAGGCTTAACGGAGCTTTCAACACAGGCCATATTAGGCCATATCGTGCATGCCTTTGAAGTCCACCATGTATTTTTAACATCATCAAGCCACCTCCCTGGTGACTGGCTGTGGACAAATAATGGTGCTAATAGCGCCAGCAAAAACAGATCGAGTCTGGGTTTTAACACTCGCTTGCAGAAATACTTCTGCCAGTGACAGGAAATGAAATGCAATTTCCTAGACACAAAAAATGTACACGAACAGTTACAGCAGGCATCAAAAAGCATGATGCTGCGGAGTACCACTAAGCACCTGAGACAGCAAACATTCCCATCTTTAGCAGTGTACACAGACGGGCTGACTCTCACATCTCAGTTACTAATTGGTGAAAAACTGGTACATCGTGGACCCAGCTCAATGGTGTCACGTAAAATTTCTAAAAGCATTACTCCACTGGCTGCATGGTGTACAGGCTATGCCACGTACGCGTGCAGTGTTCTAACAAAATTATTTACTCTGACAAGAAATCCGATGCAACAATGAAACAGTGCTGCATAGCCAAGTTGCAAGCCGGACAAATAACAATTACGAGATCTCACGACTGAACACGATGTGACAAGAACAGCACATTATAAGCTGCCAAAGCTGCAGTGTCACACACTGACGCACACACACACGCACACAACTGATAAATGCAGAAGTCGCAAAATGCATGCATGAAATTTATATACAGTGCTTTATTTACAATGTCGCATACCAGTATCGTGAACCAGTGGTTTTAATATGTGTTAACAGGTTTTTTTTGCATTTCAGAACCTTAATTTTCACAGCATCAAACTACTGGCAAAAACACAAGTCAATATGAACATGTTAACATTATTAGACTAAACGTAATAAAACGAATATCATTAAACACGATATTTAATTTTGTTACTTAACTTACTAAATCAAAAGTAATTTATCACAAAATATCCACAGAAGAGAGATAAATAATACAAATGATAATGTAATAACTTATGGTAATATCATTTGTACTGACTTGTATAGGCCTACAAAAAAGCACTGTATATGTACATAAATGTAATTTAATACTTAAACACAATGCAACTGTACTGTTCTGTTCACATTGCGTTGTGGAGAACAATCACAGTTATTACTGCAGAATAATCTGGCAAGAGTATGACCAACGTTAGACGAACGGTGCATTTCCGTGACCGCTAACAAACTCTTTGGAATGTTGACTGCAATAGTCACTGTCGGCCCGAGACTCGAGCGATGACGTCGGAGCCAAACAGTCATCATTAAGATGTTGCAGCTTACCGACGGGAGACTGAAGTGACGGGTCCGGCGGACACTGCATATCATCAACTGGTAAAGTGGATGTCACGACCGGCGTGCTCTTAATGCCTAACCTATAACTAGTATCTAGTCCACGATCGTCCGGGTCGTGTCCAAGTGATACTACCAATGCACTCGGACCACGACGATCGTCCGTTGACGAGCTCCGTCCAAACATGGAAGTTCGTATGCGTGAGTCAAACGACACGCGATTGTGAGGAGCTGCTGTTGTCTTGCAGTAACGCGGCATAACCGGGACTGGTGGCTGGGTTGTAGCAGAGCCTGACAGGAGACCAAATGGGTCCATGAGTGAAACCATGGCCGGGTCGGGGGATTCGCTGCTCACTTTACTGTCGTCGTCGTGCGACAGAGACAGGCTCAGCCCTCGCCGCGTCCACAAGTCGCCACTCGAGCGTCGTGGATTTGACCCACGCGTGGGGCGCGGCCTCGGCGCCAGAGACATTTCGAGAGACGCGGTTCCTTCTAGGACCAGCGCAGCACTCGGCGAGTCAAGACATGGCTTGATCAGTGTTGGATGCTTGACAAAAATGTCGATGATGTGGTCAATAGTTGGTCGGTGGGTGGCATCAAACTGCCAACAGCTGAGAACCATTTCAGCCCTACATCATATCATTTCAAAGTAATCACGAGCAGCTGATAAGCACACAACAACAAACTCATTTTATGGCCATCATTCCAAAACAACACAAGTCAGCTGGTACAAGACTGATCAAAAAGAAATCATTCATTCGCCACCACCGCTATCAGCCTGGTTATGATGTATTAATCATCTCTCTTTAATGGCCGTTTTCACTTTTCCAGGTCCACTGCCTTTAGCCGGTTCTCCCTCAATCTCTTCCCCACTTGTTTGGAAGAGAACCCTTGGAGATGAGTGGAACAAATTTTTTATGAGCAGGATACTCTTCCTGTCACCAAACCAACAGTGTCAATGGATGAAGGAAACTCAAAGCAATGACACCAACCAGTCACCTGGCCTTAACCTTTCATTATCTTTCCAAATATAAACAAATAAACTGTAACGACATAACATTTTACAAAAATTAACACGATGCACCTCTGAAGTTTGTCTTTTTTTTCTGCACAGAAATACTATTATGGGCAACTCATTAATGCACTGATATCGGCAACTATCGGCACATCAGCCAATACCCGCCAATACTCTGCTGCAGCGAATATCGACAACTAACCCTAACCCTGACACTCGCCCTAACCACAAACTTACTAATCACGCGTATGCGCGGTAGCGCAATACGCAGTGTTAGAAGCCAATGGTAAAGTCAATGGG
>Ga0056108_1000566_pt1 | contig 10864 bp, 7 predicted proteins | sample WorMetG1BERMUDA1_FD_83875 | JGI IMG/M metagenome (GOLD analysis project Ga0056108, IMG submission 83875) | Marine gutless worms symbiont microbial communities from Max Planck institute for Marine Microbiology, Germany - Inanidrilus... ... | reverse complement strand
AGCGTCGAGACAGGCCGACAGACGACGCCTCCACTCGTCGATGGCGTGGTTCACAACAAGCAAACAATGACACATTTATTACGTCATTAGCAACACATTCTTTAAGTAATAAATAAATAAATGTGTGCCCTGTTTTGTACATTTTTCCGGTTTCGTCACTGCAAAAATTATTTAAATCGGTTAAGATTTGACAGAGTTGCAGTCAAATGTACACTGCTATATTTCAGGAATCACGGCACAATGTAGGTTTTAATTTTTCCAGGTAAGGTGTGCACATAAATCAGGTGATGTGACAATTTTTTTACTACAGTCGAATGTAGAATTTCTTCACGATTAAAATGACATAAAAACTATAAAAATCGGTCAAGGTTAGCCAAAGTTATAGTCAAAAATGAAATGTCACGTTTTTTTATGGTTCAGTGTGTAGACTGTGTCCCAACTGAAATAATGCCAAAACTCAAATCCATTTAAATATAACAAACTCAATAAAAATATACATCATTTTAACCACATTAATTACTATTTATTTAAAATTAACTGTACAGGTTTCAACAAAATATACAGCCCAGATTCTGCGATAAAAAGTCAAAAACGTTGAACTTGAAAACTTCATTTGCCAATATGTGAACACTCAGATGACATCTACTGGAGGAGAGGGGAAATGAAACAATGAAAATTTAGCAATCATACAACACATTGATTATGGCCGCCCTATGTAATAAGGTAGGCCATTATATTTTTATCCTGTGGTTTCTTCTTCTTCTATCTATCCAGCATTACTGCACGGCACTATGGTAGTTGGCGTCAGCCAAACTTTGCAGTGTTGAACAGAGGGGGCCACCTATATTCGACAGGGCGGCCATTAAGTTGGGCACTGGCCCACATTCTAGTTCCATACATTTCACCATGGACTTCGTGGTGCAGTGCATCCATTGTGACCAAACCCCGAAGATTTGCATCATAGTAGTGACAATGACAGTGTTTGTTTTCGTTGATATGATGCTGTTCACAAAGTAGAACAGAATATCATTAAAATTTTATGGCAAGATAAATGTCACAGTGCAAGTCGGTTACTGAGAAATTTTCTCATATGCAGTAGTGTCATCTATCACTCGACTGACTGCTAGGAGTACTAAGGGTAACCAATGTCCCATATAGCAATGTGAGAACTGATAGTTCTTTTTAGAACTTTCCTATCTCAGAAACTAGACTATTTTGTTGAAACTTGCACACTTTACGTTAATCAAACAGTAATTGGTGTAGTTAAAATGATGCACATTTCTGTTATGTTATATTTAAAGTGAGTTGGGACACAGTGTTGTCGTTTCTTTCTGTACTTTCTGTTTGTTCTGTGGCAGTGTGATGACGCAATTGCAGGGTGTCGGACTTGTGATCGGCAGCTTGTGTCTGGGGTTCAATGGCTGGGGGGAGGGGATTTCAACCCCTGGCCACCTACAACCTTGAGTTAGAATGCAACTGCATAATGCCTCGGTGCAAGTCGCCTCTATCACAAAGCAGTATAGTTTCGAATAAGAAGGTGATGATAAATTACGTCGGCATTGTGATCTACCATACCACTAGGCTTGAAACTGGCTCAAGACCATCAAAATGGAGATTCATGTAAGCGACACAGCCACATAGTTGCAGAGTTGTGCAAAGGTATGCATGCAGTGCAGCAGGCTGATGGGACTTTTTATGCCTGGAAGATATCATTGGCAGCAGCAAAACATTCAGGACAAAAAATCAATCATTCACATTCTGTTTTCAAATGGTTGGGGTTTAACGGCACTTTTAACACAAATACAAACTGGCAAAAAAACACACAGATGGAATATCTAAAAAGAACTCCCCGCAGCGGCATAGCCAAATTTTTATTTAGGGGGCCCAAAATATACTACGCATTTTCACCACAACTCAAGCCTGGATTTGTGAAAATATCACAGGTCACTCTGGACGTGGCTGGGGGGAGAGAGGGAGCGGACCCCTTGACCTCCCTGGCCAGCTATTCCCTTGACTCCCCAAAAACTCATTGCTTTAGTCACATCACAGAAGAAAATAATGAATGGCCAATTATCACACCGTGAAAAGTGACATCATGACACACACATCACAAATCACCAGTGGATGTCCAAAATATGAATTACTTCATTAGCTGTAATCATATCACAATTATCAACAATTTAAACACAGGCTTAAATTGCTACACTAAAGATATAGAATGACTATATCTCTACTACGTAGCACAAGCTCACCTTGAAATATTTTACATGCTCAAAACATGTACACAACATAGTAAAAATGCAGACACAAGACATTACTGACAAACGCTACTATTACATCATCTAATACAGCAGCAACTATAGGTGTCCAGTTGAGCTAAGCTCCATCCATATGCAGAACAAAAAAACCCTGTTGACATCACACAACTTATCAAAGAGGCCAGACTAACTGGCAGCATGTGGAACTTGCATAGTTTTATTGTTTCTAATATCATCATGTCTTCAAAAAAATGCTGAGCTTTAAACTGGAATGCAATAAAATGATCAAGTATTGAGCCATGACTTGCTATTACTAGTTGCAACACTGGGTTCTGAAAGCAGAGAGCTATGTACACACACTTCCAAATTACAACTACTGTATGCATCTTTGCTAATCTTATTCAACTTCAGTTAAGTCACTGTCAACATACTCATACAGTTTTTGTTAGATACTAATGTGAAAATTACCGGTATTAAATAATTAAATGACAACACTTAACAAAAAAAAATTTGCAGCCTATAGACACCCGTGGAAACACAACATTTGCTACATTACTACATTTTATTCATAATCATCAAACTGATGATTTATAACAAAATTTCTAGCAGTTTTCACAAGACATATTAATGCAGTTAAGGCCAACTACTCTGCTATGTGATACACGGCTGATATAATATACGGCTGATATAAGGCCAACTCAGCGATATGCAGTGATGGGCACTTCTTATCTACAGCAGTTAAAGACTATTAGTATTAGCCACTTCCACCAGTAGTAACTTTTTTTTTAAACAGTACTTTGTAACTTTTATGCTACTTAAGGCAGACATTCACTAGTGGTCGGTCCATCAGTTAAACAGACAAGCAGCATCTGACAGCATCCATGCTATGTCCATAGTCAGAGCTGATATTTTTGCCAGAAGATTTCAGACTGAATAAAAACACTCATGGTTTAGTTAGTCATGAGGATGACGATGCAGAAACAAGAAGGCTGAGAGGGGATCTAACAGAAGTTTTTAAAGATGTTTAAAGGTTACAAAAATATAAACAAAGGATTTTTACGTGCCTTCAGTGCTTTCACACTGTTGCTTGGTTGTGACGAACAGCATCCAGACTGCAAAAAATTAGTTGACTAGGTGCTGGCATACTTGTGTCTGGAGTGAAATGCAAATGATTTGCATACCCGATATGGTCCAGTTGATGCCACTGCCACCCAGTCGTCTCTTGCTTCATTAAAATCCAGATTGGTTTAACCCTTTTTTGGTGCCAGCTTACCCAGGTTGTCCTGGAAATGAGGCCCTTAAATGGGCGTGTTGTCTGTCTAGAACTAGTTAACAAGTAGTTATAACTATTTGATGACAGAACTGCTAGCTAGGTAGTTAATGCCCATCACGTACAATATGACTTGCTACGTCACATCTTGACTATGTGAGAGCAACAGGCAGATTGTTAACACATCACATGAGCAGTTCAAATAAAACCCGACGTCTGATAGCATGCTGCATGTTAGTGAGCCACAAGGCACTGTGTATCAACAACTTAACTTGTTTCTGCACTGACAGCTGACTGTCCATCAGTCGGTGCTGTGTCCGTCGCTGAGCCGTCAGTGACAGCTGTGCTGTCGTCGGTTACTTGCTCTGAATCTTTGCTGCTCAACACATCAGCACTTGGAGACTGCTCGGGTTCCATGTCATCAGTTGGCGGCTCTGAATCGACATTACTCGTGACGACATCGCCACTGTCGTCCGGTTGCTGTGGTGCTTCAGTTACTGCTGCCTCTGTGTCAGCACTAGAACCTGCCTCGGCAGCCACACCAGTAGCATCATTCACGCTCTGTTTCTTGGAAGCAACTACTGCATCGTCAGAGTCTGCAGAGATCTTCGTCATTTCAACGTCTTGAGATACCTGCAAAAAATTGATCAACTGTCAAATACATGCATATATGAAGAAACTGCTACTACAAAGAAACTGCCCTTCAGTGCACCGACATGGCAGGCTAGGCAACAGGAAGAGTATTAGACCTGTAAAAACCAACTCCACTTGCCCCACGCAGGTTCTCATTTGACGAACCTGGCCTCATCTGGAGTAACTTGAGACAAAGGCTGGTTAAACAAAAACTCAGTGTGTATGTGTATGAAGAAACTATTTAATTTTTTACATGGAAGAAGTGACAAGTCAATCTGACAAGGCTGTCATGTAGATCTTTCTGGCAATTTATAAACGATTTAGACCAAAGTTATGCAAGCAATATTCTAAAGTTTGCTGACGATACTAAGATATTTAAGGAGGTGAGGGATAACATAGATTGCGCAGCTCTGCAAAGAGATCTAGAGAACGTGGTCCTGTGGGCTCAGAAATGGCAAATGGAATTTAATGTTAAAAAGTGTAAAGTTATATATGTTGGAAGACAGACTGACAGTTGCAAGTACTACATGGGAGGAAGCAAGTTAGTGGAAGAAACATTAGAGAAAGACTTAGGAGTGTGGATATCGGCTGACATGAATTGCTCTCAACAATGTAGGTATGCAGTTAATAAAGCTAAAAAGTATGATTAAAAGGACGATTACTTATAAGGATATGAAGATAATGATTTGATGGACATGTTTAAGATTTGTAACGGATTAAGCAGGATAAGACCAGAAGAATTATTCCATTTCGATGACAGAGGTAAAGCTACAAGAGGTCACTCTCTTAAATTAGTTAGTTAGGTGCACGCAGGACAGTAGAAGATATTTTTTTCTAATAGAGTTATAAAAAGGTGGAACCAGTTCGACCAGGGGACAGTTGATGCGACAAGCATCAACGCATTTAAAAGTAAATTAGACAGACTTAGATATACTAGGCTGGGCTTTTTCATGGACCAGTTCGCTGAGCCCTAGGTCTCTTGGTGGAATCCATGCTAGCGAGGCAGCACAAGGTACATAATTTTCTCACGCCACATATCAATCTGTTTTCCACTTCTTAATCCCAGTGCTTTCTGTCAATCAGTGTTTCAAGCATATTTCATCTGTTCAGAAGTTAAAGCTGGCTATCTGCTAAATCATGCATGTACGCCGAGTCAGTGCTGCTAGCTTATTTACATCACAAAAAAACTAGAAGCAATGGGAGAGTGCATAACTCACCCAAGGCACATCTTACCAGTGCCACCATCTGGCGGATCAGTATGAGCAACAGGTTTATGTCTGTGACTTTCCATATCTCCCAACAGTGACAAATCAAGAAAACAATCCCTGTATCCAGATGGTGATCCGGACTGCCACCAAAATTTAATCATTTGTTCACTGCCAACCTTCCCAAAAATTTCAGGCAAATCCGTTCCGAAGTTTTTGCGCAAAGTAGCTACAGACAAACAACAACAAAAACATAACCTCCTTGGCGGAGGTAAAAACACAGTATTACAACAGACAGACAAAATTACCGGCTCTGCTGATTCTTCCATCAATTCGCTCTCAGCCACTGCTGCTGTATCAGGCTGATCAAACTTCATATCATTTTCTGTTGGTTCAACTGCACTGCTGTCCATCACTTCACTTGGCTCTGCAGTCTCCTCAGTACCCGCAGTGTGAACAACAGACACCTCGGTCATGTCACTTGGCTCACAGCTCCGCACAGAGATGCTTACTCCTTCACCCGTCAGTACTTCCTTCCCTGTATAACAACAAAGCTGATCATATATAGTATCAAACCAACTTTCCTCAACTCCCCAGTTGCCAACACTGTCTTAATCTATCACCAAGTTTGTTTCTTGATGTGCGCCAAATGGCAATTTTCATACATGACAATTTCCAAAAATAACAGGCAGAAACGTGCTTAATTGACTGATCGAGTTAAGGTTAAGGTTTTATGTCCAACTCAACACAAAATAGGTCATTTCGGAGACATTCTTCCTAGGCAATCTCTTGGCACAGTACTGAAGAAACTAAATCTAAAACAACAAAAGCACACATAGACAAATAAACTATAACACAAATAAATAATCCCCAAAAGCTAATTTAACACAGATAAACTGTAATACACAACCACAGAAAAGCTAAATCTAACGAACAGACAACTGTTAGGTATGTTTATGTGCGTGCATTACACTGTGCACAACTGATGCACACAATAATACACAGAATGGACCTGAAAATTTTCCCTCTTACCCTCCAGACAATCATCATTGCTCCGATGATGTCTGATGTCTGTTTGAGGGAAGGGGGTACAAAAACCTGCTTTTAGTTGGTGATGTAACACATATAATTACAAAAAAGTATCTACTGATACACATATTGCAGACTGATAACAGAAAACGGCTGCAATGAAGAACTCCTGTTTTACATACTGACAGGAAATATCAGTTGTGCCTGAAGTGACAGAACATAATGTGTTACAGAATATCAACTGATTCCAATATTTCAGTACAGACTTCATTTGTTAGGATAACCCAGGTTTGTTTGAAAATAGGCCATAAAATCAGCATCGGTAACTAGGTATTAGGTCAGCCAATTTAAGAAAAAAAATTTTTTCGTGCAATGTAATAGAAAATAATTTTTACAAAGTTCTTGTAGCACTTCACGTGCCTCCGATTCCGGTTTTTTGCTTGGACTGATCGGCACGTTACAAATTGGTTTTGTAATTGTATTTGTGAACAAGTAAGCCGTTTTAGTATTTAAATATCCAGCAAAGTTACACATTTTAATCAAAATTTATCAAATGACACAATTTGATGACAGTATTACAAAGCCAGAAGCAGTGTCTGCTACCCAACTAAATCAACTGCACACTTTTAGTTTTTCTTAAACGATTATTACTATTATTAGAGCACATCGCAGTACTAGCTAGATGCGGATGCAGTAGCGTGGTCTGTCATGACTGTGCAACAGTGGCTGAACTGATCATGATGCCATTTGGCTGTTGACTCGGGTGGGCCCAAGGAACCATGTATTACATGGGGTTCAGATCCTCAAACACACACACACCACCGTTTTACGGCCTTTTTTTCCGGGACCACCCGGGTGAGCCGATGCCAGAAGAGAACTTCTGGACTTTATGGTGCAAGGGAAGATTAACAGAGGCAGACATATCGACCATCCGGCTGGACGCCACCCCATCCGAACTAACCAGTGCCCGCCTGCACCATCCCCCATTTTTTACAGGCCAGATGCCCTTCGTGCCGCCCAACCAACAGTGTCAAAGCACTGAAGGCAACTGCGCATTCGGATTACAGATAAGACACTAGAGTTCTCCTCAACGGTGTTACCTGCACCGTCTCCGTACCTTATTTCTCTGTACCAGATCCTCAAACGTGAAGGGAAAATTTTGATAGCGAAAAGGAGCCAGCCAAGGACATGGCAGGTGGTCTATATATTCATAGCGACTCAAGCAGGATACTGACTGGCAAATACGACTGACTTCGAGAGCACTTAACAACAAAAAACAACATCAGTGTCGTGCAGGTTAATAGTCAGACACGAAACGAGTGGCTGAACAGTGACGTCTTCAGGTGTTGCTTTAAGATGGGCGATGGGCAGTGACGGTGATGCAATGATATCAGGTGGCAAACTACTGCAAACCCAAGCTGCAGTGACTCCAAAGATGTGGTATATTGGTGGAATGTTCCACTCCAACACTGAGGCAGAACAAAGCCACTGTCAAGTATCAAGGTCACATGGCAGTGGTGTGATGTAGAATCCAAAATTGCACTGTGTAACTGAAAAATATTTGGCAGCCACCAAAGTTGAGATTAAGTCCACAAAAATCTCTTCTGAAAACTTTTGAAGACTTCCGAAACTATGGCAAATTTATTAGATCACACATAGTTATATTGCACTAACGTACCTTCTGCATCGCCAGCTTCATCAGGCAACATTTTCTTTGACTTGTGCCACTGCGTGCCATCCCAAACATCTTCAATCTGATACACGGCTCCTTCTTCCACTTCTGTCACAAAAAAAGAGTAGTAACAACAAACAACAAGAACAACAAGTGCATCAGCAGGCTTTCAAGACACATACCCCACCATACGGCCTTAAGCAACGCCGCCACCTGCAATTCCCAACGCCTACCGAGTACCGACCGTCCTAACCATAGATGACAACCGCACAAAGCGCTGATTCAATTCCAGCTTGTTCATCCATGACGACCAGCAGCATCCGCCGATCCACTTCGGGCTGACGACTTATTCCGCCGCCCCCGTGACTCCCTGTGAGCCAATCTTCACCAAAAGGGGAGAAGACATGTCCAGATAGTAGGCCAACACGCACGCAAAATTTCACGCCCCTAACTCTTTCCGCCGCTGAGAAATCCATAACCGTACAAAAAAACAAAGTAAACTAAGTACCCCTCCATACTACCAATCTGGATTTTGCTGCAGCAAAAGATGATGGGGTGGCAGCAGCATCAGCTGGGTCATATACAAATCTGCACCTCACCCAAGACTGATAACCACGCCAACACCCAACCACTCAGTTTTTAAAGGCCAGATGCCCATCCTGCTGCCTAACCAACAGCGCCAAAGCACTGAAGGCATCAGTAATAACAAAACAACAACAACTACTACTACTACATCCGTTTAATGGCCTTTTTCCAGGACAACCTGGGTAAGCCAGCACCAGAAAGGTAAACCATTCTGGATTTTAGCAAGAGATGATGGGTTGACGGTGGCATCAGCTGGACCACATGCAAATCATTTGCACCTCGCTGCAGACAGATACCACACCAGAACCTCATCACTCAGTCTTTACAGGCCGGATGCCCTTCCTGCCACCCAACCAACAACGTCAAAGCACTGAAGGCACATGTAATAACAGTAATAACAAAACAACTTATGCAATGAACAGGTTTTCTCGAATTTCAAGTGACTACTATAATGACACAACACATAACATCCGTTTTACGGCCCTTTGTCCGGGACTACCTGGGTGAGCCGGTACCAGAAGAAACACTCACTATAATGAACACAACAACAAAAGTCTCACGACAAAAATACTATTTAAAAGCCAAAAAATACAGTGCCTTCTGCATTACGAAATACACCGCAGCTTAATAGAATACATGCTGTGTCAAGTTTGGTAAACTATAAACTGGTTTATTATTACTCAATACTCACCAGAAGAATTAGGTTCAAACTCCTGTTGCAAATGCGTTTTCACGCCAAAAGCCTGTATCTAAAAGTTAAAATACAACAAAGCATATCAAACACTATCAGGCAGACACAACAGAGTATTTTTGTAAATCACAATATTATCAGTTTTCCAACGTCATGAAATTACACATGCATCCATGTACCAAAAGCAAACAGAAAACAAAAGCCAAAAAATTACTGGCAAAAAAAACAAAAACAAAACAACTAGTCAAGCGAATACTCACACGTTCATCGAGTGGTGAATCAATGGCCCGCAACATGTCCTCACTGCCACTTCCTATTACAAACACATGCACTCAGTCGTTGTTTAATTGGCCTTCTATTCTGTGTACTCGAGGCTGGATCAGGTCAACCATAAGAGACTAGTTGGGCATAAATGGACCAGTTTTTAAAGGTTGTATGACCCTCTCCACACCCAACCAACAATATCAAAGCACTGAAGAGATGAAGGTATATTATAGCAAGAACATTTCATCATCAAACTGCAGCAAAACAGTACCGTATGCAAAGCTACATAGACACACACCCGTTTTTCAGCCTCTTTTCCAGAACAACCTGCATAAGCTGGCACCACAGAGGTTAAACCAATCGGGATTCTAATGAAGCAAGAGATGACAGGGTGGCAGTAGCATTAGCTGGACCATATGCAAATAATTTGCACCTGGCTCCAGACAGATAACCATCCTAGCATGTCATCACTCAACTTTTTACAGGCTGGATGCTCTTCCTGAAGCCCAACCAACAGTGTCAAAGCACTGAAGGCAGTACACAAAGTTACATAGACATACAGTGAATGGCGAACTCAAATAATATAATTTCTTCACGTTAAAGGATGTCTTTGCTCACTGAGCAGGTCAAAGGTGATGACGCAAACTGCTCCACTAAGGCAAATGGACAAAAATCTTTGCCTGTTCAAAGACACTTACTTCACACTAGTAAATCCTAGAGACCAGCTTTTAAACAATGACTGTTGACATTATATGAATAAATGGAAAAGGTAAATATGGCAGAAACTGTATAATAAACTGTACTGCTGTTTGTAACCATTTGCCAGTTGTGCAGCAGAGTCATCAGCCAGGTTGCCATGGATGCAGCGGTTAACGATGTCCTCACGACCGATGCGCTTCAATGCATGTTCCACATCACTTACTTGGACATGTCCAGCCTTTGCAATCCACAGGTGCAGCATCATCATTGCCTACAGTATCACATGCAGCACTCATCACTGGTCAGTCACTGCTATGTCGCAGTAAAGGTAAAAAAGTAAAGGCTTTCCCATACTCGATACCGAGCACTGGGCCCGGAGCTGATCCCGGTGTACAGGCAGTCAGCCTGCAGGTGACCATAAGTCATCCACCTGACGGTAGGCTGCTATTACTTTGCGCCAGGCCTGCGGTTACCTCCCCAGCCACAGAGCATCACCGCCCTTTGGCCGGTACCAAGTTATACTGCTTGGTGACAGAGGCACATAGGTGTAAACAACTT
>Ga0056108_1000565_pt1 | contig 10879 bp, 8 predicted proteins | sample WorMetG1BERMUDA1_FD_83875 | JGI IMG/M metagenome (GOLD analysis project Ga0056108, IMG submission 83875) | Marine gutless worms symbiont microbial communities from Max Planck institute for Marine Microbiology, Germany - Inanidrilus... ... | reverse complement strand
TCTACTGAGGACGTGATAACACCTAATAGCGCGGTGGCACTTCATTGCCGGGATACCGGCGTCCCATTAAGGCGTGAAGAGCTCGGAGAATGTCGGCAACTGCAGCATGATGAACTTCAACTGGTTGAGAACTCCGGTGTAGCCAACACGCAGTGGTTGTCCAGCCAGGGACCGCGCACCCGCCACATTTGGCGCCCAACGTGGGGCACTTTGGTTGAAAATGGACTTAAGAACGGCGGTTACGAGAAATATCGTTTAAGTGGTGCGGCAGTTGTGTCAAACGATGCGGCAACTGACACACACGTTAGAGCTCATCATGTTCGACGCAGCGAATGTGGAGTAAAAGTCTCGCATGACGACTGCTCGCCAGCTAAAAGATTAAGCAGAGATGGCTATGAGGAAGCATCGTCTCATCTGGATTATTCGCTGAAGGAAAGGAGTCAACGCCACAACGAATGTGAGAACACTAATGACGGCTATGATGAAGCCCAAGGAAGACGAACAGCAGGCTTTTTCTCCACATTGCAAAGTGGCAAAGAAGTTGTTGATTGGCATGACAGAGGGTACTTTGCTACAGGAGAGAAATCTCGGCAGGAAGATAGAAGTTGTTTGACTGGACGGCGAGAATGGACTGCTGGAAATCGTCAGTTTTCTCGGCCAGTTCTCGCCTGTCAGCAGCGAACAACTAGCAGTATGCCTGTCGGTGGTGCTGGTGAAAATAAATTTTCACAATCTACAAGTTATGAAAACAGAAACAGAAATCGTCACAGAACTGTTAACTTCGAGGAACCGACAGACTATAGTGACGCAGAGTTACGACACCGTAGTACTACAGTCAGTGTCGATAAAGAAGAAAGGAAGTGTAGAAAGTATATACGTAGCCAACCTCGAACTGCTTCGTCTGAAGCTCTATCAACTCAGGGAAATGAGCGTTTTCAGGGACAGTTTAGCCAACATGAAGAACGAAGGTTCATTCCAAGTGGTATTAGAGAGTCCAGTCGACTGTTAGACAGTTCGCCACCAAGGACTTCTACATACACAATTGATCGACGATATCGAGGTGCAGTGAAGCCTCATCAGCTGACTACCGTTACGCAATTGGATCAAAGTCCTCAACGGCATGCAGAGTATGCTAAACACCATCATCCATCGGTTCGTAACCGTCAGCGCCCCACATGGTCGCATAACGACCGGACGCCGATCCATCATATGGATGATGATGAAATCAAGTTTAACTTTAAGAACAGTGCGCAAAGAAGTTCAACGCCGATCATCAACGATGATGTCGAACCGAGTGACTCCGAATATGCAACCTCACAAGAAGATCTAAACTCTGATGAAGAAACTGTACCCATGGAAAGATATTATGTTGCTGCTTCGGCGGGAATACCGTCTTTGCGCAACGGTTCAACTAAAAAGAGTTCACCATGTAGAAAAGGAGTGGAAGAACAGTCGAGAGGATTCCAGAAGTTGTACGTTAATGCCGAGGATCCTAGTCTACGACCTAGAAAAATCCCGCCGGCAGTTGTAGTGCCTGATCAGAGGGAGAGGGCGAAAACCACTGAATCTCAATTAAGAAGAGTCTGTGAACCTAAAGAGAGAAGAACGGATACTGGTTATTATCAAGAAGCTTCACAGAGGAGACGAGCTTATGCTTTGAGTTCAGAGGATGAAGTGCATCATACTGGTACTCGACTTACAAAGAAAGATCACCTTGCACCATCTGGAACCCAGCATGAAGGCAGAAAGTTTGAGGATTCATAGACTTCGAGTTTCAGGAAGCAACATTACGACGATCCGGATGAAGAAATCATCTATGAAGACAACCAAGGGCGAACTAGATTAAAGCAAAGGGGGCCTTCTGGTGGCAATCCAACAGTTACAAGGCGAGACCGACTTCAGGAGGATGATGATATACTGTTTATAAGGGATGACGCAACTGATTTAGGAAGAAATTCAAGCAGAAAAGATGAGGATCAGTGCAAATATGGTCATGGTCATGGTTGTCAGAGTTACGAAGAAAATCGACAGCATGGACGCCGTAGTCGATCACAGGTAGGAAGGAAAGATCGTGAACGATCATCTTCAGATGAACGGTCCTCATTACAAGGAAGAACTGGAGATAGCTATGGAACTCTCAAGCGAAGGAAGTATAGGACTTCTGTCTCTCCTACAATTACTAGACCTCAACATGACTATCCAAGGAAAAGACGAGAAATCATCAAACCTGATAAATATGATGGAAAGTCGAGCCTGGAGACATTTCTTGCGAAGTTCGTATCGCTGAGTTCCTACAATGACTGGGATGAAGAAGATAAGGCGGCTCATCTTAAAGCTTCGTTAGTTGACACAGCTGGGACGATGCTTTGGCAAATCAAAGACGCAACATATGCAGAGGTCGTCGACAAGCTACGACATCGGTTTGGGACTCAAGAACAACAAGAGAAGTTCAGACTTGAACTACGGACAAGAAGAAGAGGTCGAAATGAGAAGATACAAGAACTTTCTCAGGATATTGAGAATCTTGTCGTTCTAGCATTCCCTGAGGCTGGATCAGAAACAAGGGATGTTCTAGCGAGAGAAGCCTTTATTGAAGCGCTTGGGGAACCTGCTCTCAGCTACAAGATCCGAGAAAAAGGACCTTACACGTTACATGAATCGGTTATGATGGCCATGAAACTTGAAGTCCTTCGCGATTCGAGAATTCAAAATCGCGACAACTTTCGTCCCCGGCAGGTCAGAAAAACTCAAGCAGAACAGGAAAAAGATTTAACGAAGGCTCAGCATGTGAAATTGGCTGACCAAGGTTCAAGGAGTCAAGCAGCTCAAGAAAACGAAGCCTTACAACGAAAGGTTAATAGCATGACAAAGAAGTAAAGAACCTAAAGGGTAAAGTAGCAAATCTCGCCAGGAGAAACGAGGTTTCGAACCCAGTGATTAGTGGCACGCCTGCAATATCTGAAGCGGCATCCCCGGTGATTGGGACAAGTCATGAAGAAGTTGAGAAGCTCAGGGAACAACTCGCTCATGCACATTGCCAAATCTCAATGCTTACTCAACAGATGACGAACTATCCTGTTGCAACTTCCTCAGTCGATAGTCAGCGCGAATATCAGAGTCAGCCATCGTCGATGTGGTATAACTCTACACAGAAGCAGAGGAACTGTTATGGTCAGCAAGGAAGTAATAACATTGAGGCCGCCAGAAGTCAACAAGGCGAAATACTTCAAGGTCAACCGCGTTACCGAGCTCTTTGCTTTCAGTGTGGTGAACCTGGACATTACAAGCGGAATTGTCCGCAAAATGTTTCGGCACCACAGCCGGCTTATAGGAGAGCAGCTTATCAACAACAGAACAATAGCTATTCTGGCTGGAACTCGTCACAAGTTACCACATCGAAAAACGCTGGAAGTACGATCTCAGGTAGGACACCAGTGTACCTTAAGGTCAACGTTGGGCATCGATCAAGGTTATGTTTGCTTGATACGGGTTCAGACACGACACTCATACCATCGCGAATAGTTGAAAAGCACCACATCTTCAAAACCACACACCGGTGTATGGCTGCGAATGGAACCGTTATACCAATCCTTGGTACAGCAACCATTCTGGGACGAGTCGGACAGAAGCCAGTGACCATCTCTGGACTTGTGTCGGAACATATTTCAGATCTGATGCTTGGCGCCGACTGGCTCTACCAGAACAATGTCAACTGGGATTTCAACAGAGCGGAAGTCTCAATCGACGGTGAGGTGTTTAAACTTCGAACGAAAAACTCAGGACGAAACTATTGCAGAAGGGTTGTGCTTTCCGAAGATGTTGTCGTCCCTGCACGTTCTCAGATGGATGGCTTGACAGAAGTAGTTATCGAAAATTCACAACGTTCGTCGGAAGAAAAATTAACTGAAACTTGGGGTACTGAGGCAGTAGAAATTCAGCCAGGACTGCTTGCTGCAAGGACTCTTCTTCCGAATCGACTGAAGAATCTACCGGTTAGGCTTCTGAATACCTCTGACAAATCAATTCAACTTGAAAAGTCATCGATAGTTTCACCTATGGTTCCGTTTCTTGCTGCAAATGTGAAAATGGAAAAATCACCCGAAGAGGAAACTGAGGTTAAGAAACCAGTTCTTACTGAAGAGGAAATTATCGAAGACATGGTATCTGGAGTTGATTCTTCGGTGACTGAGGAAACCAAGGCATCTCTTACAAGGCTCCTACAAAAGTACTCGACTGTATTTTCAAAAGGAGAATGGGACCTTGGATGGACAGACATCGTCACACATTCCATCGATACTGGAGGCCAAAAGCCATTTCGACAGCCAATGAGAAGGTACCCTCCAGCGCATCTCCGGGCTATTGATGAGCATCTGAAGGATATGCTTCAACAAGGTGTCATTACTCCAACCTCGAGTCCTTGGGCCTCAAATGTCGTTTTAGCTAAGAAGAAGGATGGGACCTATCGTTGTTGTATTGATTTTCGACAGCTTAATAACCTCACAAGGAAGGACGCTTACCCGCTTCCGAGAACTGATGCGTGCTTGGATGCACTTGCTGGATCCTGTCTCTTCAGCACGTTTGACCTACGGTCTGGTTTCCACCAAGTAGCTATGAAGGAAGAGGACTCAGACAAGACTGCATTTATCACAAGGAGGGGGATGTTTAAATTCAAGACTATGCCGTTTGGATTAGCCAACGCGGTTGCAACCTTTCAGCGTCTCATGGACCTTGTTCTTGCTGGGTTGAACCTCAGTATTTGCTTGGCTTATTTGGATGATATCATCCTGTTTTCAAGGACACACGAAGAACATCTTGAAAGACTTGAGTGTCTTCTGTAGAGATTGCAGAGATCGAACTTGAAACTGAAGCCGTCAAAGTGTCGACTAATGCAAACAGAAGTCACTTTCCTCGGTCACAAGGTTTCTGAGGACGGCATCGCGACAGATCCTCAAAAGATTCAGCTGATTAAAGATTGGCCTACGCCAAAGAATCTAAAGGAACTGCGTGGCTACCTCGGGCTCACTGGTTATTATAGGAAGTTCATCAAAGACTATTCAAAAGTTGTTACACCACTTAATGCGTTGTTGAAGAAGAACAGGACTTTCACTTGGAGTGATGAGTGTCAAAAAGCGTTTGATGAACTAAAGCAACGGATGCAGAACCCACCGATTCTGGCATTACCCAATGAAGAAGACGTCTTCACGCTCGATACCGATGCCTCGGAGGATTGTATAGGGGCAGTGCTATCGCAGAGTCAAAATGGCGAAGAGAGTCATTGCTTATGCTGGACGTGCTTTAACGAGTAACGAGAAGAACTACTGTGTTACTCGAAAGGAGTTACTTGCTGTTGTCTATTTTCTTAAGTACTTTCGGCAATACCTCCTAGGACGGCCGTTCATTGTTAGAACTGACCATGCAGCACTGTCGTGGCTGCGAAAAACACCGGAGCCTATTGGCCAGAATGCAAGATGGTTGGGGTTTCTCGAAGAATACACCTTCGATGTGCTGCACCGTCCGGGTGAACGTCACAAGAATGCGGACTCCCTTTCCAGGCATCCGTGCTTAAATCGACCAGCTTGTACAGCGTGCCATGCCACATATCATGTACATGCGGCAAAGATGCATTCTACAGCTGGGACAGAAGTTAAGCAGACTGAAATCTCGACAGAAGGTTCAAAGACTGAAAGTCAGGATGAGAAGTCTGAAGAACTGGGTTTTGAAGACAGAAGTTGCGCGCAACCATCGGAATCAAAAATTTTGCAGACTGACGAACCACTACCGTCAGAAGACAGGGTAGCCGATCAATTTCCTTTCACAAAGGAGGAATTGATCGCCCTACAAGAAGAAGATCCCGATATCAAGTTCGTTATTGAGTTGAGAAAGAGGTTCAAGCAAAAACCGGACTGGAAGGAGGTTGAAGGTAAATCCTCTACAGTCAAAACGCTCTGGTTCGAGTTTGAGCGACTGGATATTCGCAATGAGATGTTATGCAGAAAATGGACGCCATTACGAGGAAATGCTTATACATGGCAGGTCATCATTCCGAAGAAACTTCGTCTCAAATTAGTTCGAATGGTTCACGTTGGAATCACTGGTGGGCATCTTGGGAGATCGAAGACCGAGAATCAAGTACAAAGGAGAGCCTACTGGCCAGGCTGGAGAAATGATGTGGCGTCGGAAGTAAAGAAATGTGAAGAGTGTGCTAGATACTTCCGAGGAAATCCAACGAAGAAAGTACCACTTCACCCGTTTTTCTCAGGGGAACCGTTTGAAGTCATCTCAATTGATATCACTGGAAGACACCCAAGGTCACATAAAGGCAATGAGTATATCGTCACCATAGTCGATGTCTTCTCAAAGTGGTCAGAAGCCATTCCTGTTCGGAGACATACGGCACAAGTTGTAGCAAAGGTTCTACTCGAGAACATCATCTGCAGATTTGGAACTCCATTGAGGATCCTTAGTGATCAGGGAAGAGAGTTCGATTCAGAGCTTTTCAGAGACCTTTGTTTTCGACTTGAAGTTGACAAGGTCAGGACGACGGCATACCAGCCATCAACCAATGAATGTGTTGAGAGATTCCACCGGACTCTTAATTCTATGCTTGCAAAGGTAATTGCAGAAAATCAACGCGACTGGGATGAACATTTACCAGCGGTCATGGCGGCATACCGATCAGCAAGGCACGAATCGACTGGATTCACGCCGAATTTCTTAATCTTTGGAAGAGAGAATCGTGCACCATTAGACCTTGTCTTAGGGCCAATTGAAGATGAGGAATCCGGAAGACAGGAGCGAACATATGACGACTTCGTTCAGCGGCAGATGGAAATCTACCAAGAGGCATATCGAGTAGCACAAGAACAACTAGGAGTAGCGGCACAGAAGAGAAAGTTTGACTATGACCTTGGTGTCAAAAAGTCAGAATTTCAACCAGGAGATTGGGTCTGGTATTATTATCCGAGAAGATATCAGCACCGATCTCCAAAATGGTCAAAGAATTACTGTGGACCGTTTCTTGTTATAAAGAGGATACCGCCTTCTGACTATATTATTCAGAAGACAAGAAGATCTATGCAAATTGTCGTGCATGCAAATAAGTTGAAGCTGTATACTGGGGTTGAGCCACCTTCATGGCCACATTCAGAACAGCAAGCGACAGAGCACGAGCAGTGTTCATCTTCTGATCCTCCTGGTGAGTCTAGTGCGGGTCATCGACCCAAAGCAACAAGACTGAAGCCACGACTTCAACAACACGACGATCAGCAAAGTTTTGAAGACTTCGGGCAGTCCGATCGACTAACGGGGAAAAGACAGCGAAAAACTCCCCGGTGGTTGATGGACTATGAATATTAACTGGAACCACGTTCCGGGTGCGGACGACGGCAATCCGTTGAAGAATCGGAGAACCGTCAGAGGATAAGTGAAGTGCCTGCTTCCCTATTTGTAGTACCCTGGTAAAGAGAGGGAAGAAGGATTGACTCTCGTCAACATTGTACAAGGAGTTCATGGTAATGCCTTCAATTCGGAAGTTGCGTCACGGTGCATTATTCAGCAATTTTTCTGATTTCCTGATTTCTCTGCTGTTTCTTCATGAACTGTCATCGAACGAAAAGAACGTACGTCATGATGAAACTGTAAGGATCACTGTCAAATGCACAGGAATAAGTTGTCTTTGTTCTAGCAGGAAAGAAGTATATAAAGTCCGTTGCGTGAGGGTGACAGTCTACCCATTCGAGCAGATTTGAGCTGGTTAGGCTTGTTCAATGCAGAAGCACCAAATTTTTCTGTTGCGTTTGCCAAAAGTTCCTCATTGCCGAGATGTCATTTATCATCTCTGTAATCTGAAGAGGAAGCCAAGGCCTGATGGAAGCTTCGAATGCCATCACAATAGGCATTGTGATATTGGCATTTGCATTACTTGCAACATTTCCACACAAGCTATTGAGCTTCACGCTTGGAATATGGTATCATCTAATTTGCGAAGAAGATGCTTTGAGACAAGACGAAGCCGCTGGATCATGAACTCGGCTGTATTAACTCAGCTTGACCATTAGGAGTCAACGAGAAGTGTGCGGCTGGTCCGTCCCTACTCGGGACTAAAAGCCGAGGGAAATATCCATCAGAATAGTGTCCAGTACTGTCTGTCTCAGGAAATCTTCTAAAAGAATTCAATACAGGAACTCTAGGTGATAAATCATAGTCTTGGAGAGAAGGATCTCATCGAGGCAATCGACGTCATTTTGTGAAAATACGTAGTAACTTCATCATTAGTCGAGATATTCTTAGCGTGTACCAATTGAATATGGTAATATGACTGGCAGAATCTCGGCTGCATATGCACAACGAGGAGATTTTGACTGGATTGTTTCACCTCAGCATTATGAGCCGCACAAAGAAGACAGCTTGGGAAGTTTGTCAGTAGTGGCCGGCTTTAAAGTTCTTTTTATGAATCACGTCAAGTATGTGATCTGCGAAACGTATACATTGAGGGCAGCATTGTTACCCACAGTGTCAACGTTGTCACTCAATTGTGAATGTCAGTGAAGTATTGACGAGAAGAAAATGATTTCCAGCAATAACTAGGAGTTATAAGTTTAAGTTATGACAGTGGCGAGCGAGCATGCAGGGATGGCAACAGCACCTTTTGGGATTGCACTAGTAATTTGTCATGTGCATGTTTGTAGGGAGTATTATGAAGACTGGACGGATTAAGTGTCGTGAGTGTGGAGAAGAAATAAGAAGAAAGAATTTGCAGAAACATTCTCAGGAGAAGCATTCTACGACAGGAACTGTATCTGTTGTTGTACCACAGGCAATGAAACCAAGTCAGAAAGGCATGTCGATTTCGACGCGAGAACTTCGTGACGGGGTACGCCTCGCTGTGAAGCACAGCTACGAATACGCATATCAAGGAGTTCCGTTTCAAGTTATCGACCCTATTCTGAAGAAACTGGCTCCGACGCTCAACACTACGGTTCGCCATACGCTAATTTTCACCATGGAAACTCTCATGAAGTACTGGAGAATGAAGCTAGCTGGATCAGCTCTATTCTGGACGCACAAACCTGTTAAGGACAAAAGACTGGTTGTTGCGCGTCCCCATTTCAGTCCATCTACATCATCGGGGTCGGATACTGAGACAAGCGATGGGACAAGTTCGCCGGAATCCTCTCGTCATGAAAGTGCGGCACAAGGTGAAATCCAAGTACATACTGCTGGTGAACAATCAGGTCTACAACTTACTGAACTCACAAGTACCGAAACAGCGGGTGATCTGATCCTGACAGTCCATGACGAAGTCTCACTTCCGCACCCCACATCGCAACCACTGCAAGCAAAGGAGTTCGTCAGGAAGAGAAAGAAGAAGGGTGCAGTCCAGTCAAACGTCACCAACTTGGTGGCATCGGCACCTATTCCGTTTACGTCGACAGGAACTCAGAATCTGGCAACATCGGAAAAAGCTGAAGCTGCACAACCGCGGCGCGATAAATACAGGAGAACATCAGGTCAGACGCAGAGAGAAGGAGTCGTGAGCCCAGAGGGTCAGCGTGGCAGTGCAGGATCAACGGCAAAATCGGGGAAATCGCCTCACAGGTCGTCAGTGGAGCGTGGGCACTATGGGCGCCGAGATTCTTCACGTCCCGGTTCCCACAGTCGGGAACGGCAGCGGGACGAGGTGAGGGCGTCGACTGAGCGTCGCGGCGATCAGTTGTGGTCAAGAGAACACTGGCAGCCGCGTCACTTCGCCACGCAGCATCGTATGGCCTGGCGTAATGCACCTCCGGGGAGATTTCAGCGTGGTGGAACAAGGTACTTGCCGCCCAGATCGTCGCCGGCACGTCGTGTGGAGCCTCGTCACTCGGCTGAGGTTGACTCTAGTCGAGCTGCACGTCATGGACTCGAGGCACTTCGACAAGCACTCGAGTATATGGATCGTCAACATCATCTGTGAACAGCACTGAGATTTGGGAATAATGTCACTCCTGCAGGTGACATCGTGTTCGAGCAACGACTTTGTTATCCCTGCTTTGTAGAGAGCAACATGAACTCTACCCTATACAGAGTGAACTGTACACGTTTGGACAATATGACGTAACTGTATAACTGTATACAATTATATATGGCCGAATCCCGCCCATTAGGCCGGGTATTTCCAGCGTGGTTCATTTAACTTGTTGCAGTTAAGTGTAGGTTTAATGTTTCTTTATCGTATGTAGTTAAGACGGTAGCAGTAATTTTGATTCCAAAAGTATTTGTTCGAGAAGTGGGCTTGAGAATCCACTCGTTTTGGCATTCCTAAACGGTTATATGCTACCTTGTATTGTGTCGTTTTTTTCTTTAAGATGTTATTTCTTTTCAGTATTATTGAGTATGTGCGATACTTACTGAATATGCAGCTAGGTTTATTGAATTTGTACCAATGTTTACATATCGCATAATTAACACTAAGAACTCGATGTCTGAGAGGCATTTTACTACTTTAGGCAACGGAACAAACAAGTTCAGTGGCGCTGTGCTACGGTACTTGTTGTTATAAAAAAACTCTCAGATTCGAATTTTGTCAGGGTAATTTCCAGTTTTTTAAAGTTTATTTTACGTCACTTAGTCGAGGCTTGACTTCTAGCAGGTGCTAATTTTTATATGCATGTAAGTTACGTGTGTTTTTACTAATAAGTAACTCATAGATAGTTCACTGTAGCAATGCATCTTAGTGCTTATTAACCTCATGTTCATTATTATTACGTAATACGCAGGCTTCACAATTTGGAGTTTGTAGTATTATGTTTAATTTTGTGAGACTTATTGCATTGTTTGCATAGGGTAAGTCAGTAAGTACTGGGTAGTTACAGCACATTGTGGAGTGTGTGGGCGCTAC
>Ga0056108_1000564_pt1 | contig 10884 bp, 8 predicted proteins | sample WorMetG1BERMUDA1_FD_83875 | JGI IMG/M metagenome (GOLD analysis project Ga0056108, IMG submission 83875) | Marine gutless worms symbiont microbial communities from Max Planck institute for Marine Microbiology, Germany - Inanidrilus... ... | reverse complement strand
GAATTCCAGTAAGATTTGAAGTCGGCGTTATTTTGCGTTATTTCAGCGAATTCCGGTAGCTCATGGGCGCACTGCGTAAAAGTTCACGTTCGCTATCTCATCTCCTGATGAGTTCTTGTTAGTGTTGGTGAATGCAGCCATGTAATATCTCGGTAGGTATTGTTGATCAGGAGGTGGCACTTCAGCGAGCTGAGATGAGAATGGTGAGATGGATGTGTAATGTTAAGGTAAAAGATGGAGTGTTGTGGTGCAAAAAGATTGCCAAGCATGTAGTTTGAACAGGGAAGATGCTATGGATTGTAGTAGATGGAAGAAGCTGATAAAGATTGGATGACAGTCAGGATGGTGGGTCGGTGAATGTTTCTTCTGGTATCGGCTCACCCGGGTAGTCCCGGACAAAGGGCCGTAAAACGATTGTTGTTGTTGTTGTATTGTTGATTTGGGATGCTGCTTGTAATATGATACTGGACTTAAAACGGAATGTACTGTGTATGTCTATCTGTGGTTTCTTCAGTTGTCTGGTGAACTTTACAGTGCAAGTTTTGCGGTTGTTAGTCGATGGATGAAACGCTGAACTGTACTCATTAAAATATATTTTTTGCGAAATAATTTATCACGATATGACCTAATTTGTGATAGAAGTGCCATTAAATCTTAATCAACCAACCATCCACTGAACTGTACTCTGATGGTGTTTTTGAACAGACGGAACTCTATTCCAGACTCATACAGCTGCGAAATTCGCTAGCATCTCAACTTGGTCTGCATACCTACATGATATTCTCCAACAAGAGCCTGCTGGATATGTCACAGTGCAGGTTCAGTTAAACTATTTTTTCTTTGATAGCGGTCAGCTTTATGACAGATTGTTGTTCACTCATGTTTTTAATGTCACTGACTGTAAATGTTTGTTTTATTGACATTGTATGCATCTTTTTGTAAACATTACATTTATTAGAGAGTTCATATTTACTTGAACACTACAAATATAGTTAATTTTATTTGTTATTGTAATATTTTAATCTGTACCCAAATATACTGTTCTGATAACCATTTCTAGGTGAATGTGCATTAGCCAGTTACCACCTAATTTTTTCCTCCGTTTGTTTTGTTAATTAATAATTGGTGCAGGTTTTTCAGGCCAGATGCCAGTTGTTACTCACCAACAGTGTCTGTCAGTTACCGTAGAGGTCAATCCTCAGACTAAAATAACAACTCATCTTATTTTTAAAAAAACTTTTTAAAATTTGTTCATCACTATCAGCGTTCAACTCAGCTCCACAACTTTATGTCTGAACTAACTAACTCTCCACGGTCAGTCACGCCATCACCTGTATACAGGTATAGTGTTAATGACGTCATCTGACCGCGAGCACGTGCCGCCACGCCTAGCCACATTAATTCATGATATCGTCAGTTGGTGACATGTACTTGCGACAGACCTGCCCAAACGTGTTCGCTGATATCATATCTAAACACCTCGCTCGCGCTAACCTGGCACGGTGTCAACTTCCGGACATGCTCAGACCTGCCGGCTAAGTTCATCCAGTACATCTCCAGTGTCAATCGAAACTGCAGAAAACTGTCCCATTGTGGATCATTCTAAACATGTCCGTGACAGTGTCAAAGCATTCCATGTGTTGTCGATAAATATTTGGTATTTTGTCATCTACTGCTATCTATCAGTGTCGATGTTAGTACTGCCCGTAGTTAATTTACTTACACACTCAGCCATTTTAGTGCCACTTTCTAAGTTTACCTCAGTTAGCTCTGGATTTCCAAAAGGTACTGGCATCAGAGGGCTGGTATAAAGGGAACAGTGCCCCTTTCATCAGAATCCCGTGGTGGATAAAGAAAGGATGAGGCCAGGCCACGGGTGAGGATCAGTGGTTTGTGTTTCCTTCAGTGCTTTGACACTGATGATTGGGTTGCACGAAGGACATCCAGCCCATAAAAAGCCCAGTTCCACTAATCCCAGAGGTTCTTTTCCGGAACAGGTGAAGGAGGAGGACCCGAGGGGAACCAGCTTACCCAGGTTCACCTGGAAAAATGGCCGTTACATAGAAATAGTAGTAGTAGTAGCAGTAGTAGTAGTCATGGTGTAGCAATTGCAGTGGTAGCCCATGATTTCTAAGGAAACTCTGGAGATTGCCGTTGCGATTTTTCAAGGTCAGACGCCATGCCGTGTTCCACAATAGTACATTCCCGCAGTCTCACATTGACTGAACAATAAGTGTGGCTCATAACTGGCTACTCTGACGACAAGTAGTGCTATGCATTCTTAGTGATGCAAGTGCGGTACTGCATCACTACCAGTGTCCGAAACACTGAAGGCATTAAGTACGTACAGCGGGTTAAATGTTTAGTGATGTCGTGTTTTGATGCTTTTCACCTTGTGCAGACCGACCACTGTCAAAAATCTAATAGAGCTTGAAGACATTGCGGAAGAGAAGGCAATGAAATATGGAGATAGCTTCCTGGAATGTATTAAGGAGTTTTGTTCGGAAAGAGATTGGCCAACTGACAAGCTGTCGACATCGTCATCCATCGACTGCGAAAGCATGCAGGTGTGTTTCACATTTGTTTACTGTGTGCCATGGTTTACAGTTTATATACACGTAGTGTATATACGGAGACGGTGAGGTAAGGAGACGATGCAGGTAACACTGTTGAGGAGAACTCTAGCGTCTTCTCCCTAATCCGAATGCGCTAATTGCCTTCAGTGCTTTGACACTGTTGGTTGGGCGGCAGGAAGGGCATCCGGCCTGTAAAAAATAGGGGGATGGTGGAGGTGGGCACTGGTTAGTCCAGATGGAGTGGTGCCCATCCGGATGGTTGGTATGTCTGCCTTTGTTAATCTTCCCTTGCGCCATAAAGTCCAGAAGTTCTCTTCTGGCACCGGCTCACCCGGGTGGTCCCGGAAAAAGGGCCGTAAAACGGTTGTGGTGGTGGTTGTGGATACACGTGGTGATAACCAGGGTTGAGAGCCTGTCTGTGAACATACCTGTATTATGTTAAAACATGTTGTAGGCCAATTTGCTTATATTTTTTAGCCAGTCACATCAGTCGTTATATCCTTCATCAGAAGCGGGCATTACACGCTGGTTTTTGAACTGACACTGGGCAAGTGAACCACACATTAGCCATTATGTACAGTGTGCTTCCATTGTAAACATTCTTACTTTTGATCCTTCAGTAAGTAAGTGTATAAAGAGGACATTTGTGTAGGGCCTTATACTGAGTAACATACTTCTAAGGTGCTCAGGTACGGAACATGTTAACAAGGATCACGCAGTTTTACCTACCACCCACACGTATGACCACGAATGAAATGAGCCATGCCTGCCTTGGTGGTACTTATTTTCCATCCCACTGGGGGTAGGAGGCTGAGTAGGTGTAGCCCAGTGTTGTGTATTAACAATTTTATACATTCTGTACATGTGTAGTAAGCATGAAAATTATACAAATTAGAGAAACTGCTATAGGATCAGTTAAAGCCTGGTTACTGTATGAGGATGGCAGGTTATCTCAGCTATTCTTAATAAATATGTTACGGGTACTCTCGTTTAGCACATAACACTGATATGTATAAATGTTGTAGGTTTCATGTTAAAATTTTTAATGCACAGACGTATACATATACGTGTACATAAAAGGCATATGTAATGGATGATTGCAGCCGCTGTCAATGCCAACTGATGCTGAGTTGATGCGATTGTCGGAGACTGTTCGTGGTTCATACATTCTGTTTGAACAGGACCACAAATCATTGGTTTGTAGCACACTGGCATGGTTAATTTTAGACTTTAATGAGTTTGACATTAATTAATTTTGTACATAATGTATCTGATTTATCTGCCTTTTTATGGCCGCCCTACATAGCAGGTGCGGACATTCTGTTTCGCAGCTGTGGTTTCTATCATTCTTCTTCTTTCTTAGTCGGAGATTGGATGTGTACCATACTTCCATACATGATGGGGCCTTAATGTGAATTTAGAATGCATGTCTGAAATGTGCTGCACTTGGCTCGCTGAAAAATCAGGACACAAAAATTACGCAAAAACTTGCCATCTGCGCACCATCGCACAACTTTGTCGGGCTATATCTTTGCAACTAAGACATGTATCGACAATCGGGAAAAAAATTTGTTAAACAGCAATATCTCGTCCACAAGTCCTCGCAGTGTGGTGAACTTTGACCCACTAATGGCTGAGATTGGTTGGCGAGTCTGGGGCACCCCAGCAAATTTCAGTGGGTTTCGCATTGGTACACTATATATACATTTTTGGGGGCTCTTGCACCCTAACGGAATTCTGCCAGCTGCAAAATTCACTTTGCATCCAAGTCTTGCATTCTGCTGTATTGGCAGCATTATTGCACGGCACTCGAGCACTGGACATCAGCCAAACGTTGCCGTGTGGTACAAGGAATGGAATTATGGAACTTTCGCTCGTCGTCATTTTGGACATTGGGCACCACCGGTATTCCAAGGGCTGCCATCACGTTGGGCATAGGCCCACATTCTAGTTAACTTTTTAGTGTGGTTCGTAGTTCGAGTCAGTAGCTATTTTCACTATTTTGTTTGTCAAAAACGCTGTTCAACTATGTGTACTTTATTGGTCGTTTTGTCATCGCTCGGCTGGTTTTTCCGTGTTTTGGGCTATGATTTGATGATGACTACGATGCAGTGTGGTTTATTCAGAGCGACGTTGCGGCAATGAAAGCCATCAAGCCGTCGACGGTAGTGTCGCACCTTGCCGACTGCATACGAGCCGGCTTTCCTGTCGATGTTGAACGCCTCGATGTCACTGACGATATCGAAAAACTCGTTGTTGATGTCATCCGTAAACCACCAATAAATTCTGGTAATTTTGCCTCTGGCTGTTTAAGTGCAGTTTGTAACGATTAGTCGTAACATACAGTAAACGTAACACAGTCCTTCCGGAGCCACATAAGCTCATAGAGTGGTACTGGTCTCTTTTTCTGTAGCCCACAGCCAGACATCAGCTTATACTGTGAGACTATGGTTACGGGGATAGTACATCGCATTGAGTGCCCGTTTACACGCTGGCTTTCACACCGGTACCAGTTTATACTGCTTGGTGACAGAGGCACATGGGTGTGAACAACTTGCCTAAGGTCTTACCCGACAGCACGGCGGCAGGGAGTCGAACTCGATACCATCGAGTTGCAAATGCAACGTCCTAACCACTAGACTACCGAGCCACCCAATTATAAATCAGTTAATTTTTAAAATAAATTTTTAACATTTTAATATGATGAAGATTTTTATTTCTGAATTCTGAATGTTACGTCACACTGCTTTGTTTCGTGAGATGCAATTATGGCCTCCCTGCGCAGCAGATGCAGACATTATATTTTCGTCCTGTGGTTTCTTCTTCTTTCTATCTTTTTCCTCGCCTAATCTCAGCCGTTGCAGATTGGATGTCTACCATACTTCCACACATGATGTTGCCTTTGTGCGAATTTAGGATGCAGGTCTGAAACGTGCTGCACGCGGCTCGCTGAAATACAGGACGCAAGAAATTGCCAAAAATTCGCCATCTGCGCACCATCGCACAACTTTGTCGGGCTATATCTCCGCAACTAAGGCACGTATCGACAATCGGAAAAAACTTATCTCCTCCACATGTCTGCACAATCTGGTGAACTTCGGTCCCCTAATGGCTGAGATCTGTCGGCAAGTTTGGGGCACCCCAGCTAATTTCAACGGGTTTCACGTCTTGGCATCGTTACTGCACGGCACTCTAGTAGTGGGCATCAGCCAAACTTTGCAGCGTTGAACAGAGGGCGCCACCTATATTCAGCATGGTGGCCATCACGTTGGGCATTGGCCCACATTCTAGTTGTTTCAGTTGTACACAGTTGTAACATCAGTTTTAATTTTGACTCCTGCAAAGAGAACACTAAACAGAATTGAATAAGATTGTTTATTATGGAGTCATGTTTAACACCTTGTAAAATTCATTGTATTTCTTGTTGATTAATTTGTTTACATTTATAATCACTCTTCCACCTAGACAGATTTTCGAGACCTAAGAGTGAGCAATGTAATGCTGTGTTGAGACACTGTTAGTCACGGTCAGTTCACTGTTACAGATGTGAGCCGATTGGCGCCCATCAAGCAGCAGTGTCCTGAACACATTACATTTGACCAAATCAAAGTTGTCATCGCGATCCTTCATCGACGGTTTGGTTTGCAAGTCGACAATGACTCGGACGTCTTAACTGCCTCGGCAGCGGTAAACTTAACTGCTACAGAAGTTGCTCTCTCAAAATATCTGTTGTAATGTATTACAGCATCTCTGTGTACAGCTCTTGCCATTATTACTGCTACTTCTACTACTACTACTACTACTACTACCACTACTGCTACTACTACTACCACTACTACTACTACTACCTTTTTACAGCCCTTTGTCTCGGACTACCCGGGTGAGCCAGTACCAGAAGAAACATTCACCCACTGACTTATCCTGATGATCATCCATCTTTTATCAGCTTCTTCCATCTACTACAATCCATAGCATCATCCCTGTTCAATTTATGTGCTTGACAATCTTATTGCACAACGTCTGTCCAAGTCCTCTTTGGTCTACCTCTTGATCTGTAGTAAATAGTAATTGCCATTATTAACCCCTTTGCTGCGGGTGACGAGTAGACTCGTCATGGAAAGTGAATTCGGCATAGCGCATGATAAGTATTACTCGTCATCTGCACATAGGAAATGTAAAGACTGCCGTTCAGCAGAATACCTCTACCGTGTACTGCAGTTGAAAAACAATCAATAAATGAAATTCAAATTTGTTCGCCAGGTGTCACCACCGATCAGCTGTTTGTGACTGTGGGCTACGTGCAGTAGGCTACCGCAGATGCCGGTGTCAGTCACCTGATGACACCGGGCGTATGGCGTAGTTTAAAGACGTATAGGTACCTACCTACGTACATATGTAGGTACGTACGTACATGCGTACCTACATACATACATAGATACATAGCGTAATTAATAGACACGTCATTTGCTTATTTACTTACGTATGCCTACCGCGTACGGGATTAAAAACCCCGTTGCTGCAAAAGGGTTAATCATGTTTATAATGTTTAATGACCATTTCACAGCATTGGCCATTGGCTTTTTAGCCAGTATAATGTTACGTGAGCAAGGTTACATGTTGGCAACTGACACTGAATGCATTTAGTTAGTTTTGATATTAATTAGGTTATCAAAACTTTCTGTGACATTCTGACATAGATGATAGTTGTCCATGCTATGTATGTCAGTACCATAGTGTACTGTCATCAGAGGTTGTCATAATGGGTGCCACGCCCCTTCCCTCAGGATTCTTACAGCAGGTGAAGAAAGGATGAGGCCGGTGGGTGGTTCCATGGTTGGGGTCAGTGCTTTGAGGTCCTTCAGTGCTTTCTTGACACTGTTCATCATTTGGCCAATAAAATGTGCCACTTTTGTCGTAGGTTTCATATCGGAACAGGTGGAGGAAGAAACCAATGGGAAAACCAGCTAACCCATTTCCACCTGGCAAAGCCATTAAAATAATGTAGGAGATATGTGTCAGTACTACAGTCAAGTGATTAGCTGGCAGCAGCGTTATATGAAGACTGTGATTGAGTCAAGGTGATTATTTCCTCAATGATCAAATGGAAGAGGCATTTACAGCATGCAGTGAACTGTGTATGGTTCTGTTTTTGGCACTGTCTATGACTTTTTTGTTTGTGTATGAAATATCTTCTGAACCGCTGAATGGATGTATGCCAAATTCACAGGGAAGACGTGTTTGGTCCCTCGCTCAGACGAGTTTGAATGTCAAGGTCAAAGGTCAAGGTCACTAGGGATAAAAAACGGGGTTTTCAGTGGATGTCTCGGGAACTGCTGAACAGATTTAGGACATACACAGAAGACATGTTTGGTCCCTCACTTGAATGACTTTGAAGGTCAAGGTCAATTTTGGCGGCCTGCATGCAGTTGATGTTAGGAAAAACATCTTTGCTCTAGTATGATCATTTTTTTATATTTTTTTATGTTATTATCTGTTATTTGTAACTCAGTAGGACTTTGCTTTATTGGCACAACATGGCCTATTTGTGATGAAGGTGCTGTAAAACGGCCAGCCTGTCTGTGCTATGCTGCTACAATGTCGGTGACGGTTGTAAGTAAGTAAGTAAATATAATTTATAAACGCACATACTCGTCGGCCGAAGCCGAATCTGAGGCACCAGAAGGAAGGCGTTAAGTGGATTGTAAGGCCTGCTGGAAATAGTCTTGAGATGACAGTGAAAGTGTTGGGCCTGGTACACAGTTGAAGAGCTGGAGGGAGTGAGTTCCAAATTTTAGGAGCTGCAACGCTGAAGCTGCGGGTGCCAAGTGAAGTGCAAACAACAGCACAGAGAGCAGATTGGTATTTGACAAGCTGAGAGAATGAGTAGGACGATGAGCAGGCAAGGCTCAGAGGAATGGAGAGTCCAGAAAGTGATGTTGTGTCTGTTGTAGTCTGTGCGGGCCATGCAGAGCTGTGTCGGACCGTCTACATCTTCTCAACAAGCTGCCCAAGACAGGCGTGAGAGTTCATTGAGTCAGAGCCAGCCAGCTGCTGCTGCAAAGCATCAGACGGACCTCACACAGTGGCAGTCGACTGGCGCGAAGTGTTCACAGACACAGACCAGTGCGGGCAGGAACTCTCAGCCGTCGCAGCAGGCGGCAGACGCCAAACGCAAACTGCCGGAATGGATGAGTGCGACGTCAAGCGGCAAAACTGCTACAAAGAAGAAACTGAAAAATAGTTCACTTTTCTCGTGATGGTGATTTTCGTTCTCGTCAACGTTGTTTTGATGCTTTGTTCAGTACTGTCGTTTTTAAACAAACTGTGATTGCTGGATCCTGAAAGAGACTGGTTGGTAACGTATGACTTATGTCTGTGATCGCTTTAATTTCCCTGTCTTGGAAATGGTTTTGCACTAGATTTAACTGTTGCCTTTTTTGGTATGATTTTTCATAAATGTATGTTACTGCTCATAAATTTGACACATCGTACACAGTTACCTCTTAATAACTGAGGGATTTTAAATGCACTTGTTCTAATGTTTGCACGAGATGTGTTTATGTTAAGTTGTGTGTTATTTTTTGTTTGCCACTGCTGTCCGTTCCTGTTAATTGTGTTGTGGCACATGATACTGATAAGATGTTGACTGCAGTTTGTATTAAAGTGAAAAGTCTGAAAGATAATTTGTTATGTTGAATTCAGAATTTCATCTACGCCAGAAGTGATGGCTACAGTAAAGTAGATGGCAGTTACAGTAAAGTAGATGGCAGTCTGTACAATGCAGAGTTTAGCCACGCCACATTTAAATCAGCACATGGGCCTAAATATTCCTGCACTGCCCCACGATGGGTTTTCCCAATTTCACTTTCACTATTGTCACATCAGTCTACTGCTGGACTATCGTATGATAAAATATCCAGAATGTGTTCCGGATCACTTCCAAAATCTAATCAACTCGTCTCTGGTCCATGCAATTTTGTGAAAATTCACAGAAAACGTTTCGAGTTATCCCCCTAACAAAGAAATTGACAAAGAGCAACATGAGTCAAGACATTACCCCTCCGAGCTGTGCTGGAGGTAAATATGGCAAATAAACTATGTCATTTTTGTTCATTGTCCAGTCTGAATTATACCATCCACGGCAGATCCGTTTATTTCTGGCCTGCAGTGAGATGATTTCTATTCTTGTTTGATGCAGGCTTTAGTTTTAGTTATAGCCGTCCTGCATAGCAGATGCGGACATTATATTTTTACCCTGTGATTTCTATCTTCTATCTTTTTTTTCCTCGCCTAATCTCAGCCGTCGCTGATTGGATGTATACCCTTCTTCGACACAGGATATGGCCTTAGTGCGAATTTAGAATGCATGTCTGAAATGTGCTGCACGCGGCTCGCTGGAAATACAGGACGCATGCAAAAATTTGCCATCTGCGCACTATCCTACAAATTTGTCGGGCTATATCTTTGCAACTAAGGCATGTATCGACTATCGGAAAAAACTTGTTAAACAGCAATATCTCCCCCACATGTTCTTACAATATGTTGAACTTTGGCCCACTAACGGCTGAGATATGTTGGCGAGTTTGGGGCACCCCAGCAAATTTCAACGGGTTTCGCGTCTTGGCAGCGTTACTGCATGGCATTCTAGTAGTGGGCGTCAGCCAAACTTTGCAGCGTTGAACAGAGGGCGCCACCTATATTCGGCAGGGCGGCCATCACGTTGGGCATTGGCCCACATTCTAGTTTTTTTTGTTTAGCCCACTTCGTATGTATTATTCAGCTGCTAAATTTTAGGTGATTATCCACTGTACACAATACAATCTGGAGTCAGCGTATCCCAAGATTTTGTGAAGGTTGCTGAGTAAAATGGGTAGGAATCACTGTATAGAAATATGACGTAACTTTTGGGTTCTGCATTTCCAGCAAGCTGCGTGCAGCACATTTCAGACCTGCATTCTAAATTCGCACTAGAGCCACACCGTGTGTAGAAGTATGGTAGACATCCAATCTGCTACCGCTGAGATTAGGCGAGGAAAAAAAGAAGAAAAAACAGGACAAAAATATAATGTCCGCATCTGCTATGCAGGGCGGCCATGAAAAGCAGGAGACGACGGCAGAAATGCAGTTATGCACCAGACGTCTTATTGTGCAAAAACGGATAGGAAACAACGGCGAGACAGTTGGCATCAGTTTGATACCGTAGTGTTGAGCGTACAGCGTTGTCGGAAACAGACAAAATGTACGAACTTGTAACGTTTGAAATGCATAAGATGTCGCTGTTCGAACAGAACTACACACTGAACCATAG
>Ga0056108_1000562_pt1 | contig 10884 bp, 7 predicted proteins | sample WorMetG1BERMUDA1_FD_83875 | JGI IMG/M metagenome (GOLD analysis project Ga0056108, IMG submission 83875) | Marine gutless worms symbiont microbial communities from Max Planck institute for Marine Microbiology, Germany - Inanidrilus... ... | reverse complement strand
AGGTAGCGTAGACGCTTTGTAGAAATTACGAACTCGTTCAATGGGCGTAGGCGTTGGCCTCTACATGTGCGATGTTGTAAAAAAAGTTCACGTTCGCTATCTCATCTCCTGATGAGTTCTTGTATCTTATCTTATCATTCGTATCGTGATCCATGATCTGGATTGCCACCAAAATTTAATCATTTGTTCATTGGCCAATTGCCAAGCAAACCTTCCATGAAAATTTAAAGCAAACCATTTGGAAGTTTTACGTAAAGTTGCTAGCAGACAGACAGACAGACAATGACGATTACATATCCTCCTTGGCAGAGGTAAATATACTATAGTACGTAGAAAATTGCCAATACTTAAAAATAATTTATAGTATTATTCGCTGTAATGACAAAATTTGTCTGACTATTCCAATGGTTAACAAGGGAAGCCGTTAACAACCCTGTTTGAAAATAAAACTTGTGCATGCAATACTTAAAACGAGACTTCTGAAGTCGCAAATCATTGCGTCTAGTCATACATACGTCCGACATTATGACCTATAATGTGTTTAGTGGGACGTTAAACCCTACTCAATCAATCAATCATAGCCAGGGTTGGTGAACTTGGTGCTATCTCATTCATACTTTTCCGAGTGTATCTTATACGTCTCAATCATATCTGCTATTTGTCTACAATGCAACGTCGTTTGTGTACATGCTTTCAGCCAGTCAGAATAAGCAATAAGATGTCTGAGTGCTGGCAAAATTTTAGTTGCTCTTTTCTGCACTTTTTCCAATGCTTCTATACCACCTTTCTCATAAGGTACCCAAACAATCATTTCTAATAGTAGATTTTGTGACTGATAAAATTGCTTTATTAGTACTTCAGTGACTAGTGCAAACATGCAAAGTTGAGTACACGTTGACCGCTAGTGGCACATAATGTTATAGATGCTGTATTGCTAGTCGAGTCACTTCTGTAAAACCATGCTGTGCAAGTGTATGGTAATGGCATGTGCTAAGACATGAATCATTATTACATGATATAAGTGAGGGGAAAATGAAGGGGAAAGCTACACAAGGTAGGAAAAGAATGCACTTGCTGAGCGACCTGACGAAAGTATGTGGCACTGAAAAGAACAGCTCAAGACAGTAAAGAGTGGTAGAGATTGTTAACAGCTGGAGGTCAAACACCTGCTTCTCAGCGGATTACTTAAGTAGTAGTAGTAGTAGTAGTAGTATGCTGTGCACATGTAGCCTATCGAATATACTAGAAACTCTGAAGAATTGCTTGTTGGCATTTGATCAGCATGTTGGCTACAACTTGAATGAAAAGTTAGGAAAATTAGACCCATAAGTCTTACACAGACATTGCTATGGCATTACAGTACAGACGAGTTTTATCATGCGAACCTAATTACAGCAAATGGTTTTCACTGGCCAGCCACCGACACAGAAGATAATCTCAGGTGACAATGGCATTATTTAAGCCAGACGCGTACTCATTAAAAATTTACTGACTTAGTTTTAAACAGTTATTACCAACTTATGACAAAGCAACTGACAAATAAATAGATTGATTTTTTTATCTTGGTTTTGAATGGGGCTGGTTGGTTGGTTGAGATTTAATGGCACTTTAACAGTTCTGAATCGGAAGACTGTTGCATCCAGGCGACGTTGTTGTGAGGACAAAAACATGATGGTTAAACAAAAGTGAGAGCAGTACTTCAGCAGTATTAACAGCATCATATCAAAGCTTCAGGCGTCACAGCAACATCACGTGTCACGCACATATCACCTGTCGTATTTGCGCATCAAAAACAACACGACACCGACTGAATATTTTCATGTCACAATGAACAGCTTTCAACAGTTATAATACAAAGCAGAGCTACAGAAACCAACTGTACAGTGATCTGCCATGATATCAGCCTAAATGATGGACTGTGAGGCAAACATAAAATTGCAATGACACCCTAATGTGCAGTGGCCTACTGGATGAGTGTCAAAATAGTCCCAAAACGGACACTCTTGCAGCAAATTCGTGAACAAACAAATCACAAATTATTGCCACAACACACAATATCCGGGGAAAAAATTAGTGTACAACTGGCAAAGACAACCGAAGAAAGGACATTTAAAATGATAAACGATGGTTGATTGTGCTTCTACCACCATTCAACGAAATATAATGTCAAACATTAACCACGACTTCACAGCAAATCAGCACTCAATCGGAGACTTGCAGTGCAATGTGCCACCATGTTAGCTGTAGCCTGTTTACTGTTGAACCCCATTTATTATACTCCTGTCTTTGGAATGTAGTGCACACTACATACCAGTACCCAGTATAGTGTGCTAACAAATGGAATAAGTTATTATAGTGAGAATTTCGTAAGTCGTAAGATTACAAACATTTATGGTGACAACATTATACACTGTGTTCAGCACACCAATAATTATAGCTTCTGATACTGAACCAAGTACAGCTTTTGATACTGAAAAAATGGCCAACTGGGAATGAGCAACATTAGTTCCGAGTCCAAATTTGCATACAACAACGATAACAAACATTGGATCTATAGAACACAAACTGAAGCTTCATTGTAAGACGCTACAAAATACGCCAGAAAACATTCTCCTCGCACATTTAGTAAGCATCGACACACAGGTGCCATTATCGGACCAGCTTCGCATGACAACAAAATGTACTGTATAGCAACTGTAACACAAATGTGCTAACGTCAGTGACATGGTACATAGCAGGTCATACTGGAGATGAGCATCTACAGGCAATCAATTGCACTCGTATTGACAACCGAACTCATGACAGCCAACAAAAAGCATACAAAAATACAAAAAAAACAGTCAGCGACGCCAAAACCATGTGAACATCTGCATATGCCAATGAATGCTGTCACTCACAGCGCTGTAGTTGTGGATGGCTCATAAACACACATGGTACGGCTAGTGTGATGCAATGAAAGATACACTACAGTGAGATAAGTCCTAGGATTGCACTGCAACATTGCACTGGGACACCGTGTCCGGAAAAAAAACAGGACACTACACTTTTGCCTCTAACTTTACCAACTGCTGACCGATTTTCAAAATTCTTTCACTCACCGGCAGACTTAGCACTGAATTTCTAGTAAAATGATAATAAAATGTTCCAGAGGCGTCACTGGATAACGTTGTGAAATGTCTGTGCTCAAAAACTGCTATGCTCCGGAACTGAACGAAACAAACAGCCATAAGATAGAGTTGCCGAAAAACATTCGTGTAATGGTGTTAGTATCACTGGTGAAAAGATATTCGTCACAGTGACGACAGCAAAAACCCACAGTGACCGACTGCAGCAACCAAGAAGAAAGACGTCGCATCAAAACGCCGGAGCACATTGTCAATAATCAGACAGTCACTGACGGCATCAGTCGGCGAGTTACAACTGAATGACAGTTTGATGCTTGCTGATCCTGCAGTCATGGTCAGTGAGGCCTACTATCACTATATGATGCTGTCACAATAGTTCCTGTCACCATACACCAGTGAGTGAGTTCATCTTTCAGAAACACTAGTGCACAGGCGGGTGCATAGGACTCATAAGGAAATCAACATTCTTGCCAGTAACTTCGACAGGTGTTCACCGATCTTAAAAATTCTTTCAAAGCAGACATAGCAGTAAACCTGTAATAAAGTAATAGTCAAAAGTCCCAGCACACCTTAAGCACACTGGCACACTACTTTGTGATTTATCGTTGATCACAATACATGTTTCAGACTGTCACTGGTTTTCTGACATGAGCATTTCACAAGGTAATGCAGCGACACATTGCTGGTGTGGTGGGATCTCTATTCCTTTATTGCAAATTTTCTACTGAGTCCACAGGTAAAAGAATTTTGATAATCAGCCAGCAACTGGCAAAGTGAAAGACAAGAATATAGTTGCTCCTTTTTTTCAGGACACACTGTATGTTCTGCATATTACATAAATATTTAATGAAGGGTCGCCAACTGACTTCATCTACATTTCTGTAGCTTAACTGGTGGCTGCAGATGCATTATACACAAGTTCTGATTTTAAAGTTTGGACTGAGTCCATTAAACAAACTCACTGTGGTTATTTATATATCTGAGAACTTAACTTCAAACTATTTATATATACAGTAAAACAGATTAAGCTAATTTCATAATGCCTCTTCACAACAGCTCAAAGCACAGTGTGCTCACAGCAGATCATGTAGTATTACACGAATATTTCTTATGTGGTATTACGATATTTACAACGTAATCTGCAAGTGATTTGAATGTGACAGCACAGTACCTTTATAGCCGCTCATCAATGATAATCTTAACTGAGCCTTTGACTGGCAATGTATTAATCAATTGCAATCGCTTCTACCAGCCACGAAATGTTGCACTTAACAGAGATTACGGCAAAAAATTAACACTAATAAATTTCATATGGACATTTTAGTGAACTGAAAATTGCACCTCTGACTCGGAATAATATCAAACAACAGTGAATGCTAACACGTTCACTGCCAGCACTCACTCATACGGTGAACAAATGTAGAGACGTTTGCAAGCACACATCCGCACATTATACTATACAGCCAATAATACCTATAAGCTTACCACACGACAGGCAACACACACATGCATACGTAGCAGTAACAACTGGTTACTGATCATATTTACACGTCGACAACCGGTGGGAATAATGACCGTCACCAACCGCTTCCATCCACAGTACCCGACGTCTGTCATGCATACGAACTGCTTATCAAGCAAAACGGAAATTCGTGAACATGGTTTTAAATCGATTCTAATACCAAACCTAAAACCGAATGACCACTCTGAAGACAGACTGAAATTCCACCATGTTCCATTAAGATCCACGAGCACTACGTAACACGGCAATATATGCAGACGCAGCAGAACTTCTGGACTTTATGGTGCAAGGGAAGATTAACAGAGCCAGACACATAACAACATTAATAATTGCATTTCTATTCCACTGTAAGGTCGTAACTTCATAGCAAACTCAAGAATTTACCAAATTTACCAAACACTGTATGTTTAGCCTTACGCCTTACCCATAATTGTTTGCAAACAGTATCTGCCTATCACTAATACAAGCTTCATAGCAGCTCCCCCATAAAAGGTGCACGGCCCCCAGTTTTTGGCCCATGTCTATTGTGGACAAACGGCTGGAGGGATGAAGATTCCACTTGGTACGGAAGTAGACCAGCCTGACCTCAGCCCAGGCCACACTGTCTCAGATGGGGACCCAGCTCCCCATCCCCTCACCCACAAGAGGCACAGCAGCTCCCCCCTCTTTTCGGCCCATGTCTGTTGTGGCCACGGTCGCCCATCTCAGCTACTGCTGAACTCTTGTTCTACTTAATATGTTATACTCAGATGAATCTTTTCAAGAGGGTCTTCTTTTTCATTTAACATCCATGTATACAGCTGCAATTACAAAACAGAAAATTACCAGAAAATGGTTAATTTTGTACCGTTACGTACAAGAAGGAACTGGCAACAAGGACAATATGAAATGATACAGTTCTGAGTACTACTGTAGCCGGGTAATTACATGGTCAGACCTAGCACAAAGTTTGCATCCACACTCGTATGTTGCTTGCTGAACAGTCCACGATTGTCACACATGCAAAATATTCACGGAACGGCAAAAATGACAGATCTCGAATACTGACAAACAGGAGAGTGGTTAGAAAATTTGCAGTGGCTATTACATGTGAATCTTAGTAAATATTGAGCAACTACGCAATGCGTGCGTCGCTTGCTTCAATTTCGAACTAGGACTTTGCAACAGGAATATCCTTAGTACTGTTTCAGGTTGGTTGGTTGCAGTTTAACCAATCAATCAATCAATCAATCAATAATTGTTACAGTGGCCTAAGTAGCAATGCCACTGCTAGGCCACTATAAGTGTTACAGTTAAGAAATGTCACATGATAATGTCTGGGAATGATTGCTGGAACAGTGTGTCTTTCAGTTGCTGCCAGAAAGCCAACGACGAATTGGCTGACGAGACGTTGTCGGGCAGACTGTTCCAAAATATGGCTATATCAGAGATAAAGTACTGTTTTAGAGCAAACAATTTCCACAGCATATCAAACATAATTCACTATTAAAGAACATCCGCAATTGTGTTCACCCAAAGACGCATAATATTGCGTGTCATGAGTTTCAGATTCCTGCAGGCCACAGTATGGCTTGACTGACCGCTGCCGAACATAAAATAGAACGTCATGACTAGTGTCCAAGCACGCACAGAAAGCAACAACGTCTCAAGACCACCCACAAAGCTAACTCAGACGGCAATCCAACAGACACAAGCAACAAAGGACAGGCACAGGACGTCACCTAACCATCAGTTTTAGTGACAGGCAAATCCACATTGCGGAGCCAAAGTGACTGGGAACGACAGTTTACATGAACTGACAGAATTCAACTTGGAGTTGGTTTGAAACTGGCATATACTGACTGCTGCTATTAGCAAACTGCAGCAAAGAGTTTCTGTATAAGGAACAAGTTTACACAGATATCAATGGCATACCAGAAACTTACATAGATGGCACCGACAGCCAATGTACTATCCGTTAGCACTTTTATCAGCAAAGGCAGTAAAAGCCAAATTCCATTATGCTAGCTGGTTCGAAGCTCGTTCGAGCTGAAATTTGGACTATCATCTAGCTCGCTAGCAGCAAACTAGCAGGTTCGCAGCCAAATATCTGGTTCGAAGCTGGTCGCCGACCAGCTTCGAACCAGCTAGCATAATGGAATTTGGCTTTAGCAAATCAAATACTGCAAGTTTTTTAATTTATGAAAAATGTAAGAAGCACACTGGAAAAAAGACATATTTTGAATAGGAAATATTTGGGAAAATCCTGTGATACAATTTAAGTAGGGCCTCGTTTGGGGTGCACATAATGCGAGCACTGTGCACACGCAACACAGAAGACAGTGAGGCCAAGACACAGCTACGAGGCCAGGACACAGCTATGAGGAAATACTGCGACGGTGACTCGTCACGTCGCAACTGCAAAAACACAGTAAGTAAATATAATTCACGGTATAATTTACTCCAGTTACGGTACACGGTGTACTCTAAACGTGGAACTGCCTGCCGTCCGCCGTCGCGCCTCGCAAGGCAGATGAGCTCACTTGCAGCAGCCGGCGACACCAGATTCCGGTTGAGACGGTTCTTGGTTAAGGTTGACGCCGCGCGGCCGAGACTGTGACGTGGCAGATGCGTCTGCCTTGGGCAGTTTCCTCGCTGCAAAACAGTACCGTAAATTTTTCAAAATACTAAAATCGTAAAACATAACACACCACCCACTCACAGGAAATAACAATGTACAATAGGCTTTATCATGGTGCATGGGTACTGGCAGCGATAGATAGATAGATACAGTTATTTGTATAAGTCGAAAGAGTCACTAGGCACTGCAGAACCAATGCAAAGGGAGTTTGACACACCCTTCCTTCTGGAATTGGTTGTTGGGCTAAAAAAGGAAGAGGCCTGTAGATGATCTCCCATAGCTGAGGTCAGCAGTATGAGTTTCCATCAGTGCTTCGTACCTGTGAGTTGGACAAGACGAACAACATTTGCTATTCTATCTCCAGAGGTGCTTGTTTGTTATAGGTGAAAGAAGAGAATCATCAGGACAACTGGCTGTCCGTGCATTCACCTGACAAATGGCCATTAACCGGCGTGTGTCTGGCACGCGAGAATGAATGATAAGCTTGCCCCACAAATGCAGTTCATTGCGGCTGTTTTACAGGCAGCTTTTGAGACTGACAAATTTTGGTCAGAAGACTGCACAGTGAAAACAGAATCATCAGTAACAGTACAGTAAAGTAAATGTAGATTTGTATAGCACATTATCATCCGAAACTAACCTCTAATGCACCCAGGTATGACGTGCTAATGAGGTACCACACAGTTTTACCTGCCACCCACACGTTTATCCACAAGTGGAATGAACCCTACCTGCCTTTACTCTCCAGCCGCAGAGCATCACCGCACTTTGGCCAGTACTCATTTTCCGTCCCCCTTAGGGTAGAAGGCTAAGCTGGCCTGAGTGGCTGATTACAAGCCGAGGTGGTTTATCCGCCTGCAGACGGTCACCCATCCCAGTACTAACCAGGCCGGCGTAGAGTAACTTTGTTGGTCGAGACCAACGCACTACCACTAAGCCAAGCTGCCAACATACCATGCAGCATGCACCAGTCACTTACCACTGACATATCCATTGTTCCATGTACATTTTCCTGCATAGTTTTTCAAAGTATGTCACCATTAGTCATAAACTTTGTAACATATTATGACAGATTAATTCTGTAGCTCAAAGACAGTTTTACAGATGTGTGTGGCATGTGATTTAACTCATTTATTCAGTACCTCAAATAATTTTCAGAACTTTATGTACACGTGTTGACGACTGACTACATTCTGGCATGTGGTATTTTTCACATCAGATCCACATACGAACCTATCGCCATGAATATCTCGTTCACATTGCTGGCGGTTTTTGCCGACGTTTCCATGAAAAGCAAGCCGTTGTCGTCCGCGTACGCTTGAGCTTCCTGCAACCAACAGCGTCATTAACTCTTTCGAGTGCAGTGACGCATCAAATAATACAAGGTGGTGCTAAAAAACCAGGCCACTGTGGTTCAAAAAAGGTAGCAAATATTTTGCAAGACATATTCAAGGTGTTGTGGAAATCACTAACGTTGTTCTTATTGTCTCACAGTGAATGAATTATGCAAAACCAGTCCACGTTCAGCACAGTTCAGACTACAATGGCTCCTTTCAGTCTCCATGTGGCAAACGGGCGTTATTTTGCACCACAATTTATGAAGTTGACATACTTTGTACAAGGATGGCTCAATCATATTCGCCAGGCACGACAATGTGCACCCCAATGAATACATGCTTCCATCGGTCCACCCAAGTCCACATCCCAATCAGCATCTTGATCGGTTCAGCTGTTTTTGCTGGGCTCACGACTCTGACAGACAGACAGACCATGCTACTCCATCTGTAACAATAGGTCACATCTATGTACATGGTTATTCATAATTAGCGGACCCCTTTGATGAAATTGGTATAGCTCTGCTAACAAACGTTATTTCTGTGTGAAAATTTAACTGTTTGCTGTTCTGATAATGAAGTGAAAGTCTTTTTTGAGCAAATTGTGTGTAGACACAACACACAATTTGCTCAAAAAAGACTTTCATTGTGCGACCTTTACCTTGTAAATACTGCGTCAGTGCATTGTGTCTGCATGGGACGAACTTAACAAATCTTCACGCTTGCGCCAAGGCCAAAGTCGGCTATTGTGAGCACAATTTGCCCTAAAAAGCCCCTAATTAACTTTGATTAACATACATATGTTGTATTTATGTGCATTTGACGCTTTACTTTGTTTGCTGCAAATTGCCACTTGTTTCAACAAAGTGTCCGACGTGCGTTAGTCTTCACAATGAAGACTAACGCACGTCGGTCACTTTATTGAAACAAAAGGCTATTTGCAACAAATGTAAAGTAAAGCCTCAGATGCATATAAACCCAACATATGTATGTTAATCAGAGTTAATTAGGGGCTTTTAAGATCAGACTGTGTTCAAAGTAGCCGCCTTTATCCTTGAAGCAAGCGTGAAGATGATTTCACCACTGCTTGACTGCCGTGTCAATCACTAGCTGGTTAAGTTCGTCCCATGCAGGCAAAATGCACTGACGAATCATACATGGTAAACGTCGCACAGTGAAAGTCATTTTTGAGCAAATTGTGTGTGGTATTATCAGAACAACAAACAATTAAATTTAAATAACATTTATTATAAGCGCTATACCAATGTCAGCAAAGGGGTCCGCTAATTATGAATAACCGTGTAGTACTGTGACGCAGCCTAACAATCTGTAGAAGGCCAACAACACCAACAGCAGTAGAACTGCAGTCACATGGCAGACGGAACGCTCTGTATACCTCCGTCTCGACGAGACGTTTGTCGGCCAGGTCGGACTTGTTGCCAGCCAGTGCAATGACAATGCTGGGACTGGCCTGTCTCTGCAGCTCCTTCACCCAAGACTTGGCCCTGACAAACGTGTCCTAATCAAACACATCACGGCCGCCAATAACACTAGACACACGCCAACACATTTTGACGGCTACTTTCTACGTGAACCGACCGACTGTCCGCATCGTTCTCCTTCCCTGCTTGTTCCGGGCCTGTTCACCAGTTAATCTCGGCCCACAACAACGGATTATATATTTCCACCACATCTTGCAGCAGATGTCGAGCAAAAACTAAAGATCCAACGCAATGGCTTGAAGACATCTCAATACCAGCAGGACATGCAGAATTATCCTTATTTAACAAGAAATTCAAACACCATGTACTATACTTCAAAATAACTAATGCTGCTCTAAACATCTGCAGATACTGTTATGACATCATATCAGGCCAATACTGCAATGTCTTAGCATTGCTTCTGACTTAGGTTATGTCTTTTAACCCTTTAACTGCCATTTTTCCAAAAATGCCTGTGCCCAAGCCAATTTTGGATACAACACAAATTCTATTTGCAACAATATTATTTGTTTGTTTCGACAACTACAACACATATTGTTCACAATTTGTTACTCATTTGCACTTTTTTATCGACAGAAAGTGTCTGCTGCTGCGGCCGCCGCCTCCGCAGTGCCGTGGACGGGCTAGCCTGGTATTGCCTACAGCCAAGTGGGCGTGACTAGTGGGCGTGGCCAAGCCCCTCCCACCCGCACATAGTTCAATACGATATTTGTGTGCGCCATACGCAAAGTATTCCCTGCGCCAGACATCGATGCAAACGGTGGGCAGATCGCCGGATATT
>Ga0056108_1000561_pt1 | contig 10893 bp, 7 predicted proteins | sample WorMetG1BERMUDA1_FD_83875 | JGI IMG/M metagenome (GOLD analysis project Ga0056108, IMG submission 83875) | Marine gutless worms symbiont microbial communities from Max Planck institute for Marine Microbiology, Germany - Inanidrilus... ... | reverse complement strand
GGCCGCCAGCCAGGCCAGCACAGATTCCGCTTGGAGACACCCTGTGTAGCTACCACACAGTAGTCTCAGTTTCCAGCGCCCTGCAGGCCGCCGTAGCTACAGACTGACGTCACAAGTCACAATCACGCAAAGCGCGATTGTGGCTTATCCATTTTATAGCGCGAGTAGTTTAAATTACGAACTGCAGTCTGCTTCTATGTTGTAGGCTGCACTCAGGGAAATACCCGAGGGGTATAAATGGATTTAACTCTCCCCCAAATGCCATGCATTGTACCTTAATGTTTGCCGTGCAGTAACGCTGCCAAGTCGCGAAACCCATTGAAATTAGCTGGGATGCCCAAAACTACCGGATCGATCTCAGCCGCTAGTGGGCCAAAGTTCACCATACTGTGGGGACATGTGGAGGAGATAATGCTGCTTAACAAGTGTTTTTCTGACTGTCGATATGTGCCTTAGTTGCGAAGATATAGCCTGACAAAGTTGTGCGATGGTGCCCAGACGGCGATTTTTGGCGACTTTTTTGCATCCTGTATTTTCAGCGAGCCGCGTGCAGCACGTTTCAGACCTGCATCTGAAATTCTTACTAAGGCCACACCATGTGTTGAAGTATGGCAGACATTCAATCTGCGACGGCTGAGATTAGGCAAGGAAAAAAAGAAGAAAAAAGAAGAAGAATTTGAAGAAACCACAGGGCAAAAATATAATCGTCTGCCCTATTCCATATATATAGGGCGACCGTAAAAAGGTGCAATAACGTACACGTGCAACTTATTTTTTTAGCTTTTATTTCATTTTATTATGAAGAAAATAGGTACACATTTAACAGACCTACACCACAGAGAAGAAATGATACATCATTGCCATCAATAAAGCTATTAGAGCACATAATGCACACAATGTACAATGCAACAAGTCAACAGAAGTATAGAGTACAGTAGACAACAAAAGGCAGACACAGTCAGGTTCAGGAGTAATGCCACACGGTTCACACTAGGGCTGTACCGAGATGGTTAAAACTATTCAGTCAAACACAAATAGTTGTACCAACCACTTAGCTGAATGCAAATATGAATATCTGCAAAAAAATGGCAACAGGATTAAGGAACATAAACAGCAGTTACCTTGTAACTCAGTTAGCATTATGCTGTATGGTGATACTGGTCAAAAATTCAAATAGAGGCATCGAATCAAGCATGACTGGTAGAAAAGAAAGTCAGAATTTAGACGACCCTCAAACATCATGCAGGCTGGGTCTTGCATGTACTGTGTAGTAAGTGCTGGCACATGATTCAACTATGTGTATTCAGTCTGGTCACACTGTTCGGCTGAATACAAACAGACTACTCAACTCATTATTGCAGCGAACACTCGGCACAGCCCTAGTTAACACAACTGTACTCAATAACTAAAAACGAACTAGAATGGGGGCCAATGCCCAACGTGATGGCCGCCCTGCCGAATATAGATGGTGCCCTCTATTCAACGCCACAGTTTGGCTGACGCCCACTACCACAGTGTCGTGCAGTATCGCTGCCAATACGTGAAACCCGTTAGCGGGCCGAAGTTCTCCATACTGTGGGTATATATGGAGGAGATATTGCTGTTTAACAAGGTTTTTTCCGATTGTCAATATGTACCTTAGTTGCGAAGATACGGCACGACAAGTTGTGTGATGGTGCGCAGACGGTGAATTTTTGGCGATTTTTTGCGTCCTGCATTTCCAGCGAGCCGCATGCAGCATGCTTCAGACCTGCATCCTAAATTCTCACTACGATCACACCATGTGTGGAACTATGGTAGACATCCAATCTGCGACGGCTGAGAATAGGCAAGGAAAAAAAAGAGGATAGACAGAAGAAACCACAAGACAAAAATATAATGGCCTGCCTTATTCCATAGGGCGGCTATAACAGACACCCATTTAACGGCCTCTTTTCCAAGACAACCTGGGTAAGCCGGCACCAGAAAGTTAAAACCAATCTGGATTTTAGTGAAGCAAGAGATGATCCGGTGGCAGTGGCATCAGCTGGACCATATGCAAATCATTTGCACCTCACTCCAGACAGATGACCATGCCAGCACCTCATCACTCAATTTTTTACAGACCAGATGCTCTTCCTGACGCCAAATCAACAGTCCAACAGCAATACAACTTCACTCAAATACATCACTGTTAGAAGCAGCAGCTGACAATTTACCTAACAGACAAAGCATACTATATACAATCACGATACAATATTATTCTTCCGCAACAAAACATTACAGATTGTTATCACCATTTATCAACAGCTGATACCAGTAATTGTTAGAAGCAGTGATGTTAAACGGGGCCAAATGCTCGAGGTTGATGACAGATGGCCAATGCCGAGGCAAATGTTACGATGCCGTGACCAAAATTTTGGCCTGGCGGCAAATCTGGCCTTGAAGTCTTAACATCCCTGGTTAGAACATCACTAGATTACGAATAACAACATAACTTAACAACTAATTAATTTTAACATCATCAGCAGCAACCAACAGACTGTTAACGATCTACAGTGCATAAAGTTAGTGCATATAAGACTGCAAATGGTGTCAGTCAGTATTGCTATTACAACCAAACACCACAATGAAGCATCATCAGTAACATCAGCAACATCATTTCAAGCACACTGCAAGTGTCAAAAACAGCAACTCGAGTCCGAGCATCACATTCAAGATACGAGCTGATTCGTTATTAGCAGTAACATCATTTTCATCATCTCTAGACAGACAAAGCAACGGCAACTATACACAGCGCTATTAACATGATTTTGTTTGCATACAAAATGACAGAAACAAAGACAGCAACGACAACAACGCGATAATGCATGAAAAATAACAGACGTCACTGCTCAGCAGTCACTTTTCACCCAGTAGCAGTGTTTTGCATCCACAAACAGTGCATCTCATTGAACAGTCTCTGCCCACAACGCCACAACTAGATGCCGGTTATGTAAATTGCTCATAATCCAGATTTTCCAACCCAACTACACTGCAATTATCACTGGCTGCTCATATGCGACACTTCTTAAATGACGGATGAAAATTTTATAATTTTGATACACAGCAACAATACAACATATTCAAGCTGTTACGCAGATGCAACAGAGATTCTGCCCGATTTTACATCACATCTAATGGTCTAGTCTGGTAGACAACACTTTTTCATCTGTATACTGCTTGTCATGATGTTGTACCAGACGTGCTCCATTTGTAGAAAAAGAATGCTCCTGATGTTATGGCTGTTTAGACCAACTGAACAGTGACACTAGCTCAATGGCGCTCAAATACACCATAATTTTGGTCTATGGTGTCTACCTGCATCTGGACTCTTCAGGTTTGCATTCACAATTAATGAAAAATGCCTCCTTTACAACTGATGACCAACCTGTTGTTGCATATGGCCAGTTTCACTTGTTAGCTTTCTCGATTTCATGTTCAGTTATTTGCACAAAATTTGGATTGTCTTAAACACCTGTCGACTCAGCCTTCTACCCTCTGTGGGAGGGTAAAATAAGTATCAGCTCGTGGGCTGAGTAATAACAACAAATGCCGATGGTGTATGTGGACGACAGCAGCCTACCGGCGGACTCACAGCCTAAGTCACTTGGCTTGGAGTGAGGGTCGGCGGCCGCCTGGCGCTGAGTCTGCGTTCGTTAAATGAACTGGGTGAACTCTTGCAATGGCTGTGGAAATGACAACAGCACCAAAATCATTCACTTTGGTATCACTACTCACCTGAGGTGCTGTACATTGCTTACAGTGCAACGGCGTGTAATTATGACAAATGAGTGGACGGATTTTGGCAACACGAGTTTTGACAACAGATCACCTCCAATGCAACTCAGCCTGCCAGCAGCTGAGGAGTGACTGTGGCTGAGAGGAAGCCAAGATGCTTGCAACTTGCAAATAAACACTTATTACGCAGCAACTGCAGAATGCATGAATGCAGTATTTGTTAGACAACACGTATCTACGTGACTCTAACATCTACTCTAACCAACCACAGCTCCACTTTTCATCATCATCAACCAGGATCTACACGGTGTGTCATAACTACCGGAACCCCTAGGTTATTGTGGTATAACTTTTGAAGAAAGCGATACAAACTGACGATTTTATCCACAAACGTTACTGATCTATGACACATCAGGAGATGCCAAATTGACCACCACACCTTTACGGTGACTAGCTGCACAAACCGTATAAAACACCGCTGGACAAAAATCAACTCTCTCACAAAGACAGCAACGAAAATCAACAACAAATGCTAGTAGACGTTGAAGTCATTCACTAAAACAAATAGCAGTGTCCTACAAGCAACAGTCTAAAACTAGTGGCTAAGTTTGTGCTCAAAATGTCCGCCTTACGCCTTGACACACGCGCGCAGACAGGTGCGCCACTGTCTGACTGCCGTATCAGTAACACGCTGGTCAAGTTCACAGTGACGTCACGTTGAGAGAGACGTTACACAGTAAAGGCAGTACATATGGTGGACAATTCTGGTAGCACTTACGCAGCATTATCTCATGACTTGGCCCAGAAATTTTTTGTGCAACTACGCTGCATATCGACTAAATTTTGCCTCTGAAAGTTAGGGGTTCCAGTAATTATGACACACCGTGTAGATGGCTAACCAGGCTCTGCCTATATCAAGTGCATTTTTCATCAGGCGGTTGACTGCATCTGTTATCACAGCAATATGTCACGAAAAACAAAACCCACAGTTGTTTGTGAAAAATGCTGCTAATGTAGATAAAGGTAAAGGGTGCCATACATACTCCACTGCAGTAAAGGCCGGGTGCCTTGAGCCCGAAGGTGGTTAGACCAGAGAAGCCTGTAACGCATGACCAGTGTTATGCCAGACCTATGGTTACCTTCCCAGCCACAGAGCGTTTCTGCCCATTGACTAGTACCAAATTATACTGCTTGGTGATAGGGACACAAGAGTGTAAAACAACTTGCCATAAGTCATTATGCAGCCACACCCCGACTTGGAGTTGAATTTGTGACCTCTTGATCGCAGGTCCGATATGAAACCTACAGCACCACTATGTCACTATGTAGTGCGGGCCCCGGCGCTCTGCCAAATGCGGGCCCCTGACAGACCTATAACCACCACACCACACCACAACCGTTTTACGGCCCTTTTTACGGGACCACCCGGGTGAGCCGGTGCCAGAAGAGAACTTCTGGACTTTATAGTGCAAGGGAAGATTAACAGAGACAGAAACATTGACCATTCGACTGGGCGCCACTCCATCTGGACTAACCAGAGCCCACCTCCATCATCCCCCATATTTTTTACAGGCCGGATGCCCTCCCTGCCGCCCAACCAACAGCGTCAAAGCACTGAAGACTATAACAGCACATAAAATTTTTCCACTCCCACCAATTGCTGGCACCCAAAACTGCGGGCACGGGTGCTGCAGTACCCCTAGCACCCCCTTAATGCAGCACTGAGAGGGATCCAGTTAACCAACTAGACCATGGTTGACTATGAAAAGATGGAACTCATCTGTAATTATTACACAGAAGCACACATAACAGGACAACTTCAACACACTTTACGCCAACACTCTCGCCATTATCAGCGTACACACTATCACCACTACACTCAACTTATCATCATTATTATAATCAACCGACTAAACTAAGCTACGACTGTAATGGTACCTAGCAATGACAAGGTGCAAAAAAACTGTCAAGTGTTGCAAATGAAACATTCTGAGGAAATTCTGCAGAAAGAGCTATGAACGATGACGGCGATGAACATGACAGCATCAAGTGTCACATTATGTCACTCGGTGATGACATCAGTCGACGTTCGGAGGCGGCACGAATGTCATCACTTCGTTATAGATCATCTCTGAGCACAAACCCGTACACATCACTAGTCAGAATACAGCACAACAACAAGGGAGTCGTAGATATCAGACTTTGCTCGCACTGTGCACCCCCACCACCCCTTCGAGGCCGATAGGCCGCATCGCCTGTGCCCAAAAATTTTCCAGATACCTATTTGCGCTTGCGTGGAATACTGAATGATCCCTTCTGCTGCATGACATTATGATCCCTTTTGCAGTGAATGCAGCAGCGACAGCCGCATCGAAGATTGTCAATGCTTTTGAATGGCCCAGACAACCCCGAAAATTGCACCTTCCCGTTGGGGATCTGCACCCCATCTAATACATGGTTCCTTGGGCCCACCCAAGTCTTCATCCAAAACAGCATGTCAATCGGTTCAGCTATTATTGCACAGCTCACCGTAGAGTGTTCCATTGCTCCACTACGTTTTACCCCCAAAATTGCCCCTTCCCTTTGGGGGATTGGGTCCTCCATCTAACAATGGTACGTACGGCCTACCCGAGTCATCGTCCCAAGTGGCATCTCGATCGGTTCAGCCGTTTTTGTATGGGTCCCAAATGCTACGCTGTACAATGCATTGGCAATGTGGAAGAAAACCACCCAAAACTGCCCCTTCCCTTTGGGATTTCGTTACTCTGCCCGAGGAGGACTGAGCCACAGCCATAGGCAACATGCACAGAAAAATTGGTAAAGATCGCGTGTGTGGTTGTGGAAATAGCCTTGCAGACAGAGAGATAATCTCACACACAGACAGACAGACAGACAGACAGACATGTTCATCACAATACTTCGGTACCGCTCCTGCGGGCAAATAACAGCAACAGTAACAACAACAACGAGTGGAGACATAATCAGGCAATGACTGATGAAACTGAAAAAGGACGATAATAAAATAGAAGACCATGGCCATAAAATTTGCGATTTTAAAGCATCAGTGACAATGATGATCGTGCATGAATTTAACATAATACAAGTATGAAACAATAATTATTTCTTGTCAAACATTAATCGACCACAAAGTTGAATAAACTCCACTACTACTACTACTTCCTCCAGTAGATGTGAAAGATCGCCGGATGCAAAAAAAAACCCTGTGCCACTTCTCCCTGAATGTTTGGAACATGTATACAAAGAAAACCAAACACAAATTCAGAAAAGGATGTCAAAATGGAGATGTCGTGATTGAACTTTTCACCACAATGAACCGGAAAAGCTTGAAAGTTTGGCTTAATTCACAGTTTTAACACGTGACACAGCTATTTTTGTGCAATTTGTTTGTGCAAAAAACTGAAAAAGTTAGGGTTTACAGTGAGTATTAGAGTCAGTTATCACTGCCGGCTGCAGCGGTCTACTGATGACTATCAGTCAATAGTTACCAACGGGCTGACACATTAACTAGTCACACCCATTGATGGCATGCGAACGTCGAGAAGATACTGAGTCTATGACAGCATGTGAAACCAACTTTTCCAGGAGTCAATGTCCAAGTTCTTGTCCTCAAAGGACTCATCAAACGGCGGCGAGGTCGGCTCATCGGCCGGGTCAGCGTACTGCTGCATGTACGGGTGAGCCAGCGCCTGCTCCGCGGTGATTCGTAAGTCCGGGTCCAGGTTTAGCATCTTCTCCAGCAGATCTATAGCTGCATTCACACACACAGACAGCCAGTCAGAGACAGAGAGACTCATAATTACAAAATTATTCACCACTGAGTTGCCATTTTTACTCACAGAATGCTAGCTAGTATGGACATTAGCTGTTATCGTGTGTCTGTCTGCCTGTCTCTCTGACCATCTGTCACAAGTTGGTGTTATACTGAAAAAGCTAAATGTAGGATCACACAAACAATGCCACGACAGCCCAGAGTCTCTGGTGTTGAAAATCTCCGCAAAACTCAAATGGGGTCACCTGAAAGAAAGCGCCAAATGCAGGTGGGGTAGATTAAATGCAGGTGATGTAGTTGAAAATTAGCAACTTTCGTCGTGCGGGCTTGTCAGCGACAGCTGATCCTTGTATTATAGAAACTGTTTTCTTACATCTGGCCCATTTTGATACTGTGCAATGAAACATTCTGCACAGTATTTTGCAAGCAAAGTAGCAGCACTGGTTAGGTGTGGAAATTCACTGTATGAAATTCATTGGTATACAGCATAAATACTGCTGGTCACTTTTGTCCGTGGACAGTTTACATGATGTGAGATATAATAACTAAGGCTGCAGACTTACCAAGTGGATTGGCACCTTTGAACACTACACTGAAATCTTTCTTTGTCATCTTTGGCAGAGAATTAATGAACCTTCGAGCCTACATATATGACACAAACAGTCAGCGACAACTCGTTAAAATTCCAGGAATGAAAATATGTTCCACATGTCAGGCGGGTCAAATATGTCCTATAATGGACTACGTCACGACTGCAATTTCCATAAATGGATTCCATAGTAATACACGTGCAATTTCACTCCAGAAAAGTTTTAACCTCAGAAAATTTCGTAACTTTTATGCCAAATCAATCACCTAGCAAACCACACCACACCACAACCATTTTATGGCCATTTTTCCGGCCACCGGGGTGAGCCAGTGCCAGAAGAGAACTTCTAGACTTTATGGTGCAAGGGAAGATTAACAGAGGCAGACACACCAACCATCCGCTGGGTGCCACTCCATCCAGACTAACCAGTGCCCACCTCCACCATCCCCCATATTTTTTTTCAGGCCGGATGGCATTCCTGCCCCGCAACCAACAGCGTCAAAGTGCTGAAGGCAACTAGCACATTTTGATTAGGGAGAAGACGCTAGAGTTCTCCTCAACGGTGTTACCTGCACCGTCTCCATACCCATATGAATCATCTAGCAAAATGGCAAAAAATACTGTATGTATCATCAGTAAAAAACTATACATGAATAATGAATACATTTTATATGACGACTGAAAATGCACTGAATGTGACACTCAGTAATGGCAATTAAAATGCATTTGAGTAAACTACATTAAAGCTGATAGCATGTTATTATTATTATTACATTTCGTGTTTCGTAGATGATGCGAAACGTATATTGGTCACGCGTGTCTGTCTGTCCGTCGCCACATTCCCATACTACTGCACGGACTCAGATGTAAGTTGGGGGAATGGTAGGGGTGCCTCTAGTTGTGCACTACTGAGCGGATTTGCAAGTACATGGATTTCATTGCTATGACGACATAGCACTGAACGCAAACTGCCAGCGAGTGCTTCTACTCACTCAATGCCTGGTTATTATTAGGCCGCATCGCAGTACTACGTACGTAGATGCGGCCTATCATTGCCGACCCAGTAGCGTGGTCTGTCGGTCTGTCTGACACACTAGTAAGCCCTACAAAAACGGCTGCACCGATCGAGATGCCGTTTGGGTTGAGGACTTGGGTGGGCCCAAGAAACCATGTATTAGATGGGGGTCCAGATCCCCCATGGGAATGGGCAATTTAGAAGGGGAAATGGGCGTCCATTGTGAAGTATAGTGACACTCTGCAGTCAACTTTGCAAAAACCGCTGAACTGATCGAGATGCCGGGTTCCCATCTAACACAACGTCGCCTGGGCCGAGGTCTGCCTCCCTACCAATGCCCACATTCTTGCACGGACCTAGATGTAACTAGGGGTAGTGGTAGGGGATGCCCCCTACTTGTGCACTATTGGGCGGATTTGCAATCGGTGCATGGGTTGCATCGCTATGGCAAAATAACGCAAACACGAAATGTTAACGAGTGCATGCTTGTACTTGGTCCATGCTTAGTCAGTTAGTTAGTTGGAGTTTAACGTCCCTTTTGCAGCACAAATACGGCTATATCAGAGACGATGTCTGAAAGTACAGATGCTGTCACCTCATCACTTTTGATCTTTCCGAGTAGAGTGTGATCAGGAGTGCCAGTTAACTGCATCGTCTTCTTCAGCTGATTGATATCTTAGCACATTGGCGGCCAGTTAACGACAAATCACTTGTACGCAGACATGCATTCACTCTTGAATCTTATGCAAAGGTCACCACTAAAATATGATTGATTGACTGAGTTAAGGTTTACATCCCTCTTGACACAAAACTGAAATATGGTGGGACAACGGCAGTTAAACATTTGACAAGACTCTGCAACAGGATATGGAAATCAGGTGACATCCCACAGGATTGGAGATATGGAATCATTATTCCACTACCAAAGAAGAAATTATTTGTCTAACTACAGCAACTGGAGAGGCATAACACTGACGTCAGAGCCAGAAAAGGTATTGTCAATTGGCCAGACAGGTGAGTGTGTCTACAAGATTACATGCCACAACTGAAGCAGTACATACATTGGAGAAACAGGCCGGAGTTATGGAAAGACGCAAGAGGAGCACAGAAAAGAAAAGAAGTGGAATCCATCAGCAACAAAACATTGACACGGGCAGATCGGAAAGATTTGGCAACAGAAACCAACATGTCAGCCATAACGGATCACATGGCAAAAGAGAATCATGTCATTGATTGGTCCGGTGCCAAGATCTCAGACAGAGAAGGTCATCGGAGAACAAGACAACTCAAGGAGTCAATCCGTATACGCAAGGAGGCCAACTGTATGAACAGAAACGGGGAGCCTATAACCTTCCAACGACCTATGACCGTATTTTGGTCACGCGCTCATCGTCAACGTCACGTGACCATGCGAACGAAACGTCGCAATTAGGTACATATATGTTGCGCTTGGTTGTGTTATATGAATATGATTATCGTATCTAATCCAACCTATTACTTCGCTGTCTGAATGTTTCAAACATTTAGTTAATTATTATTTCGTTTAAACACGTACATGTCGATCAATAGTATTGAAGTCCGAATTCATCTGAACTACAAATTTAATTTACGACTTAATAACTTCATAATTAATTCATCCATATTAAACACTTATTCATGCTATTTTTAAATTTCTATCTCCAATCTACTTTGAATTGTAGTGTGACGTCATCAGGCCACGCCTACTTACAGCGTTCTGCG
>Ga0056108_1000560_pt1 | contig 10896 bp, 8 predicted proteins | sample WorMetG1BERMUDA1_FD_83875 | JGI IMG/M metagenome (GOLD analysis project Ga0056108, IMG submission 83875) | Marine gutless worms symbiont microbial communities from Max Planck institute for Marine Microbiology, Germany - Inanidrilus... ... | reverse complement strand
GTATATGTATGCATATAGATAGATATACCTATAATTTACTGTAAAATATACCTACAAACCTACAGGCACGATATGACCTATTCTGTGTTAAAAGTGCCGTTAAACCCCAACCAACCAACCATCTGTTGCATGTGATATGTTTTATGATTATGGTGAGAATTTTGTCAATGACCGTGATCCATGTGATAAATTTTACATTTTAGAATCTCTGTTCGTATTAGTTACTTTATAATTTATTTTTGCAAACTTGCATTTCACATTGAGGGGTACCGGCATCAGAGAACCAGCATAAAGGGAGCAGTTCCGCTTCCTCAGGAGTTCAGTGGTGGATGAAGAAAGGATGAGGCCAGGCCACTGGCTGTTTGAGTTTCTTAAGTGCTTTTACGCTGTTGGTTGGATGAGAAGAAGGGCATGCGGCTTGCAAAAAAAATTGTGCCACTTGTCCCCGAAAGCTCTCTTCTGATACAGGTGGAGAAAGAAAACGGGGTGAGTCTATAACCCAGGTTCACAGTTAAAATGGATATGGTTGTGGTGATGGTGGTGGCATTTCATACTAAAAGTCGAAGAGACTGTATTAGTAGACAAGAAGTGGTACAAGAAAAGAGCTGAGAGATTGGAAAAAGCTATTTGTGTGAAATGTAGTAAATACCATGTGAGACATTGTAGCTTACCATAATACATAATACATGTTGACATTGGAAGTTTCCTTATTGTTGGTCTGCCTTTGAATGACAGTAATTTCAGTCCATTTTTGTAGACAGAATAAAATGTTTTTATATATTATCCACATTGTTTTTTTCACTTTAGGGGTTAATATAGCCACATCTTGTACTGTTTTTATTTTTGCATTTTAGAATTTTAATCTGTGCTTCACACTTACAATAAAAATTATAGTGATGATGCCAACGTAATATTCTTTATTCATCGTTCATCACTTGCATGGTTTATGTTTTGCACCCACGTATTTTTTGTTAGAGTTTGTCACTGGGTGGTGTCACCTCTGATCCTGTACTTGTTCATTTTGTACTTCCCTTAAATACGATGCAAGCTATACATAGTGGAGTCCCGTGTGATTTGACATCTTATTTCTTGAAAAGCATGCCGTGGTTGGTATTTGTTGCAGAAACCAACTTCATTCCGCATTGACACAAACACGGACACGCCAGCTTTTATATGCGATGCCTTCAGTGTTCAGCTGTCGACACGTGGTTTGGACACATCTGAGCGTGATGCCGGTGCAGTCCAGGAGGGAGGTCCGGTGTCAGCGAGATTGACAGAGGAACAGCGACGACGCCAGTCGATGCGTTCGCTGCAGGCTGCGATGGGTCGTATCTCGGCCGTGTCGCGGTCCGGCACACTGGCAACAACTCGGGTCGACTTTATCGTCTCGTGCCACACTGTGACACAGCACGTCAACATGTCGCTGCTGCGGCTTGCCCACCAGTTTGCAACAATGATCGAGAACATTGCAAAGACCAGGTCCGAACTGCGCGGGGAGGCACAGCTCACCTCGCTGCTCAAGACTGAGCTTGCGGTTCCGGCAGGCGGCTGGACCCGCTTTGACATGCAGCACAGTGTTTCAAAGCCACATTCACACGGACAAGGCCATCATGGAAGTCATGTTCCAGTGTCAGTTCTCCATCCACTCAGTCACGGTTCTCGGTTGAAATCTGACCACTTTGATGCAACACCGAGTGTGGCAATATCAGTCGATACTGACGTGCCCGAATTTGGCGGTACTGCAGGCGACGTGTCTTCACCAGCAATTACAGAGGAGCGGACAATTGTTGACGAGATACGCGAGAACACCCCGAAATGTTGGCGAACTCTGTACCATCTTCTTGATCTGTACTCGACCATGCCTGACATGAAGACCATTAGTCGGTCTCAGCTGTCAGTTATAGAGGAGGAAGACACTGGTGGTCAGCCAGATGTGGACAGAGAGCCACATAAAGTGAGCTCTGGTGGTGATCGTGCTAGGGGTAATGACGAAGAAGTGTTTTTGACAGTCCCAGCTGCTGGAACTAGGTCTGCTTCAGCAAGGAAACCGTACGCTGTGGGCACTTTCACACAGAGTAAGTCATTGTTTGAACATTTACATCCGAAATTCACATACCAAAACTAACTGTTGAGTCGTAGGTGCAGAAATTTTTGTAAGAATATTAGACCAGTGTGCAGGATGTCAGTCTTGCATGCTAGTCATGTATATTAATTATGTTGGTTCAATCTTCCATGTTTTTATTTTGTTTGAATTACTGAACATGGTATTAGCCACAATTTTTCTGTCTGATAGGTTTAGAGGTTTATTAATTTTTATTAAATTGCTTGTGTTTGCTTACATGGTACGTTGGCGGTGCAGGTAACACCGTTGAGAACTCTAGCGTCTTCTCCCTAATCCGAATGCGCTAGTAGCCTTCAGTGCTTTGACACTGTTGGTTGGGCGGCAGGAAGGGCATCGGCCTTTAAAAAATGGGATGGTGGAGGTGGGCACTGGTTAGTCCGGATGGAGTGGCATCCAGCCAGATGGTCGGTGTGTCTGCCTCTGTTAATCTTCCCTTGCACCATAAAGTCCATAGTTCTCTTCTGGCACCAGCTCACCAGGGTGGTCCCAGAAAAAGGGCCGTAAAACGGATGTGTGCATGTATGTGTGCTTGTGTTTGCTTGGTCATCAGTTTTGACGTGTGCATTGCTTGATAGTGAGGCCAGAGTGGTTTCTTTGTTCAGGTGTTGTTGTAAGTGAGAAGACACCTTTAGTTGTGTTTGGCGTGGCAAAAGTGAGACGTGTTCGAATCTCTGCTCTGCTGAGTGGTCTGAAACTTGAAGCAGATCTGGAGAATGGTCAAGCTAGTGCCACTTATCGGCAAAAAGTCCGAGGTACAGCTGATGATATTTGTCAACACACTGCATTTGCACTCAGTATGATGTTTAGTAGTTAGTTAGTTGGAGTTTAACGTCCCTTTTCAGCACAAATATGGCTATATCAGAGACGAGTGATGTTTAGTAGGTCACTGATATGCATTAGTGTGGATTTTTATGTTATATACTCTATATTTAGAAAACCAAAACCCCTGTTACATCTTCAAGTAACGTGAACAAATGTGACACAATCGCAGTAATTTTTGGTATAGACATTTGCCATAAATTCTCTGTATCAAAAATTGTTGATATTGGAACATATTTTGACAGTACGGAGACGGTGCAGGTAACACTGTTGAGGAGAACTCTAGTGTCTTCTCCCTAATCCGAATGCGCTATTTGCCTTCAGTGCTTTGACACTGTTGGTTGGGCAACAGGAAGGGCATCCGGTCCTTAAAAAATATGGGGGGATGGTGGAGGTGGGCACTGGTTAGTCCGGATGGAGTGGCACCCAGACGGATGGTCAGTGTGTCTGCCTCTGTTAATCTCTCCTTGCACCATAAAGTCCAGAAGTTCTCTTCTGGCACCGGCTGACCTGGGTGGTCCCGGAAAAAGGGCCGTAAAACGGTTGTGGTGTGGTGATTGGAACATATTTCTTGAATTTATTTTAAAATGTAGCAGATGTCCAGTTTTTGAGGTGCAGTGGTTTATTGGTGCTTGTCTGCTTTTGTGTTACATTTGGTTTCTTCAGTACCATTCTAAGTGAGTGACTGAGAAGAATGTCTCTGAAGTGACCTATTATAATGTCACATGAGACGTGAATCCTTACATCTGTCAGTCACGTCAATGATTATATGATATGTTAGGCAGAGGTCAGAGTGTTGTAGAGCCATGTGCTGTAGAGCCATGTGGTGGTTGATGATGTTTTGATGTTAATTTGCACTGTGCGGTATCTGTGTTATTGAAGGCATTGTGAAACGGCGTTCGGAGGAGTCTTCAATAACTCTCTCTGTTGGCCAGACAATGATCGTTCTGCTTGAAGGAACACAGTATGCGTTTGCTGTCTTACATACAGAATTAATGACTGTCTGTCTGTCACAAGCCAGTGTTCTGTCAAAGCGGCTGGAAGGATTAAGCTGGTTTTGGCACGGGCTTCCCTGGACATGCTGCACTGTGTTTTACCGAAATTCGGGTACCTTTAATAATGAGGGTACTTCCCTCTGGAACCTTGTCTTAGACTCTGCACTTAACCAGTTTATTTGCTTTTTTGCTATGACGTAGCAAGTGTTATCAACTTAGTTCTACCGGCTCAAGTTTATCACTTTGCAGCGCATGTGCCGTGACGCAGCACATTGCACAGGTTCATCTGCGACAGCCGAGACTTGTTCCATTTGTCATATTCATGCGCTGTGTTAAAACACTGGAATGGATGGAGCTTGTTTTTGCAGCCTCAGCCTACATTACATTATATGAGATTTCCATCCTCCCAAAATAAGGGCCGGTTTACATCTCTTCCTAGTCAAACCCTGTATTTTCAGCGAGCCATGTGCAGCATGTTTCAAACCTGCATTCTAAATTCGCACTAGGGCCACATCTTGTGTGGAGTATGGTAGACATCCAATCTGTGACGTCTGAGAATAGGCGAGGAAAAAAAGAAAGAAGAAACCATAACTGCAAAATATAGTGTCTGCATCTGCTACACAGGGTGGCCATAACAAAGGATGTGGTCCAATTGGCAATTTACGTGGTTGTCTTGCACTTTGCCATCTTGTCTTTTGTCTTTTTCCGTGTTATCAATGGAGTGCTGCAATGCATTCCATCGGAAGTTAATGTAGCAAATTCCCAACTTTGTTTAAAATGCTGACCATGTCAGGTCGCGTTGACTCTTGCTATAAGCCATCATATAGTCTAGAATTAACTGAGCGAAATGTTGCACAGTCTATCTTTGGCAGCTCTGACTCTGTGTTTCATTGTTGCATTAAAAGCAGGAAGATTGTGTAGTTCGTACTCTGTGTGATATGCTACTAATTTTTTGTTAATTAGAAAGCATGCCTTGTTTGCTATGTCATTTGTAGAACTGTGGTGAGGATAAATATTGGCAAGTCACAAGGTCTGTATTCGTCATTTACACGACGATCTAATGAACACAACTATGGACTGTGGTCTGTTGGCCTGGTTGACATAGATATTCCACAGCATCCTGTCATTCTCCATGGAATGGTTGCTCGCAGTTCTAAGCGGCTGTCAACCACGTTACAGGAATTTATTCGTATGCCAGCCACGCCAAGGCCGAGGTAAACATTTGTTGCTAACTCTTTAACGATTACATATCTTCAGACTTGGCATCCCAGACAGTTCATGCACCGTTTGTGTTTAGTTTTTTTTGTGGAACCGTCTTCGTCTCTGATATAGCCATATTTGTGCTGAAAAGGGACGTTAAACTCCAACTAACTAACTTGTGGAACCATCTACAGTTACTATCGGTATTTGAAGCTGTGAAACTGATCTTGTATCTGGTTAAGTGTTTTGTAAAGTGTGTAATTAACCAGGCTCTTTTGGTTTTGACAATTAAATAACCATGGACTTTGAGTGATCTGCAGAGGCTAGAAATTGAAATTGTGTTATGTAACTTGTACGGGTACATCATTGCAGCTAGATGACACTAGTTACATAGACATTTGATGAGGCCACATGAAATAAAATGCTTAAGCGAATCATTGGTGTCTTTCGGCTGAAAAACTTTAGTTATCCGTACTGCTCTTAGTAGTCAGTGCTGTTCTTAATCCTTTTCATACAATACAATTGTTGTTTTAGAAAATATTGCATTAGATGAGTATGCAGATGAAGATATAAAACGTGAGAGTAAGTGCGTGGTAAGATCCTTGTTTTGTGTGTACATGCAGACCATTTGATGTGACTGATGATTCAAATGCTACGAGTCGCACATCTCGACATCTGCATCCGTTGCATCTGGCTGTGCCGTCGAAGTTCTCAATGACATCAGCGAGCTCTGCCCAAACATACGCGCGTCCTCCGCCTCTGTCAAGTCCAACTCCAGCTGCTGCAGCTTTGACTCCATCTTCTCCTGGAACGCCAACTGCTTCTGCACCATCCAAACAGCCGGTGATTCACTTCAAAGCTCAGTTCTGTGGACTTGCTGTCGGTGCATCTCTGCTGCCGTCGTTGAGAGCTCAATATAAGGTACACTCAGCACGGTCTGTTCTCTGGATCTTTTTTTCATTTTCGGAGTAAAGATAGCTATTTCTTCTTGTACTGTCTTATAGAGCTGTGATAAAATAATTGTAAAATACTTGAATGAATACTGTGACTGTCAGTAAAGAAGATAAAGCCACAGTATGCATAACTGATGATGCATGCATCGGTTGGCTTAATATCCTGTGTTGACAAGTTGTTAGAGATGATATAGCCAGAAGAAATGTCATTGTTTCTGTGTGTTTTGACTCCCTTTAGATTCTTCGTTATACAAGAGAATCCTGTTGTCCTTTGTTGCCCTTCATCCTGGTTGTTTGGTCTTGTGCAGTTAAAAAGTTATTGCTGCAGTTGTGTTTCATGTAAAATGTATTTCATGGACCTTATAGTATGACTGTATTGTGTGAAGGATGCGGATTCACTTGATAAATCAACGAGGGATGCAGTCCAGTTGGCAATTTCCCTGATTGTCGTTGCTGCTTTGAGTATGCAGAGTGCTTTGATGCTGTTTGTGTGCCGACAGGAGGAGCATCTGGCCTGTACAGATCATCCACTTGTCACTGAACGTTTTGGTTTGGAAAACCCAGTCTGGAATAACGACAGTAACGAAGGCCGTGTAGACAAAGGAACTGAAAGCAGTGGTAGGTGTACTGATGGTCGTCGGTGGTTTGTTGTTGTAGATTGGTGAAGTGACGAGCTGTGGTGTCACGGGCAGCAAAGCAAAGTTTACAATCAACTTGCCAGTTCATTCCCTCAGCTTCAGTTCAAAGGTAACTGCACTCCTCACAATAATGCTGTACTTCTCTTTTGATCTTTTGACTGTGATGAGTATATTCTGTTTTGTTGATCATTGCAGGAGACTGAACAGTCAGTTCGTCAATGAACACTCTCAAGAACCACAGTGTGCATGGTCACTAGGGCATGCAGAATTTTACACCAAAGTGTGGAATGGTGGAAAATACTGCAGATTACAGAATTGTGCAGTGCACTGAATTAGTGACATGCCATAGAATGTATCTCCTTCATATTGCCTTCATTGCTTTGACACTGTTGGTTTGGCATCAGGAAGAGCACCCGACCTGTAAAAAAATTGAGTGATGAGGTGCTGGCATGGTTATCTGTCTGGGCAAGGTGCAAATGATTTGCATATGGTCCAGCTGATGCTACTACCACCCCATTATCTCTTGCTTCATTAAAATCCAGATTGGTTTAACCTTTTTGTTGCCGGCTTACCCAGGTTGTCCTGGAAAAGAGACCATTAAATGGGTGTTTGCATCATATTTCAGGTGCAAAAAATAACAAACCTCTACACAGAATTTTGATTTTTCCCCATGGAAAATTGTGGACCCAGATGATAACTTTTTATACAGTTTATACGGAGCTTATGTTGACTGGTAGTATGGATGTTATTGTGTGATTACATTATATCATAATACAGTATTTTTGTAAAAATATGTATAGGTTTAATAGTTGTATTAACAAGATTCACAAAATGTCATTACCATTTAGATGTGCATCTTCATTTCATTATGAGATAAACTTCCATCAGAAATTGGAATTTTGATGATAGACTTTGTATGGTAAGTATATAGTTTCATACAGAGATGGTGCAGGTAACACCATTGAGGAGACTGCTACTGTCTTCTCCCCAATTCAAATGTGCTAGGTAACATCAGTAAAACTTTGCTCCAACAAAATCCTCCATTTCTTGACTAGGGGTGCTGGCTAACACGGGTTTTCCTGTATAGTAGCCGTCAAACAGTAGTAGTAGTAGTGTTTCAGTGTTGGCATGACTTTTCTCCAAACACATACATTTTGGCAGTTTGCTGAAACCAAATATATAAACGTTGAATGCTGATGTCGGTATACGCGTGATATGGGTACGGCTAGTGAGTATGTTGGTTGCACTGGATAGGTACCTACTAGGCATTCTAGCTTTCACACATCGTCAGGTGCCCATAAAGTTGCAATGGACAAAAGACAGTCACTTGTAAGTGATCAATGTGGTTTGTATGTATTGTGAGACGCATGACGTCGTGTGTCATGGAAACGTACTTCGCACTCGTTTTTGCACTGGAGCATGTGGACCATTTAAATATTTACCGGATCCGTATATACATTTTTATCGTGTGTCAGCATAACATTCCTATGCAGAGCACGATACTCCTAGGCATTTCTGTCTGTCCTTCTGTCTGCTATTGTGTTAAACAACTGTGAACCAATCATGACACGGCCGACGCTGTATGATAGTCTAGGAACTCTAGTTTTATGACACCAAAGATAGGAAATGATACGTGATCTGTCAAATGGTGCCAATATGAATGACCTTGGTTGATCCTAGAGGTCTCTTCAGCTGTTCACCAGCTTCGTAACTCTCATACTTCAGAATAGGTAGCATGTATTAGCTGCGATATATTTGCACACGAAAGCATATGTGGCATATAATTTTAACTGAGTTACTTAAACTGAAGGACTTGTCAAGGTCAGAGGCAGTCACGTGTACTATGAGCATTGCAGTATATCTCGGAAATGGTGTAAGACAATGATGCTTTGTTACTACAGACAACTAATATGAAGTGATATATAGTCTGTTGGATAGCACAGTTTTTGATAACCTTGAGTGACCTTCACCTACTGCAAGCATTTTCAAATATGACTTTTTGTGCAGTTGTACAGCAGTTGATGTTTTCAACTGATATACAGCATCTTGGAGGGCTCCAGACCAAGAGGTAGACCAAAAAGGACATAGAGAGAGGTAGTGCAAAAAGATTGCCAAGCACGTAATTTGAACAGGGACGATGCTATGGATCATGGTAGATGGAAGAAGCTGATAAAGATTGGATGATGATCAGGATGGTGGGTGGGTGAATGTTTCTTCTGGTACCGGCTCACCCGGGTTGGTTGGTTGGAGTTTAACGTCCCTTTTCAGCACAAATATGGCTATATCAGAGACGATCTCACCCGGGTAGTCCCGGACAAAGGGCTGTAAAACAGTTGTTGTTGTTGTTGTATACATCATCTTGCGGACCCTCATATAGCTGTGCAGTACTTGTACTACCGCTGACGCACGATCTGTTTGTGATAGTTAAGTTTCTTGTCATGTGTTTGGTAGAGAAAATTATGTTGTAGATGATGACGGTTGACATTTGCATGCATAAGTTGGCATTATAAATTAAAGTTACCAAATTCTTGTTTCAGTGAGTTCCTGAGTGTTGTAGATTTATGCATTTTATGTGGTTATGTAGCTGTAGTCGGAATAAATGGAAATTATTTGTTTGTGGTGGTTTTCAAAACCGTGCATGACACACACTATATCGTAGCAGTGATGTGCTGATGACCATCGCTGTTGATTGAAATGTTGACAGCTACTTGGAGTTTTTTTTTACTGAACTTTAAGTCCTCAATTTAGACACCAGTAACTAGAAGATTACTGTCGGTGGGCACATACAAAATATATATCTTTGCGGCTTATTCCCTTATCCTCATCTTGACAGTTTTGCACAAAATTGCCAGAGGTAATTTTTCCTTAGTTGAAACCCACCATTGCAAACAATATGATTAAAATTCATACATAAGAATTCGATTTTGAAATATCATGTTCAGATAGATAGGCTGCTACTTCACATGTACTACTCGTTTTCTTTTGTCAAATTTGGAATAACTCAACAAAAAACATAGTATACTAACCAATACTGGCAAAGTTGGCAGAGACAATGATTCTAGTGTGTTTATAATTATTGCATGTTCTGTGTTAAATTGAGAATGCAGCATTGTCGTGGTTGTACCACCTGTTCGTGATGTCACCAGTGGGTCATGTGTACCATGCGTAATATGCGTTCTTTGTGTAATGAATTATTGGATACATGTGTATGCATATACGTGCCATATGCAAGATACCATGGGTATGATAAATATCGACATACATATTATCGTGGTAAGTATGGCAAATGTGGTAGAGTTCAACGAATTGTGCAGTTGCGTATAGTTTACGTTTGTAAAAGTCCCACCGTCAATTTTATATACAGAATTTCTTTATTGTGCACTTTTTGCATAGATTAACTCCTTTTGTTTTTGTTACTTTTGCCATTCTTGTTGTTTATATTTGGTGCTTTGACACTGTAGGTTGGGCAACAGTAATAGACATCTGGCCTGCAAAAACTTGGTACAATTATGCTCAAAGATCCTTGTCTTAACTTGAAATAACTCAGCACAATTCATGGCATGCTTGAGGTGTCCTTGAAATGCTTGAATTTAGTCTTTAAAATTCAAGGCTGTTGAAAGTACATACTTCAGTCTGGACTGTTGCTATTATCGAAGGCTGATGTTTTACGTGTAAAAATTTTGCACCATGAATCCAGAGGAAAGTCAGCCATTTGTCATTACAGTATTGATGGCTACATCTCGTTGTTGTCTGAAAAACTTATTGTAGTGAGTATTATTAAGTTTGCATTTTGTGCCGACAGTTTTGGTCCCTGAGAAACAGTATCCTTGAAAGTCCTTCAAAATTATTGAATATTTTTTGTTTCAACTGCTCTGTGATCTATGCTGCACGTTCAGTAACTCTGGAAATGAAGGCTGGAAAAACAAACTGTTTATTTGTGTGTCACCATTGTCACTGATGACAGCCTTGTGTTGATTCATCGTACGTGCTTCATGGCTGACATCATTTGTCATGGTTTCTGTCGTCTTTCATTATTCACGTATTTATAGGGACCTGCGAAGCTTCGAGATTCGATTCGATTTCGAATCGAACTTCCGATTCGGGATTCGATTCGTAGTGATGATCTGATTCGAAATTTTCGAATCGTCCGCACCGTCAATCGTCCTTTG
>Ga0056108_1000559_pt1 | contig 10897 bp, 6 predicted proteins | sample WorMetG1BERMUDA1_FD_83875 | JGI IMG/M metagenome (GOLD analysis project Ga0056108, IMG submission 83875) | Marine gutless worms symbiont microbial communities from Max Planck institute for Marine Microbiology, Germany - Inanidrilus... ... | reverse complement strand
TCGGTTTGATGGGTAGGTAGGTATAGCGTAGACGCTTTGTAGAAATTACGAACTCGTTCAATGGGCGTAGGCGCTGGCCTCTACATGTGCGATGTTGTAAAAAAAGTTCACGTTCGCTATCTCTTCTCCTGATGAGTTCTTGTATATGTCACTCACAGGTTTTCATTAAGGTAAAGCCTTTCACACACGATTCATTCAGTAACATCACTGCTTAGGCCTATTTATTAGCTGACGCAGTCAACTATTGCAGTGAGATACCACACTCACATCAAAGACTGTTTATCGCTGCAATAGTTGCGATTAAAGAGTGGCACGGTATTAGACACAATCCCCATTCCTGCCCCATCCCACAATTTTTTCCATCCCCACCCCATCCCCATGTGGTTTATTGCCATGCCTACCCCATCCCCACATGTAGTTCTATCTCATACGGATCCCTACAGCCGCGCAGAAATGGCAGTCTCTGTGATAAATTTACTGAACCAATAATCTCATTTGTTAGACAGATAACAGCTAATGGAAGTTCTTTTCTGCAGCTCCAATATCGGCATCTATACTTTCGTCAACCAATAAGTGTCACCATGTTTTATAAACAAGTACAGGTACATGTTGAGACAACTATCAAAGAACTCAATGAATCCAAAATGCACTACACAACATCGGTCCTCTCAAAGCTGTCACTGCGGTAATACCGCCATTACCGTTACTGCATCACTCTTTACTGTTTATTGATGACAACTGCAGAACTGTCCATGACAAGATTCAATCCTCGAACCTGACATGCATCTTAACTAGCCGACGACCTGAGGTATCGAAGACACCAATACCATTTACAATCTGCATGTCAAAAGCTTGTTTGCACAATTTAAAAAATTTACTGACATTACGCAATAACTATTCACAGACTGACTATTAAATCACTGACTGCATGTGTGATCTGCCATATGCGACCCAATAACGAAATGTGACAATCAAAAAGTTGCCATCAACAACAGTGCATGCAGCAATGAAAGCTATGCACTGTAATCAATTGCATCCATACGTTAGCATAACAAAATTTCAATTAAACTTTGAAAGATGGCATTAATTGCAGTACTGGTACGAATAAATTCTGTTAAACATTAGCGGACTGCCAATAAAATATTAAAACAGCAACTTAACTGAAAAGTCAAACACAACAAATGTCAACATATTGCCAAACACGTGAATTATGAAATATGAGTTGGAGTCAAGCCACAAACAGATACACCTTGAACCATAATACTGACTACAAACCGACAAAGAACACACTTCACTTATTAACAGAATTGATGTACTACGCATTCACTACATCTCTAGTCTCTACATTCACTATATGCTCCATTAAAAAGATTCAGCAAAGAAATCAGAATTTTCAGCAAAACCGTTTGAATAGGAAAATCTAAACAGTATCAACATACGCTACATACATTCATTAACTACCAGCTGCCAGAGAACACGCACAGTTTTGTTCATATAAATACATATAAACGTCCAGTAAATTACCAGTAAGTTATGAGTTTATCAATAACTTAACTGTAATAAGTTACTGGTAACTAAATGTAACTAACCAATATTAAAACTAAAATATCTCGTTAACACAAGTGCTAATTTGAAAGAAGTATTCTTTCAGAATCACAAATTTAATCTGAGAACTTTACATAACTGGAAAACACTGAATTTGTTGGTTGGTTGGTTGGTTGGGGTTTAACGGCACTTTGTTGCAAGTTCATGAAATATACTGCTAACATGGCCAATAACATAGGTGGTAATGTTACAGTATCTGAACAAGGACAAAACTGATATTAGTAATTTTGAAACATTAGTGTATGTATAGCCTAACCTTCAATTCACTGCCATTACAGAATGTCTCAAACAAGAACCGGGCAGAACAAAATCTACAGCAGGTTTTGGACCATCAAATTAATTAATTATTCCTCTAATTTATACTTTAATTGCAAAACGTGATTTATACAAAGCAAATGAATTACAATTGTTTATTCTATAACTGGAGAAGACCCCCAGGGAGGCCAAGCTCCACCTGGATTCGAAATGTTTGCAATGACCTGTCCTCATTTAGCACGGAGTTGCCAGAAGCCAGGGAAGCAACTCATAACCGACCTTTCTGGTGGATGTTAATGAAGCATAGCGCTACGCACCTATAGTGGCGCAAGTGGTGCATGCTCATACTGGATTGGATTCTACAAGTCAATAACGTTCAGTGATTGTTTAGTGATGAATCTTGATGTTTATTAACCGATGGGCATTCAAAAAAATTACATCCAAGCAGATGACTGTTGTGGGTTTAATGATGCTTTCAACACAATCAGGGCTGTCGCTAAGGCCCTGCAACCCATGGCGGAGGGGGGCTCCGCGGTTAAGGCGCTTCAAGTTGTTACGCTGAAAAAACAACTGAACTACACGGTGGGCCAGAAAAAGTGTACATTTTTCAATACACCACATCTATGCGACGATTCAAGATAAAATGACACGGTCATCATCAAAATGTTCACAGAAGTCATGAGACTAAAGATTCGGATGCAGTTTTTACACAGTTGTTAAATATTCTTTGTAAATTAGCTCAATATTATTATACCAATAAAATGTTATTTCTGACAGTTCAGTTCATGTATTTAAGTCTAAAAACAAATTACTGACAATGTAACTGTTCACTGGTGCTCAATATCAATTCCGTCGCTTAACTTATTACACATTCTTTGCAATACATGTACGTAATTACTACGTCATAAGACAAACAGAAATGATCAAATGGTGCACCCCTCATCGATCCAAGATCGCAGTTGCCTTTTTGAAAGAAAATGTTCCTAATTTCAATAAACCCAATGTCTGACCACCGAACAGCCCTGACCTTGATACATTAGACTATGCAGTTTGGGGAACCGTACAGTTAGAGCAGTTGGTATATCACCAGAAAATTCTATTCAAGTCCTTGAGCGCTTAAAGGAAGTGTTACGCAGCTGCTGGGACATGATCAGCCAAGACTTGATTGACGGTGAAATCGACCAGTCATCAAAACGTATTACAATGGTCATTCAGGCACAAGGCGGTCACACTGAGCATCGACTGAAGTGATATTGAACACTAATGAACAGTTACATTGTCAGTAATTTGTTTCTGGACTTAGATAGATGAAGTGACCTGTCAGAAATAACATTTATTGGTATTATTGAACATTTTGGTGAAAACCATGTCATTTTATCTTGAATCATGCCACAGATATGGTGTATTCAAAAATGTATATTTTTTTCCGGTGCACCCTGTATGTTAATTGAAAATTACAAATAATAATGGTATATATGTAAAAATTATCCCAACGTACCAGTAAACACATTTCTGCATATTTCCGATACCCAGTTTCTTTTTACTATTTCACCCTGCTATATCCATCTTATAGTTAACATTACAAGAATATCTGTTGTCTTGATCACATGTATATTGAATATATACAGCGGTGGCCAAAAGTTTCCAGACACCTCAAGAAAATTGACAAATTTAGCTGCAAATATAACTATGAATAAAAAGTACACTATAAGTTTTGAACGCAGGGACGGGCCCCAAACCAAAAAGTTGCAGGGGCCTCCAAAAGTCATGCGACGGTACTGAAGACAATATAGATTATACTGCATCTTCATGATTATTATTTGTGATAGAAGCTGCTAATTACTGAACAGTTACCTAGCTGACTTACTGTGCAAAACCACAGGTTGTGCAGGGTCTCCACAGAAAAACCCATTGATGGATTGTTGGGACAACAATACTGACCTTCCAGATGCCAAATCAACGTCGGTGCCAAAGCATACACGATGAACATAATACTACTCACAATACCACATTAGGCAAAATAGCAGACTTGGTACAAAATATGAAAACAAAAGCACAGCGTAACTATGTGCATCAAACACGAGAGGATGATATAAGTGTCACAAACACACAGGATCACGGACAAGACAAACGAACATAATGCTTGATAACAGTCACCCGCAGTGACTGTAAGTGGGTACAGTCTGCAACTGGACCATCTATGCCTGCGACAAGTTCATTTACAGACATAGAGACCTGTTTCATTCACCAATGGAAAGGAAAACAATTAATACAGGAAAAATGCCATTCAACAAAAATTAATGACTTACTATAATTATCATTGTAATCATCTAACAAAAGTGCTGCATGTTATTTCAAGTATGGCTATCAAATAACTACTTTTTTTAATTGTGTGAATTGCAGGGATTAATTTTTTAACGCAGATTGTTAAGTATGGGGATTCTCTACCATTAGCTGTGAAAAATGGCTGAACCAATCGAGATGCAGTTTGGGATGCTGAGTCGGGTGGGTTCAGGAAACACATATTATATGGGACGTAGATGCCCCCATGATATGAGGCGGCACTTGTGGGAGTGTCTGGCCAACTGAAAAGCATTGTAAAACATAGAACTTTGGGGGCTGGGTAAAAGGGTGAGCTGTGCAAAAAAATGGGTGGACTGATCTCAACAATCTATACGTCGTACAACATGTTTTTGTGCAAGGAACTGCCATTTGGGGACTGCGATTATTGCATCTGTGTTAAAATTTTTAGTGGCATTAATTTTTAAATTCCTTAACACATCAACTCGACAGCCCTAATATTGCAAGGCTAAAATCCTCTAAGCCAATCATATGACTCTGGTGTAACCAAAAAAAAAACAAAAAATAAAAATAAAACAGAATAACAAACAAAACTATATAAACTCAAACAATTAAACCAGACTTAACCTCAATCCACTGTACTGTATTCTTATTTCAAACAAATAAAATATGTCCAGTTTCACTTCTGACAAAGTGTAAAAAATTAATAGCAACAACAGCTGGTAATATATAAGGCAACAAATGTGTATGTACTATAAACAGTAAATGAGACCAAAAATTATCTTGGATACCACACAATGCCAGAAACATATTTGGCTTGGAAACGTTCTTAGGCATGATGGTTTTCTGTAAAATATACTTGAAGATAAAATGATTGGAAAAGGAGCAAGATGAAGGAAGAAATTGAACATGCTCAGTGATTTAGCTGTATGCAAAAATCAAAAGAAGAGCGAGGAAAGGTCGGCAGGAACTGAAGACACATGGAGGTTTTCACAGCAGATTACTGGATGATGATGATATAGAAGATCAGTAATGAACCATTGTGCACACAAACAGCAGATCAGTGGCAGTACATACAGAAAACAGAACATTGATTGACACAATCAAGTAACTTTAAAAACAAAATTACTGTTATTGATAAGACTGAGCCTTACAGTGGATCATCTTTATATACTGAACGCGGTAAGGTGTCTGTACGTCCGTAACGCTGGGCTTGACCAGCTCAGTACAGAATGACGTCATACTGAGCATGACCTCCTAATGAGAACAGATGGCTTAGTTGCGGGTTTTGAGCGCCGTAGGCACCAGCAGCGTGAATGACGTCATAATGAGAATGATGTCATAAATGATAATAGCTGGCTTAGTCGCTGACGGTACCGGCTGGAGATATGGTGATTAGCGACATGTGGCCACGGGTTGCAACGCTGTAGTGATGTTAACAACCACCAATATACAGTGAGATATGTTGGAAGTGTGACTCAATGGTAGACTCAACAACCAATGAAGTATTCTGACAACCATACGATGATTATGTTCTGCCACTGTTCACCCAGAACCACTATACTTGAGCATTTCTCTCCTGCCTGCAGTTAGCTGCTTCATGTACCTGTACTCAGCCAACTGTAGAGTGTCATGCACAGGTAGAAAGGCCTCAACAATACTACACATTACTAATTTTGATCATGCATGGTAGAACAAGCTGGCTACTATCAGCTATGGAGGGCACATTACAAATTTGCACATTGTGTCATATAAGGTCATGATATAGTTATACAAATGACAGAACCAGCCAACAGGATTGCAACTGCACTTGGAATAAGTCGTCAATCACAGTCAGAAATTTCGTGAAGTAGTTATTTTTTAACAGAAAATTACCTCTGTCTCTGTCACTTCTGATGGGGTTCGGTTTTGATCGCCATTTGTCGGTCGTCTGTTAGTAGGAAAACAAAAAAGTTATGGGCTGAATTTAACGAAATTTAGGTAACATGTAGGTTATGGACCTCGAGTGAGTGAGCGAGTAGTTGCTTAACATACATTTCGACACATCTTGGAAGGTTAGGGGTAGGTTTATGGGAAAGGGTTAGGAGATAGTCCAGTAGTCAAAAAATATTTAAAGCAAAAGTGGTTTGAAAAAACACTTATGGCAGTGCCGGAAGTGCCATAACCTCAACACAGGGCAATAAATAAGAAAGACACAAAACAAAACAAAGGCCTAGGCTCTCTGCCTATGCCAGTGTGGCAGAGGTATGCACTCCACTGACTACCATCTAGTTTCAATCAGTTATTCTTTTTTTCTATTTTTTTAGCAAATTATCTTTTCAGGTCTTGCTTCCGTGTAGCATACTACTATAGCAGTTGTGTGCGAAGTAGTATGCTACACAGAAGCGAGACCTGGCCTGTCAGGAAAGAAAATGAGGTGGCACTTCAGCTAGCAGAGATAAGAATGGTCAGATGGATGCGTAATGTTAAGGTAAAAGATAGATTTTCAAGTAAGGAGTTGAGAGAAAGATTAGGAATAGATGATATAATCTTGACACTACAGCAAAACAGGTTGTGGTGGTATGGGCATGTGCTGCGAAAAGAAGACACTGACTGGGCAAAAAAAGTATGGAATATGAGATGCACGGCTCCAGACCAAGAGGTAGACCAAACAGGATGTGGAGAGAGGTTGTGCAAAAAGATTGCCAACCATGTAATTTGAACAGGAAGGATGCTATGGATCGTAGTAGAAGGAAGAAAAGATGATAAAGACTGGATGATAATCAGGATCATGGGTCGGTGAATGTTTCTTCTGGTACCGGCTCACCCGGGGAGTCCCGGACAAAGGGTCGTAAAACAATTGTTGTTGTTGTTATCAAATTATGTTTTCACATCATATATGCAAATCACCTCCAGTTGTTCACAGCAAAAGTATGGCTTGTATGTTTATTCTCAGTGACAAGAAAAGGTTCTTGAATAATGGAGTAAAATTTCAAAATGACAATGGCCCTAGTATAATTCCACAGCTACTGGTTATGGCCACCCAATGTAATAGGGCAGGCCATTATATTTTTGCCCTGTGGTTTGTTTCTTCTTCTTTTTTTTCCTCGCCTAATCTCAGCCGTCACAGATTGGATGTCTACCATACTTATACACATGGTGTGGCCCTAGTGCGAATTTAGAATGCAGGTCTGAAATGTGCTACATGTGGCTCGCTGGAAATACAGGATGCAAAAAATTGCCATTTTGGCACCATTGCACAACTTTGTCAGGCTATATCTTCGGAACTAAGGCATGTATCGACAATCGAAAAAAAAACTAGCTAAACAGCAATACCTCCTCCACATGTCCTGATAATATAGTGAACTTCGGTCTACTAATGGTTGAGATCTGTTGGCGAGTTTGGGGGCACCCCTGCAAATTTCAGCGGGTTTCGCGTCTTGGCAGCGTTACTGCACGGCACTCTAGTAGTAGGCGTCAGCCAAACTTTGCAGTGTTGAACAGAGGGCGCCACCTATATTCGGCAGGACGGCCATCACACTGGGCATTGGCCCAATCACATTGGGCATTGGCCCACATTCTAGTTACTGGTTAAGGTTTTACATCCCACTCGACACAAAATAGGTCATCTTGGAGATGCTCTTCCTAGCCAATCTCTTAACTAGTATTCAGAAAACAAAATCAAAACCAGGAGAACAACCACAGACATATACAATAAACCTATGCTAACTCGAATAAATAAATTTGCTACAATGCCAAATAATGATGCATCAGGAACACAAAAATACTATAGCTCAAAATAAACTGAAACAACTTAAGCCCAGGTTTGGTCGCCTCTTATGATCTCCGGCCTGGAAATGGAGCAAACCTACTGTCAAAGGAAAAAGTAAGTAAGGAAGTAGATAAGTAAGGAAAAATAAGTAAAGGAAAAGGAACTAAGCAGGGGAAGCCAAGTAAACACGCAAACAATATATATAGCGTGGAAATCAACAAAAGAATCAAGGACGCATTACGCCCCGGAGCCGCCATGGGGCAATTCCATAGCTCTGTGACAAGTATCAGTCACACATACACGGATTGCTACTGCACACTGTCCTGAGCTGCGATGATATATGCATAGTATGGCATACAACACAAACACACCCACACACATACACACACCGGTTTCATTGCCATTTTCCATGCGAATACAACAGTTAGTTGGCTGCCCTCTTAATTTTCTTCCTCAGCTTGTTCTCGAAAAGAACCTTTGGAGATAATTGGTGTAAGTTATTTGCCACATGCAGGGTTTTTGCCCAGATGTAAAAATCAAATTCAAGGACTTTTCAAGGACTACATTTAGGATGTTCAAGGAGAACCGCATTAACCCAAAGCAGCATTTTTATAAGCACGTCTACACGGGTTCAGTTTACATTCGACAATTCCACACATAATGTACAACTTTCAAGCACTAACATAAAACTCGGAGTAGTGGCCACCATCTGGTTGGTTGGTTGGGGTTTAACGGCACTTTTGTCACATCTAATAACAAAAAAATCCAATAAGTAACACAATAGGATGACAGTACACTGACAGTTACTTGTTCAGGCACACCATATTAGAAACTAAATTCAAGGACTTTTTGACAAAGATCCAACGACTTTCAAGAACCTTGTCTCTTTACAAGGACTTTCAAGGCCTTGAAATTCTGGAAAAATCAAGGACTTTCAACGACCGACAAGAGCTCTGCACATGGATACCCTTCCCGCCAGCCAACCGACAGTGCCAAAACACTGAGGTAAAAATCACCCACCAGTCTCATCCTTCCTTGATGGTCTCATGAGGAAAGATATGTTGCACCCATTATGCCAGCTCTCTCACACCAGCGTGGCATACGAGCGAATGTCAAGAAGCACTAAGCAGAAGCCAACGATGACGCGAACACACACAACGATTATACACTTGACATAAGTCTCACGTGCACTGGACAAACCAGCAGGACAATCATAGTAGCGAGCCACGTACGTTGCACATACTAACAAGCGTAACATGAAATAACACACGGCCACCATCACTAATGATACTTAAATCATCACTTAACTTACACTCGCTTAAATTTTAAGTAGCAATTACATCTCTACTTAAGTAACAATCACTGCACCAGCAAAAACTTACTAGAGTGAAGATATGAGCAACAATTAAATGTCACAGTGATTCCTACTGGAGTCACATGATGTCATGTTTACAATCCCACTGCTGCCTGCAGGCAGCAGGCTGACAGAGCCCATCTTCAGCATTATAAGACATCTGTTAGGCTGCATCTTACCATGTCTCTAAACACACTGTTACCGCATGCAACTAACGTTCTGTTGTTAGTGCTGTCTGCGATTTTGTTCTTTTGTCTGTCACTCAAATATCTCGGGAATGGCTGAACAGGTTTGCGCCAAATTTACGGGGAAGACATGTTTGGTCCTTCACTTGGACGAGTTTGAATGTGAAGGTCAAAGGTCAAGGTCACCAGTGACAAAAATGCGCTTAGCGCTGCAATCACCCCTGGCAGCGTACAAATGATATGTGCTCGCTGCAAACAGTGTGCAGCAGCAGAGGACGGCACCATTGCGTCGCTGCCAGGGGTGATTTCGGGGGATTCTGTGCGATGTGTTTGGTCAAACATCTTTAGCTCTAGTATTCTACTTGTTTTTACTTCAGTAAAACTACAGCAATAGGGGGTACACCAGTTTACCGTTGTATTGTAGTTAGAACATAATATACATGACAACATGCTTTTGCGTTGTGCATTAGGGCAGTCCAAATCACTCTGCAAAAATCATTATTAACTTTTAACTTGCCAAAAATCGCTGCTGTGGAGATTTAAGTGGAGATCGGTGGTGCAATGCGTCCTATGCTAATGCTCACCTCCGAAAAGATTTAAGCAGTACTGACATTTAAGCACATGTATTATTGGTACACCCAGCCCAGGGTGTTCACTCAGTCAGTATGCTTGCAAACACTGACTGCATCACACTGTGCAAGTAACAAACAAAAAAACACTGCCAACAAATATGCAGTTATTTTACAAGTTACAACTGCAACAAATTCTGTCACACGCATATACACTGCGTCTCAAAAAACGTCCCACCTTTGACTTGCTATAATTTCGACATACACGATCCGATTATGGTAACTCTCGGCAGATGTGTTACCAAGAAAGTAAGGAATCCGACAATGCTTTGTTTTTCCACCTCACCTATCTAGTGCTTCAGCATTACCTTGCGAAAGAGGCAACCCATAAGAAAGCGCACTGGTGCATTGTGCGTTCAACATAGCGTAATTGCTGCAGCGCTCTCGACTTCCTTTCTCCTGAATCATGCCCCATAACAGCCCGAGCTGAATGCATTGATTACAAGATTTACAGAGTCATACAGCAGCATGAGTGTGATTTGTGAGTCAAAAAGATTGAAGAAATCAAGCAGCGACTGGTTAAAATATGGCAATGCAGAATGAAAAACAAAATTTTCATGTTTCCCGTTTTGCCAGGTAGTGCAGAAGCACAAGTTATTTGAGGTGGCACAGTAAAGTGTCTTTTGATTGCTTACTTTATCGGTAACATTTCGGCCAAAAAATATCAAAATCCGTTCACGTGTCAAAGTTATAGCAAGCCGAAGGTAGGACGTTTTTTTCAGACACAGTGTACGTACACATTACAACAACTCCAGTCAAAAACTACTACACGTCAGAAACACAACAGCTACAAGACATTACTTCTGCTGTCTTCATC
>Ga0056108_1000558_pt1 | contig 10901 bp, 10 predicted proteins | sample WorMetG1BERMUDA1_FD_83875 | JGI IMG/M metagenome (GOLD analysis project Ga0056108, IMG submission 83875) | Marine gutless worms symbiont microbial communities from Max Planck institute for Marine Microbiology, Germany - Inanidrilus... ... | reverse complement strand
TTAATGCGTCACGCCGGACTTTGACCCACACACGTCACACAATTGACCCACTTTGTGGGGCACACTCCCGATGTCTTGGCTTGGCATCAAATTACTGCATCACTGCAGACTTTCGCCCATGCTATTAAGCCCGCGTGTAGAGTTTTCTGGACCACGTCGATCGCGTCTTGCCGCTCTTTTGCCGATCTTCTCATCACGTGTATGCATCCGAGGACGTTCCTACATGCAAGGAAATAACAGAAGAGGGTGCGACTAATACTCAGGTGCGACTTATCTATGAATTTTTCCCAAATTTCAGGCAAAAATAGGGGGTGCGGCTTATATTCAGGTGCGACTTGTAGTCCGGAAAATACGGTACCAGTTTTTTAATGATTAATCAAATTAATTAAACGTTAAAAACTGCAATGAGACAAAGCATGAGACTACTACTGTAGAACAGCAGAGATGACCTGTTTGGAGGTGTTACTGATGTTTCAGCATGTTTACAGTGCACTGTGACAAAACCAAGCTGCCTCGCTTCCAACTCATCATCATCATATTGCACGGCTCCCTCAAGCACCTCTTCAACTTCTTCCGCCTTTCATTGGCACATCAATAATCAAATCACAGCCAAGTAGCTTAAAACTCGACATTACTGCTACTACTACTACTACTTCTGGTTCCAGGTTAGGCTTAGGTTAGGTTAAGCTAACCTTTGGGATTTGCAAAGCAGGTTTTTCAGGCCAGATGACTTTCCTGTCATGGAATCAACAGTGTCACAGCACTGCTGAAGGCAAAATATATAAAAACAAACTGCAATTTCGGCAAACAGAAACCAGAGAAAGCGTCTGACTTTAGGTATAGTGGGCCAGACTTTAATCAGTGATGGAGTCAAGAGATTTTTCCAAGACAGAGAGATTTGCTGAGACACAGGTGTAAAGATGAGACGAGCCAAAACATTTCGGATTAGGCTGAGAAAAGACGAGACACGAGACATCATTCAAATGCTTGAGACATGAGACATTGCAAGACACAGGGAGCAAGACATGATACGAGCCAAGACGTGGATTAGATTGAGATGAGACTGAAATGCTGTTAAAATGTTTGAGACTGAGATATTGCCAAGGCACAGTTATCAAGAAACATTATAGTGATAAAACCACAACAACCACAAGAACAACCACTCTACATTAAGAAGGTGTAAACAGAGTAAATGGGCCTTCAGCAAGAAATGCCAGCGTTTCAGCACAGAATAACCAGTTAGCTACGACTGACAGAGACACAGTCAAGACACAGTCATGAGACATGAGACATGATGAGGCACAGAAACTCGAGACAGAGCCAAGAAAAACCATGTCTTGAGACAGTCTCGAGATGAGACACGTGTCTCGAGACTCCAACACTGACTCTAATACAGCCTCAGCAGTGTAAACAGCAACAGTCCCAGCTGAAGCAAAACCCACTCAAGGTGAAGACGAAGCATAGGACTCTGTCACAGTCTGGACACTATGATTTCACGTCAAATGTCACAGCAGCCCATCCACACAACAAATACCCATCTAAATCATCATAAGTAAAAAATGACAGCAAATAATGACTTACCATCGAGTCTTCATCCTCAAAGTCACTGTCATATTTCTAACAATATAACACAACAATCACCATTACAAAGCAGCCCAGAATGTCAGCATGCATTCTGGTAGACAGAATCACTACACAGCTTCAAAAGGATGGAGATGCCATATATTCCAAATTTATATAAACAAAAAATAAGCTTATAAACATCTGCACAGCACACTGCACTGAGCATGGAAGACATGAGATCTCACAGTTCACAATAGCTTAACAGACCATCACACAAAATGACATGTTCACCAATTTTTGTTCTGTGAAGTACGCAGCTGCTAGTGAATCAGTTTTAGTTTTAAAAACATGCCAAGATTCACTAATATCATGGCTTATATGGTAGTACAAAAGCCAATAGCCAATGTAATGGGAATGGTCAAATTTCAACACCTCTTCCCAGGTGGATCCAAAACCCCTGAATGGTTTTCAACAAAACTTGCAGCATATATCTATGTCACAGGTATGACCACACACGCAAATACCTGTGGTGCCGCGACAATGTGGGTTGTCTTGGACAACATGTAACTTGTCACATGTTTTGGTTTCTTCGTCGATCTTTTTTCTTTGTATTTTATTCCTGGCTCTCACTGAGCCCACATCAGTGCACCAATTCTGACAATAAATTTGTCCTGTGACGTGTTGCCATACAAGAAGCTGCTTTTTGGGGGTCACGATGAAACTGCTCCCCAAGTAGGGTGTCAAATCCCTCAGAAAACCCATTTTGGGGGCATAAATCGGCCTAACTCGTAAAATATTCAAACTTGCATATTATCGAAACTACTGAACTGATTCCAACCAAATTTTGAATAGTGATAAAAAGACTACCAAATACTCTTTGTGGGTGGTTCAAATGTGTACAACACATCCAAGATGATGGAGGGCCGACATACTGAAAAAATCGAAAAACTGCCATATCTCAGTAACAGTTCAACCGATCGTCACAAAATTTGGCATAGTGATACAAACTGCCCTCTGAAATGTTCAGACAGTTAAAATTTTGAAATTTTATAAAATGAAATCCAAGATGGTGGACGGCCACCACGTGGAAACCATTAAATCGCCATATCTCAGCAATGGTTTGACCAATCTTCACGAAATTTGTTTTGGTGACGCACACTGATTGCAAATCTGCCCAATAGTGCACAGCTAGAGGGCACCCCCTACCATTCCCTTAAGTTACATCGGGTCTGTGCAGTAGTGTGCGAATGCGGCGAGTGACAGACACACCCACAGACAGACACACAGATGCACATGACCAATGTACATTTCACGTCGCATACGACTCATGCGAAACGTAACAACAATGTGTGCTTGCCAACAGTGCCCTGCATCACCTTCTCAGAGTCAGCAACAGGCTCTTGAGGTGCACGGTCTTCTTCATCTTCTGCTTCATGATCGGGATCGGTTGAGTAAACAAAAGCACCATCTAGCTTCGTATCATCGTCCAGGTCGCTAGCAACAGCTCTGTTGGACAGACGAGACCTGCCTGACGCTGCAGTGGGCGAGTTCCACACGGTTAAGAACTGCTTCACATCACGCTGTCGGCTGACTGCTGATGGCTGACTTGACACCTGCAATGCCATTCAATAAACGTGGGTGGCAGGCAGAACTGTGTGATCCCTCATTAACATGTGCCATACCTCAGCACCTTAGAGAAGAATGTTTGTGATAAAGCACCATACAAATCAAAAACTTACACTGCAAAGGCAATAAAAACGTAACAATTACTGCTAAATGAATTTCTTATTGGATGCTACGTTTGCTACATCAACACAACCAATTCAATACTACAAACCAAATGTAGCCAGCTAAAAAAAGACATCAGTCACAATACACCATCTGAAGACATACTGACTTATTTAGCTACATGTATCGATAAACAGAATACACCACCTCTATTCTGGCATCCATCACCTGCTGGGTGACAGTAAGCATCTGATGGGTAAGAGCTGGCAGATTATCATAGGTCCACTAACTTTTTTGTCATCAAAAGCATTTTTTGTGGCTCAAAATGCACCAAAATAGATTTAGGCTGCACAGGGTTTCGTTGCAAAGCCCAATAAGTGAGAACTCGCTGGCTTTCAAAGAGGCGGCTTCACAGTGGGAGGAAAAAGAAGGAAAGTGAAGAGATGATGACAGGGAAGGAGAGGACCGGATACCAAAGTTGACGCAATTTAACCATTGATGAGATCTTCAGTTGTTAAGCACCAGACACAGACAAATGAGACTGCGACAGCAAAATACAACACGATCAAGAAGATCATGTTTTCAAAATCACAATCATCAGTCGGACAAGTAACTTACAGAATGTTGAAGACCAGAGTGCCGATGTGGCACTGCATCAGACGGCTGCTCATCAGCATCAGTAAGATAGTCACCGACGAGCTGCTCAAACGTTGCCATCACCTGTCGACGCTGGTCGTCAGTCGTCAGCAGCTGCAGACGCCGAAACAGCTCGACCAGGTAGTGCGGCCGCGTCTCATTCTGTGATATCAGTGACGCTACTTCCGAGTAGATGAGCTCACGCAGTGTATCAAACACCGAGCAGCTGAACTCGTCTAGTGAATCCTCAACAGCGAATCCATCCGTGTAACTGTAACAGACAATCAGATGTTCCTAAATAAGTACAGTTCTGAAAAATTTACCCAGCTACAGTATGCACTTTACAGAATCTATAAACAATATATTTTCAGCATGTTTTAGCAGGTTAATTTTTCCACAATTATTTTGCTGAAATTGGATAAATATTTGGTTCAGAAAACGCCATAGATTAACAAGTAGCACAGAAAATTCTTATAATTCTTTACAAACCCGTGTCGTTCATCCAACCGACGAGCAATTCTTTGAACTGGTTGTTGTGATAAATCGGACATGGTTACATTGTAACTGACAGGAATAAATGCTGGACCTGCCTCAGGCCTCCATGTACCGCCAAGCAACTGATTCTTTTCACTACCTCCAGAAGCTTCTGCTCCCACAGCTGTACACATCATCAGCATACAAAATACAAATGACAGTTCATTCTTCTGTGATGTCTGTGCCAGTGACATTAAATGCTCACGTATGTTTACAGTACTTGTAAACAGAGTCAAACCACAACTTATAAAGACGCACTTGAACAACACCTGATACATGCACAACTATAAAGATATCGCATTTGAAAATGTCTGCAATAGCTAATATGACCTTTAAGTTCACAACGTCATCTGCAATGATAAACAACAGACCACATGTTTGCTAGCCACAACAGTAATTTGTTTATTCTTGAACGTTGATTTTTATTAATTCTTGCAGAATAATTGCTTTCACTTGTGTGAATTAATTTAACACGTTTCTGATTTTTAAATACAACTAGAATGTGGGCCAATGCCCAACGTGATGGTCGCCCTGCCGAACATAGGTGGCGCCCTCTGTTCAATGCCGCAAAGTTTGGCTGACGCTCACTACTTGAGTGCCGTGCAGTAAAGCTGCCAAGTCGCGAAAGCCGTTGAAATAAGCTGAGGTGCCTCAAACTGGTAAACCGATCTCAGCAGCTAGTGGGCCGAAGTTCACTATATTGTGGGGACATCTGGAGGACATATTGCTGCTTAACAAATTTTTTTTTCCGATTGTCAATACGTGCCTTAGTTGCGAAGATATAGCCCGACAAAGTTGTGTGATGGTGCCCAGATGGTGATTTTTGGTGACTTTTTTGCATCCTGTGTTTTCAGCGAGCCGGGTGCACCAAGTTTCAGACCTGCATCCTAAATTCGCACTAAGGCCACATCAAGTATGGCAGACATCCAATCTGCGTCGGCTGAGATTAGGCGAGGAAAAAACAGAAAGAAGAAAGAAGAAGAAACCGCAGGATGACAACATAATGGTCTGCCCTATTCCATATGGCGACCATAAAAACCACATAACACAAAATGGTGTGCATAATTTGTACATAATTGGCAGAAACTAAGGCGCATTCTTCACAAGCACTGCAAATAATTAGTAGAATTTTGACACATAATGCCACTAAAACTAGATATAACATTCCACAGCATCCCATCATGTATAATTTAAGAGATATAGCAAGATACTGGGTGAAAATTGTACACTGTTCATACCCCACCTGCACTTAACGTCCCACTGAAAATGACCCCATCTGATTTTCACCACTGTTTGGTGCAAATGAGAAAGTGTGATGATACAGTCTGCTCTTTTGGCAAAGATCATAAGACAGATTGTTGTACAGACAGATCATGACAGCATATCCCATACCTGTATGTTTCACAATAAACAAGTGGTCAAAGTAAACTGACAAAAGACCACATCGCCGCTGCAGATGGACAGTTCAGTCGTCTTTGCCAGGTGGTGCCAATGTGCCATCCCATGTGGGCACATTGGCGCCACCTGGCAATATTACTGAACTTGTGCTTCCTTCGGCCCACCCGAGTCCACAACGCAAACGGTAAATTGATCGGTTCAGCTGTTTTTGCATAGCTCATGGCACAGTGTCATCGGGTACAGTGGCGCCAACTGACGAATACGATTCAACTCGTGCTACCTTTGGCCCACCTAAGTCCACAACCCAAGTGGCAAATCGATCGATTTAGCCATTTCTGCACAGCTCACAGCAGAAAGTGCCTATACTTTACAGTGGGCGACCCTTTCCCCAAAATTGCCCTTCTCATCGGCGGATCAGGACCCCATCTAATTCATGATTCCTTGGGCCATTCTGAGCTGATAATCCAAGCTTCATCACAATCGGTTCAGCCGTTTTTGCACAGGTGACCGCAGAGTGTCCCTATACTTCATAATGGGCCGCCTCTTTTCCCCAAAATTGCCCCTTCCTATGGGGGATATGGAACCCCATCTAACACGATTCCTGAGCCTACAATCCAAACGGCATCTTGATCGGTTGAGCTGTTTTTGCAGGGCTCATTAGTGTGACAGAGACAGACTGACAGATCACGCTACTCGGCCGGTAACAACAGACTGCATCTACGTACGCAATATGGGCCATGCGGTCTAAAAACGGGATAACATTCTTAATAAAGTTTAATGGTAGTCAGACTAATCACAAAAAATACTCACACTGTGTATCTACAGACGCTCCATCTGGCCAATCATCAACATCTAACAGGTCCGATACATTCTGCCAGCGGTCTTGCTGAGTGTTAGCGGTCCACACGTCATCATTTTCACACGTGCCACGCCCCTCTGCATGACACATGACATTCTTCTCAGCTCGCACGTTTCTCATCTCTGACTGCTCTTCGCTTGTCCATGGAATGCAACAAGACTTTTGAAGCACCACGTCCGCAGCGTCAACATTTGACCTAGCAGTCCATGCCCGGCGACATGATCCGGAACCAATGGAATGTGTAACAGTGTTGCCAGGAACCAGAGAACTAGGCACGTGTCTGCCGGTGCTTCTGGTCTGCCGTCCCGACTCCTGATAGGCAAAAGCCGATCTGTGATGCAGAACTAGTTGTTCCAGTCTGTCGACGTGACAGCACAGAGCAGCATTGCTGGCTACAAGTTCCCGAAAACTCCGTTCAAGACAAGCAATCAGTTCATACTGCTGCTGCTCAAAGTCCGTCTCAACTGTATCCTGGATTCCTGAAAACATAAAATATCAACTGCATGCATTCATACCAGGTCAGAAGTTAAAGATTATAATGAAGCCTAAGCATGAGAACATGCAGACTGCAACCATTTTTCTTTTCTACCATCTAAGACCTATCATGCATGTTTATTCTGTATCCATACAAACAATAAATGAACAAATAGAGATGGCATAAAGGAAGCACTGCCCCACCCATCAGAAGTCTGGCAATGAAGGAAAAAAAAGGATGCGGCCAGATTTTCATGGATGAAGTAGTGCTCTGGGTTTCCTTCAATGCTCTGACACTATTTTGATTGAGTGACATAAAGGACATCCTGCCAATAAAAATCTATGCAGAAAGAAAACCAATGGTAAAAACGAGGGTGAACTGGCTAACCAGGTTTACCTGAAAAGCAGACATTAAAACAGAGGCAGAAAAGTGGGGTGTTGATGGCCAAACAGCAGACTAATGTCACACAAAGCTTGGAGTACATTCATAATCATTATACTGCACAGTGTTCAGAAAAAGGATACCATTTGTTTTCTTGCACAGTTTCAAAAAAAGTTAATCAATCTAGATTAAAATTTCAGCCAAAGTACCCGAGTGAATGTTGATTCCACACATCTGAAATAATTTTTCTAATGGTTAATTGCCAGTGGCACTGTAATGAGGACGTCAGTAAAATTGTTGCTGCAGCAACGGAATGACGATGAACCATTTATTAGGAAGCCCTCCATTTAGTTTTTTTCAGGCTGGACATCCTTCCTGTCACCCAGCCAACGGTGTCAAAGCACAGAATGAAACAGTAAAGCATGTGTCCCCAGCAACGGCTTGGCACCATCCTTTCTTCATCCATCACTGGACTCATATCAGAAGGGGCATTGCTCCCTTTTTGCTAGTTCTCCGATATACCCAAATGCTGTGAAAATGGAGGAACAGACCTCCTCTAGAAGGCCCCATTACATATCGTACACTATCATCAGTATGTTGTTTATCTGTTCATCACTGTGGGTACCACTAGCTGAAGACAAGAAAACTCTAATAGAGAGTGTAAATTGGTGTTAAGTTTGCTCACATTGTATGTACCTTGCTCATCAGTTTCAAGCTCATAAGGTCAATACAATAACTTACAAACAAACACAGATAAGACAGACAAATAGTTGAAGAAATTTACAGCAAACGAAATTCATGAACTCACCCATATGTGTTGCCGGATGAGACTGAAGAGTGTGGATCATTGTCAGTATGTCAACACGCAGTTGTCGCACCTCGCGCTGCATGGCCGCGACAGATGTGCTCTGGTACACACAACACACAGCTGTAACAGATCATCAGCATTATTATGGCCGCCCTGCGTAGCAGACGCTGACATTATATTTTTGCCCTGTGGTTTCTTTCTTCCTTTTTCCTTGCTTAATCTCAGCAGTCGCAGACTGTATGACTACCATACTTCTACACATGGTGTGGCTTTAGTGCAAATTTAGAATGCAGGTCTGAAACGTGCTGCACGCGGCTTGCTGAAAATACAGCATGCAAAAATGACGCAAAAAATCGCCATCTGCGCACCATCGCACAACTTGTTGGGCTGTATCTTCGCAATTAAGGCACGTATTGACAATCGGAAAAAACGTTAGACAGCAATATCTCCTCCACATGTCCCCACACTATACAGCGAACTTCGGCCCACTAACGGCTGAGATCGGTTCAGGAGTTTTGGGGCACCCCAACAAATTTCAACGGGTTTCGCATCTTGCCTTCGTTACTGCAGCGACGTTGCTCACCGAAGGCCAACCAAACTTTGCACGATGTTTGGCCGTCTTCTGGGCTGGTACACAATATATACATTTTCGGGGGCTCTTGCCCCGGACAGAATTTTGCCCGGTGCAAAATTCACTTTACGCCCAAGTCTTGTGATCGCCTATATTGGCAGCGTTACTGCACAGCACTCCAGCAGTGGGCGTCAGCCAAACTTTGCAGCATGGTACAAGGAATGGAATTATGGAACTTTCACAGAGGGCGCCACCTATATCTGGCAGGGCTGCCATCACGTTGGGCATCGGCCCACATTCTAGTTAATGAATGTCTTTCATGATGAGCGATTACTACTACTACTACTACATCCATTTAATGGCCTTTTTTCCAGGACAACCTGGGTAAGCTGGAACCAGAAAGGTAAACCATTCTGGATTTTACTGAAGCAAGAGATGATATGGTGGCAGTGGCATCAGCTGGACCACATGCAAATCATCTGCAACTCGCTCCATACATATAACCATGCCAGTACCTCAACACAGTTGTCAAACCGGGTTGTACAACTGGTTTGACAACCGGCTGTATACACCATACAGCCGGTTGTCAAACCGGTTACAGCCGGTTGTCAAACCCGTTGTCAAACGGGTTTGACAACGGGTTCAATGTTTGTATACATGATACAACCAGTTGTATCGTGTACACGGGGCTTCAGTGACACCATGAAATTGACCTCACTCAGTGATGACAACAAACCGACCTCACTCAGTGACACGATGAGACTGACGTCACTCAGTGACACGATGAGACTGACCTCACTCAGTGACACCATGAAACTGACCTCACTCAGTGACAACATGAGACTGACCTCACTCAGTGACACGATGAGACTGACCTCACTCAGTGACACCATGAGACTGACCTCACTCAGTGACACCATGAAACTGACCTCACTCAGTGACACGATGAGACTGACCTCACTCAGTGACACCATGAAACTGACCTCACTCAGTGACACGATGAGACTGACCTCACTCAGTGACACCATGAGACTGACCTCACTCAGTGACAACATGAGACCAACCTCACTCAGTGACACCATGAGACTGACCTCAATCAGTGACACCATGAGACTGACCTCACTCAGTGACACCATGAGACTGACCTCACTCAGTGACACGATGAGACTGACGTCACTCAGTGACAACATGAAACTGACCTCACTCAGTGACACGATGAGACTGACGTCACTCAGTGACACCATGAAACTGACCTCACTCAGTGACACCATGAGACTGACCTCACTCAGTGACAACATGAAACTGACCTCACTCAGTGACACGATGAAACTGACCTCACTCAGTGACACGATGAGACTGACCTCACTCAGTGACAACATGAAACTGACCTCACTCAGTGACACCATGAGACTGACCTCACTCAGTGACAACGTGAGACTGACCTTACTCAGTGACACCATCAAACTGACCTCACTCAGTGACACCATGAGACTGACCTCACTCAGTGACACCATGAAACTGACCTCACTCACTGACAACATGAGACTGACCTCACTCAGTGACACGATGAGACTGACCTCACTCAGTGACACCATGAGACTGACCTCACTCAGTGACACCATCAAACTGACCTCACTCAGTGACAACATGAGACTGACCTCACTCAGTGACAACATGAGACTGACCTCACTCAGTGACACCATGAAACTGACCTCACTCAGTGACAACATGAAACTGACCTCATTCAGTGACACCATGAGACTGACCTCACTCAGTGACAACATGAGAATGACCTCACTCAGTGACAACATGAGACTGGCCTCACTCAGTTGGTTGGTTGGTTGGGGTTTAACGGCACTTTTAACACAGAATAGGTCATATCGTGCCTGTAGGTTTGTAGGTATATTTTACAGTAAATTATAGGTATATCTATCTATATGCATACATA
>Ga0056108_1000557_pt1 | contig 10910 bp, 7 predicted proteins | sample WorMetG1BERMUDA1_FD_83875 | JGI IMG/M metagenome (GOLD analysis project Ga0056108, IMG submission 83875) | Marine gutless worms symbiont microbial communities from Max Planck institute for Marine Microbiology, Germany - Inanidrilus... ... | reverse complement strand
ATTGGATGTCTACCATACTTCGACACATGATGTGGCCTTAGTGCGAATTTAGAATGCATGTCTGAAATGTGCTGCACGCGGCTCGCTGGAAATACAGGACGCAAAAAATCGCCATCTGCGCATCATCGCACAACTTTGTCGGGCTATATCTTCGGAACTAAGGCATGTATCGACAATCGGAAAATCTCCTCCATATGTCCTGCTAATATGGTGAACTTCGGCTTACTAACGGCTGAGATCCGTTGGCGAGTTTGGGGCACCCCTGCAAACCCCTGCAACGGGTTTCGCGTCTTGGCAGCGTTACTGCGCGGCACTTTAGTAGTGGGCGTCAGGCAAACTTTGCTGTGTTCGGTGTGAACAGAGGGCGCCACCTATATTCGGCAGGGCGGCCGTCACGTTGGGCATTGGCCCACATTCTAGTTTAAATTATCTTTTTGCTTACGAATCAGTTTTTTGACCGTCGGTCACTCTTTTTCTGTTCGTATGTGATGATATTCTACAACTACGTCTATCCCTTTAGAGATATGATGACATCTGACCACAGACAGATTCAGAAGCAAGCTGTCCTGCCATTTGTGTGAAGACCCGACCTGGCGACACCGAAATGCATCAAATTTAAAAATATGCAAAACCGGAAGCAACGTTGGCTATCAGATAAGCAAAACTGTTCGGCTTATGGGACTGCAACTCCAGACACTGTTTTCTGGGAGGAAGCTTTGTCCGTTTACTCCCGACCACGACTCTGCCTTTGGACCCCGCTTTATGGGGTTGGCCGCAGATCCTGTAACTCGCCTCGCCCTCTCCTTTTCAGTATCCTGTATTCTCGTTGATAGCGACGGTGGTCGAACGCAATCTACAGTATAGAACATATGTAAACGCAGTTAGTCCATCGTGCTTTTGCTCGCTGTTTGCTACAGACCTTCATTACATCTGAGTCCAGAACGTAGATATCTGTATACAACAAATTCCGATCTCTCGTCTGACAAAAAATGGCCAAGTATCTTATTACTGCATCGTTAGCCATTTGAAACAATGTTAATTCTTGATCCTTCGTAGAACAACTTTCTACCACGAAGCGCGTCCGCCGTCTGTAAGGTGTCGCGCCGACGCGCTCTCTCTTTTTAATTCCCTTCCGCGCCACGTAGATTTTTCGGTTTATACACACATACCGTAGGCCGGCGCTAGCTAAATCGATACATTATGCTGTGATCTCTGCCTTCCTAAGGAATAACGTACGTCGCTGCTGCTGCTGCAAGCCTACCGCCCACTGTAACAAATCATATATGACCCTATAGACCGACTGGGGAAGCTTCGCCTACGTCGTAAGCTCCACCTGTCGTTACAGCATCTAGAAAATTAATACTATAGATTCCTCAACTGTGGCGATCGTACGAGATAGCACCGGCACTATGGTAACTGTGATCGTTTTAATTCTGCAGTCGTGTGCTTGTCCTGTGTGAATTGAATTTGACGACGACGATTCTGCTTCTGCCAACGACGACGACGGCGACGACGACGATGCCGTGCAGCCGATGTTTTATTACAAGTCGAAGAAACTGAACGTGTCGGCGCTTCCTTCACTGCAGAACAGCGCCAAGTTTAACGACATCGAAGTTGACACGAACGTCAGCACAGTTCACGTGCCTACTCACGTCTACGACGAGTGTATGTATCGCACCTGCTAACTGCGTAACGACCATAGTCTCGTCTAGTAAAACAAGTATCAGCCGTCGCTGACGAACCCGCGTGACGCGCAGCATCGCGGCAAACGTGCTGAAAACAAAGGTGGACGCTCAGCTTGATAAAGGTGCGATCGAATTAAGTGGACGGCGCTTGCGACTGTCGACGTTTTCGAGTTAGCGAGTTATTTGTCGAAAGTTGCCAATTTTAACCTACCCACCTGTATTTGGCGTCTCCGTTTGGAGTGATCCCGTTTGATTTTTGCTGAGATCTTCGGCCTCAGAAAACTAGATTTCCTGTGCTATCGTGTGGTATTGTTTGCACGATCCTACGTTTAGCCGTTTCAGTAAAACACCGACTTGTGTCAGACAGACAGCCAGGCAGACAGACAGACACACGACTACGGCATATACCGCGCTTGCATGGCGTTGCGCGGTAAAAATCCGAAGTTAAGCTGACGTCCGCCGCCATGTTTAACTTCGCCTGAAGTAGTAATGCGCGTCACATATGGCACAGAATGATGTCTTACGTCGATGTACCGAATTTGGTTGAAATAGTTCTAACCGTTCCTGAGATATCGTATTGTCTTGATATTCACGGTAGCGGCTAATCCGACCTGTTGGAATGAACAAAGGATAATAACACTGGACCACCAGTTTGTCGACCCACATCAGCTCACCAAATTTCATGCAGAGCTTATCCGTCGGAACCGCCGCTTTGAACTTATACCGACTTCATTTTTCGAACTTTCACTGGTTTGGCTTGAAATGCTCATTTACGTTTTTTGGTGGTTGGGAGGAATGAGCGGAGTCACAGGAAATGACAGTTTGTGAGGGACAGTGGTCGTGGATAATGCATGGCATTGTTGAGACTTCCTAACATCCCGTCCCCCCACGACTCAATTTATAGGCGTATTTTGAGATTTTTTTTTACTGAATATTGGATGTGAGCGTAAAATTCAAACGTTTTGGTCAGAAACGTGAGCGGTTGAAGCATTTGCGTGGGAGTCACGAAGTCAGTATTTCAGCCTAAAATTTAGCCTTCTCTGCAGTAATCAATGTCCAAAGAAAGTAGAAAAGTAGAATATATGCACTTCGCAGGTAGCTGCTCCTATGCATGATAATCTCCTTATTTAGACACAACTAAACCGCTATGTTGTCACAGGAATATCTTCAGCAGTTTTTGGGTGACCGTTTGTAAAACGGTTCGCCCTATGCTATCGGACCGTTGTCCTGTCCTGTCCTGTCTGTCCTGTCTGTCCTGTCTGTCTGTCCTGTCTGTCTGTTTGTCTGTGACGTTGGTGTACTTTGGCCAAACGGTTGGATGGATCAAGATAAAACTTGGCACGCAGGTAGGCCTCGTTCCTGGCCGCATTGTGTTAGATGGGGACCCAGCTCCCCTCCCCAGATTTTCGAACCATGTCTGTTGTAGCCAAACAGCTGGATGGATCAAATGGCACTTGGCATGGAGGTGGGCCTCGGTCCAGGCCACATTGTCCTAGATGGGGACCCAGCTACCCTCCGCAAAAAGGGGCAGAGTCCCACAATTTTCGGCCCATTTCTATTGTGGCCTAACGGCTGGATGCATCAAGATGCCACTTGGTATGGAGGTAGGCCTCAGCCCAGGCGACTTTGTGTTAGATGGGGACCCAGCTGCCCCTCCCAAAAAGGGGGCGCAGCCCCCAATTTTCGGTTCATGTCTATTGTGGCCAAACGGCTGGATGGATCAAAGATGCCACTTGGTATGGAGGTAGGCTTGGGCCCAGGCGACATTGTGTTAGATGGGTACCAAGCTCCCCCAAAAAGGGGGCACAGCCCCATTTTCAGCCAATGTCCGTTTTGGCCAAACTGCTCGATGGACTAAGATACTACTTGGTGTGGAGGTAGGCAATCAATTGCCTTTCGAGTGGTATCAATATATTGGTAAGGGGTAGCTCCGTTCCCTTGATGTCTAAAAGCAAAGGGGCAACCCGCATTGAAAGCAGGTGCGTTCTTTATTAATATTCGGCAGGTGGCACGACAATCTGTCGGCAGTTGGATTGTAAAGGTCCGTTGTAGAAATGAAAACTTCGATCAATAGGAATAAGTTGCGGTTCGTGTTAAATTAACCTGTACTTGGTTTAAAATGTGCATTTTAATTTGTTGTGTCTGTGTTATTGTGCGATTTTAGTATAAACGGAATACCGCGAATTCGCTTCCATTGTGTATCATAAAAACAAATGCCTGATCATCTGGGTTATGTTAAGCGACGTTAACCTCCACTACCTGACCTTGGCGGCGCGCTGTCCTGTCAGCAGATGCTGGCCTTCTTGTTAGAAATCTACTAAAAAGAGAAAGCATGAGCGGAGGTAACTGCAGTTACCTCGTATCTACGTGTGTTCACCACACGGCTGCACACAGCCATAAACACAGCCAGTTACTTAGCCAAATGGTGAAAAATCCCATTCATTGAACCAGAAGCTAACACTCTAAGGACCGGAGTCGACAGTTCGGCGCTGTTAATCAATTGCGACACGTGCTTTCAGGTGGATACGTAGCGCGCGTTGTCGCCCAGAAATTAATTGATCACCGTTCAACAAAATGGCGAACACACTGAAAACGACTTTGATTGTATGTAGTATGATAGTTGTGACGTGCACTTTAATTTGTGCGTGTTTTTGCAAGGACGTACGTAGGCCTAGCGCAACGACGGTGCTCGCTTACTATAGCATGTTACACACACCTTTGACAAAGATTAAGTTTGTTTCTTCGCAGTTAACTGTCGCTTATCGTTGTCGAAAATTAAAACTTTTGGCACTGAGAGCCTTAGAACGAGGCCGGCAAAAACTATCAGTTGGCGTCACTTATTTTGACGCATCCTGTTCGTCTGATAGCGCAAGCTTTACGTTGATCGTGAGTGACGAGTCACGTAACGTACCATACGCGATATGTTGATATGTGTAACGAGCAACAGAGTCGAGCTTACGAAACTAGGTATAGAGCGAGTACAGAGCACTCGCTAACATTTCGCGTTCGCCCGTTCGCACTATGTTGTCATATCGCGGGGTGCAGGCAAGCTTGTAACTAGGGTTCGCGTTATGTTGCCTTAGCAACGCAACCCGTGCACCGATTGCAAATCCGCCCAATATTGCGCAACTACGGGGGCATCCCCTACCATTCTCCCAAGTTACATCCGGGTCCGTGCAATAGTATGGGCATGCGGCCGCGGACAGACACACAGACACACATACGCGGGTGACCACAGTGCATTTCGCGTCGTCTACGACTCACGCGAAATGTAACTATGAGGAACAGATGTACAGTGTATTGCTTTGCTGTAGTGGGTAGCGTTCGATATTGTTTGCCCAGGGGCGTCTATAGACATGCCCGTGGACGGAGGCTGCATATAAAAGTCTTTCAATTGTGTATGTTGTTGTTGTATCTATTGTTGCTACCATTTGTGGTGAATAAAAGCTTATTAAAGATAACTAACTGCAGCTTTGGGAAAACATGCCTGAACGTTATGCGAGAAAGCTAACCAGAAGTAATCATTCGTGCCCCCGGAATGCACCGAAACCATTTGCGGCCGCGAAGCCATGCATCGGACCCTGATGGGGTAGCTCCCGACTCTCCTAGGTCCCCTATAGTCGGTGGGATGGCTCTGACTCCTCGTCAGTCACTCTATTCGGTGTCTCTATTGGATTCAGTCCATGGGAAAAGCGAAGAGGGCAGTAGCCGGGGCTGCGTCCACTAGGGGATCGGTGTGCCTTAACGCGGCGTAATGTTGTTGGCCGGCGACAGCGGTCGAAGTACTGAACGGCGTGTCGTGGTCAGCTGCTCTGGACGACACGTTCCGCCTGGCTTACCAGCGGGACGCCGACCTCAGCTGGCAGTACTTCTGCAGCTTCACCGGGTTTCTTCGACACTTTCCAGGTTCGTCGGTCTTCTCTGGACATCCGTATATCTATCTGCCCGCTGTAGTGCCGGTGTAGCACAGCTTCACTGAATACTGCGGTCGAATGTGGCTTGAATTCGAACATTCGTGTGATCGATTTATCGTGCATGTTTATGAGAAAATATATAATCTGTAGTTAGCTAATAATGTATTCAACAAGTGAAATAACGTATTTTTGGCTGTCGTCATCAAATCAGATAAAATCAAAATTTGCCTAATTGTGTCAAAAAGTTAAACGAATTATATGTTCACCGTCACCGTCAGCGACACCGTCACCGACACATTCCTGAACTCACTTGTGGTTTTAATAATAGTAATGATTACAAGACTACCAAAATAATGAGTTTTGAGCAGGCTTCTAAAGTTTGCAGAGTACGTTTTAACACGGATGTGAGCGCAACGTAAACGGGCAAAATAGCCGCGTATAGTGCTCAAAGTTATTTTTGTAATCCCCGCTCTCCGCCCGTTTCCGTTCCGCGCCCTCTCGCTCCGCGCTCCGCTCCCATCTACCGTATTTTGCCACGGCCGCCCATCGCTCCGCTCCCCCTCACTCGTTTTTCGGCCCGCTCCGCTCACATGCTCCGGCTGGTAGTAACAAGCTGTAGGCCTACAATGTTCACCAACTGCGCTGGAGAGTTACCGCGAAAAATTGAGTGCAAAACCTAATTTGAATTATTGGATGCGCCTGCGGACTGGCTAGTGGTAGAACTGAAATAGCCTCGGGTGACGTGACCTCTCGGGCCGAGTTCGAAGGCGTATCGCAGCATTGTGCGCTCGTTGCGTCGATGTCGCTGCAAGCCGTCCAGTGTTCCTCCGCCGCCGGTTGACATCAATCATTTTGGACATTATCATCGCGAGGACAAGACGAATCGTCACTTCGCAAGCGACGTGCCACCGGCAGATCTGGTGAAGGCGGCGTGTGGGTTACTGGACAACTCGCGGATACCGACTATGTGGACATACCGATCATTAGCCTAATATATGTTTAAGTACGCACGCAAAAACATTAACAAATGGCTTAACAACAATATTCAATTGCATTTTATTATGAAACACTTCAATGTGACACAATGACGAGTTTTATGTCCACATAATCATCTGCTTAAAACTGCAACTACTACCGGCGACATCCGCGAGTTATCCAGTCCGCGACTGGTCCAGTGCGCGAGTTGACTAGTCTGCGAGTTGTCTATAGTCCGCTAGTTGACCAGTCCGCGAGATGTCCAGTCCGCGAGTTGGCAATCCGAGAGTTGGCGTATCCGCGAGTTGTCTAGTTACCGGCGTATGTGGTAGTCGCTGATGGCAGCCACTTCGGCAATATACTGTTTCATAAACACCTTTCTGTTTGCTTCTTATTTCGCCGGTATACACATCGTGTCCCAATTGAAGTGACGCCACAATTTGTCCGTTTAAATACAATATAGCTCAGCAGAAATATATAGGCCTATCTATCATTCTAATCACATTAATTACTGTATATTGAACGTAAACTACACAAGTTTGAACAAAATTATACAACCGAGTTTCTGAGATATGAAAGTTTACGAACTAACAGGAAATCGGCTACCTTTTGTACTCGCAGCAGTCGATCGAGTGATAAACGGGACCGTTTCTGTGATGAAATTCCTTTAATAACTGTATTGCACTGTAACACTTATCTTGCGTTTAAAATTCTAATAAAATTCTATTCTTATGTGTGAAAAGCATCATATCAACAAAAACGTAAACGTTGCATCATTGCACAACTCGCAATCGCATTGGCATCAATTCAGCAAATCGTCGGGGTCCTCAGGTCTCAATGGATTCACTGCAGCACATAGCCTACAACGAAATAGATGAAATCGATGCATTTTATGATCATTAAATTTTCACTTTTTCATTTATTGGAGTTAGTTGACCTCCATTCCCTTCTCCCTTAAGTCAATGGCAACTCGTTCAGTAACCAATGGTCGTTCACATAGGCCTATTGTAAACTGAGGTTTTTATGTTCAACTTTTTAAACTGTCATATCTCAGAAACCAGGATGTTGAAACTTATGTAGTTTACGTCAAACGAATGGCCATTAGTGTGGTTAAAATAATATGTGTTTTTGTTGAGTTGGGACACAGTGTATATGTCCAACAACAAAACACAAATAGACCCAGCAAGTTATTTCATTTACAGCCGTTAGTGAAACCGATTTGTTGCTTCATTTCAGCTGATCTTCAATTCTAATTCGTATTCTGCCAGTTTAAAGAACCACCAATATTTTTTTCGATCGACTGACAAGCGTCAGTATTTGGCGTAGCTGTAATCCGTATTGCTGGTCGATCGGCTGCTGCTGGAGGCTGCATGCGCCATGCAGGAATAACATCATTAGAGATTACGGTTCACTGCTCATGGTAATGCACAGGACTGATTCATATCGTACTGTTATAAACTGCCAATTTCCCACCGCTCTGATGAAGTTATTAATACTGTTAATTATACTATTGAGACGAGACCTATCCAGCATTTGCAGACGGTTGCGTAACACAGGTCCAGAAAATATGCTAATAAATAAATTCTTTTCCTGACTACTGATATATTTTAAAGCGAAGTAGCGCGGTATTGCTATATGGCCTGTCCGTCTGTCCATCCGTCACACGCTATAGTGTGTACTGTATCGAAATGGCTGATCAGATCGAGCTGGTTTTATGCACGGAGACTTGCCGTCGGTGTATCCTACATTGTATTTAACTTATAAGGCAATTCGGGTATCCCCCAAAATAAGGCTCCTGCCTCTCGAATCTTGTCCAAAGTCTGAAGTTAGCCGATTTTTCTGTTTCTTTTTCGCCGCAGCACGTCGATAGTCCCAAGTGTTATCACATCGAAGTTCGACAGTCGCAAGTTTATCACACTGAGCAGCCGCTTTCGTTTTGCATCATGTTGACCGTAACAACAGAGCATTGCGTGTTTAATTCCTTCTGTCACAGCTGCAAGTTGTTTTTCATAAGTCACCCACACCGTACCAGTACTTCCTGTTATTTTTGGAATGTAATAATACGATGCAACAAACGCGTGTATTTTGTCGTATTCCTGGCAATCCATTAGCTGAATTTTAATTGGTCATGACAGGTTAAAAAATTATTTTAACTTGTTGATGCAGTCCTGAGTTTAATAACTTTTTGCAACTTATTGCTAATTATGACCGCCCTATGTAATAGGGCAGGCCATTATATTTTGCCCTGTGGTTTCTTTCTTCTCTCTTCTTCTTTTTTCCTCTCCTAATCTCAGCCGTCGCAGATTGGATGTCTGCCATACTTCCACACATGGTGTGGCCTTAGTGCGATTAAGATGCAGGTCTAAAACGTGCTGCACGCGGCTCGCTGAAAATACAGGACGGAAAAACTCGCCAAAAAATCGCCATCTGGGCACCATCGCACAACTTTGTCGGGCTATATCTTCGCAACTAAGGCATGTATCGATAATCGGAAAAAACTTGTGAAGCAGCAGTCTCATCCACATGTCCCCACAATATGGTGAACTTCGGTGTACTAGCGGCTGAGATCGTTTTGTTAGTTTGGGGCACCCCAGCTAATTTCAACGGATTTCGTATCTTGGCAGCGTTAATGCACGGCACTCCAGTATTGGCGTTAGCCAAACTTTGCGGCGTTGAACTGAGGGCGCCACCTATATTCGGCAGGGCGGCCATTACGTTGGGCATCGACCCACATTCTAGTTTTGCATGTTTTGTTCTTGCAGGAAGTGTTTGGAAAACACGGGATCAGATTGACCGGAAAATGGACGTGTTTGACTGTCGCACACAAGAGTGGTAAACCACTAAACTGATTCTAACAAAGTATAGTTTGTCACCTTTGCTCTTTCTAGTAGAATTACGCGCACGTGTAACTTTATATTTCGCGATATATAGACCCTTAACGTCAAGATGCCCGATATACTGTATAGGCTTCAATGCTTCATGTTGGTGGACGAAGTCTCACTTCAGGCAGACATAACGAAAATATCCAGATAGATCACACGAAAGCTCTGGGGGGTCTTTCTGTGATAATAATGACTTTAAAATCCGGATTAAATCATAACATAACATAACATATCCGTTTAACAAACAACGTAATCTAATGCATTTCAACCGTTTCATCCTTTAAATTTCGGATTCTTTTGGTAATTTTGAGCAACTTGGAGTTAAGGTTCTCTGAATTTAGCTGTCTCGTTTCGGATGTTTTTCTAACATTTTCTTTCTCCATGTGAGAGTTCGGATAGATCAGATCGTCACTACATTGTGCCTTTATGTCTGTTGTCCCGCCTCTGTTGCTTGGATAGGATACGATACACTATTTACGTGCACCCAAAAGCTGACGTATAGCCGGCTTAATCTGCCGCACAAAAACAATATACAAAAAGAATAATGAGATAAAAACCAAAAACAAAAACCGAGATGCTCAGAAGAAACAGTCCAGTCGTAAAATTCGTGGACCCATAGTCCTGAAAAGGGCTTCAGAGCTTCAAAAGTACATTTTCAGGGTGGAGTCAGCGAAGGTTAGGGTAGGACAGTTCCCACCCACAGGAAGCGTAGACAAGAAACTCATCAGAAGATGAGATAGCGAACATGAACTTTTTTACCACGACATCATACATGTAGAGGCCAGCGCCTATGCCCACTGAACCGACGACATCCCAATTTCTATTAAATAACGCAAAATAAGGGCCGTTACGCCGTTCAAGGTCATTCGAGGTCACCGATTTTGGCACCAATCGAGAGCTCATATACGACTTCCTATTTGTGATTAATACCGACTTACCTCATATCTTGCACCGTTTCCGAGATATAGCCTTCGATAGGTCCAAAATCGCTATATTTTGTTACCCCTGTTGTGTTTAACTCGGATAACTCCCCCGACGGAAGGGTTTCCCTGGGACGATCTCCGTAAAAGTTTTCGTGGATGTTATCGGATGGCCAAGGTACCGAATGCTTTAGAAATATTGCCGAAAATTTCAGCTGCCTAAGTAGGGTGCACGTGCGTACGGTGCGTTAGAGACAGACAGACGGACGGGCGACAGCATATAGCGAACGTGTTCACCGCAGGACAATTCACCGGAGGACTTTTCACCGGGGCTATTCACCGGTAATTAGCTAATTAGCTGTCCGTACATTTGCGCTGTGATATGGGCAGCAGAAAACACCTCGCCAGGGCAGTCCAGGGCGATCTGACAGTATGACGAACATTGTATTATTGTATTATTCCTGTGATAAGTTGTACTAGCTTCTGATAACTTGTACTTTGCAATGCATTAATGTGTTTTGTATGTTAAGAATT
>Ga0056108_1000555_pt1 | contig 10921 bp, 10 predicted proteins | sample WorMetG1BERMUDA1_FD_83875 | JGI IMG/M metagenome (GOLD analysis project Ga0056108, IMG submission 83875) | Marine gutless worms symbiont microbial communities from Max Planck institute for Marine Microbiology, Germany - Inanidrilus... ... | reverse complement strand
TTTCCTCGCCTAATCTCAGCGGCCGCAGATTGGATGTCTACCATACTTCTACACATGGTGTGGTCCTAGTGCGAATTTAGAATGCAGGTCTGAAATGTGCTGCACGCGGCTCGCTGGAAATGCAAGACCCAAAAAATCTCCAAAAATTCGCCATCTGCGCCCCATCGCACAACTTTGTCGGGCTATATCTTCGCAACTAAGGCACATATCGACAATCGAAGAAAAAACTTTTTAAACATCAATACCTCCTCCAGATGTCCTCATAATATGGTGAACGTCGGGCCACTAACGGTTGAGATCGTTTCGGGAGTTTGGGGCACCCCTGCAAATTTCATCGGGTTTCGCGTCTTGGCAGCGTTACTGCACGGCACTCTAGTAATGGGCGTCAGCCAAACTTTGCGGCGTTGAACAGAGGGCGCCACCTGTATTCGGCAGGGCGGCCATCACGTTGGGCATTGGCCCATATTGTAGTTTATTTATCTGTTTCAGTCGAATGTTGAGTATAAGTTCTCATGTGGGCGGATAACCAAGTTGGCGAAAAGTAAATTTCGCAGATTTCGGCATTAGATAATTACTTTTTCGAGTACAGCATAAGCAACGTGTGCATTCGTGCAGGACGTAATCCACAACGAAGACATGAAGCTCGACTGGGAATTTAAGCTGTCTCTACTGACCGACCTCGTCATGGTCTGTCACTTCCGTTCAATACAGTATATCAGTAATAGTAAAATAAGTTATAGAATTCATTACGTGCTTGTAGAGTCACCGTGAACTGGTAGTCACGGCCGTGCATTGTCTCGTATTCTTAATTAATCCACGGATACTAATACGAAGAAGAAAACGGTATGAAAATATTAGCTTGTGCAGGGGCGTCCGCCGCACTCCTGAAATGCAGATCTGGTCACGTAAGGAGATCGATCAGGCACAAAGCTTCTCGCTTCCCTATACACTGACTCTGTTGACTTGCTAGAATTTTCCTGCAATTTGAGGTGGTTCTTGATAGCTTGAAATTCAATACGGCTAATACCAGTCAGAATGCATCAACTCAGAATGCACCAAAACACACAACCTCAAAAGGAATTTTTTTTGGTTAGGGGCTGTACTCCCTCCACGAAAAATAAGAATTTTTCCCATCCACAGTGGAAAGGATAGACCCATTCCAGTACCCGTTCGGTCGTGGTCTTTGGCCATTCTACGCCGTCTATTTTCTGCCTGACTTTTTAGGTCTGGCGACTCCCGTGCCCGGGCAAAAACTGGTAATAGGCTAACTTTACATTAGGATTGCGACGCTTCCTTCGCCCCACGTAGTCCCCATATATCTACGACTGTCCTGATTCATGGCCTTCTACATGTGCACGTATTGCGGACGAAAACGATGCTGCACGTAGCCGTACAGGGATGGCGGCGTAGCTACGAACTGCACGGGTGTCACGTTCGTCCATTGTCATTCTGTCCTTGCCATAATGCTCCAGAGACTGGCAACATCGCGGTCGCTATGGTAGCGCTTCCGCATGACGTGTGAAAAAACAGCATGATAGTATTTCTCAATTTGCCCGAGCCGCTACAGCGCTATAGAGCAGTTTCCGAGCAGTAAGGGTTTGCCGTTTCATACAGGATGGGCCAACAATTTGTGCTGAAATGTGTGCCAACAGGCTTTTTGTCACATTTGAGTGTAACGCACGTAGTACTGTACAAGCATATATCTTAGTCCGTTAAAGCCAAATTCCATTACGCTATCCTGGTCGCAGACAGGTCCGAGGCTGGTCGCAGAGCTGCTAGCTCGTGCTAGCTCGCTGCTAGCTCGCTAGATAGTGCGTGATAAGCCAAATTCCAGCTCGCTGTAGCTCTGCGACCAGCCTCTGGCCTGTCTGCGACCAGGATAGCGTAATAGAATTTGGCTTTTATTAAATATTTTCAAATCCATATTTCATTTACCTGCATCTGCACAACCCCGTCAAGCTTGGCGGTTGTTATGTTTTCTCCCGTTTTTTTTCTGTGCACTGGGACGTGGAATGACCCATACATAACATAACATAACATATCCGTTTATTAATAACTGGCAGACCGCAGTTACAACATCGAAGAAAAATGTACACAGCATTAGAACACACAAAAACACAATTTACATCATTAACAGTCCGTGTCATGGACGCGTTGACGCGATTGAATGCAAGGTGGAGGCATGCCACGGGCGCTATTCACATGATGCACCAAAATTGTCCTTTCTTGAAGAGTTAAGTGAAATAAACTCCTTAACAACTACTGCTACGGCATCAACAATATACGACGGTTATGGTTCGCATACAGCATTAACGGTAACTACCCGACTGATAGTTTGAAAGAAACCAAAACAACCTCATATGACAAATCTTTAAATATAAATTATCGAGCGAAAGTTATTTTGACGTGCCTAAAAATTTTAGGGGGTCAAGAACCCGGTGTAGAAATTATAGGGGGTCTTGAAGTCCCCCATACGGGCGCCCGTGACGCGTGTCCGTGTCCGCTGCCCCCTTCCCTCAAATAGACATCATCGGAGCAGTGGTGATTGTCTGGAGGGTAAGGGGGAAAACTATCAGGTCTGTTCAGTGCAATATTGTGTGCAACAATTGTGCACAGTGCCATGCACACACATATGAACAGACTAACGGTTCACTGGATTGGGTTTTGTCTCACTGGGCCCATTTCACTGCGCTTAGATTCATTTTTGTATTGTGTATTACTGTGTGCTGTATGCATGCGTAGGTTTGTAACACGGTGAGGTGGATCTGATGGGATTGAAGCCTATCCTTAGGACCACTACTTCCTTCAGTGCTTTGATGCTGTTGGTTGGGTCATTTGACCCGCAAAAACCGTCCCCGAAATGACCTATAATGTGTTAGTGGGACGTTAAACCCTACTCACTTCACTTCACTGCCGTGTTTCGCCGCAATCCGCAGGGAATGAGATACTTGCACCTGAGTCCGCTACGCGTCCACGGCAACCTCAAGTCGTCCAACTGCGTCATCGACAGTCGCTGGGTGCTCAAGGTCACCGACTTCGGCGTCAAGGGCGTCTACGAGCGCTATCAGACTACGCTGGACCTCGAGGCCAAAGGTTCTCGTGTTCACACGCCGTCATTTCGTTGTCATTATTTCCACTGTCGTCGTACTCTACGTTCTGCTACAAATCTACTAGACTATACTTTCCTTTTTTACCGCGCTATGCTATGCAGTAGCGCGGGTATGCTATAGCCCGTGTTTGTCTGTCTGTCTGTGGCATTCGTGTATTGTGATTACTGGCGTTGACGCGCATCGAAAATAATTGCACGATTAATTACTCTGGGGGCATCACTCGCCGCAACTACAAGTCCAACAATATACGAATAAGTCTAGGGGAAGTTCCCTGATCTTTGGGTGAAACAGAGATGGGCTGTAAAAAGGCGATTTTTTCGGCAGAGAATCGAAAATATCTCTGAAATTGGGCAACATAGAGCAAAAGTTACAACGAAGGGTGGATATAAACTTGTACATTCCCTATCGATTGGTGACGTATTCGATAACGTCACATGACATCTAAGCGAGTTCAAGGTCATTTCAAGTCGCCGATTTGAGCGTCCGTCTGTCATTCGGTTTACTTATTTATTATTTTGGGGGCGTTTCTGCCACGGCGTGCGAATCTTCAGGCAGTGCGTTTAGTGGGGAGGGACCCGGGACCGGCGTGTGAGAACGCATGCTCACCGAGCTTTGTTGGCAGCCGTCGACGACGCGACCGAAATCTGCGAAATAGCTCAAGGTTAGGCCAGGTCTCCCGAAAGTCTCAGTTTTGATTTGTGGAACAGGTTTTCACACCCGGATTGTCTTTCTGTCTCTCAACTAACAACGTCAAAGCGCTGAAAGGTATTATTTAACCAAGTGCTACCTGCATGCAGAAGTCTTAAGGCTATAGCGATTAGGACTGAATTTTGGCAACTCCTTGAGAAACAAAGAAAAGCGGAATGGATCAAATATTAGCATCAACATGCTGTCCTCCACAAATGAACACATCACAAGTGTCGGTGAGTGACGGAAGTGGGCACCTTAGATGGGCGCCTTAGCTGCGGCTGGCTGGGCGTGGCGTTGCACGGCAACCAGACCTGAGTGGCAGGCTGTGCGCAACGGGTCGGTGCGCGTCTACTGCGGGGCGTTCTAGTAGATATAAAAAATGCAAATGGCTATGTCACGGCCATTTTATAGCGATGCCAAAAAGTGCCTTGTCCGTCTTGTTTTTCTTATTTCTTCTTCTTGTTCTTCTTCTTATTATTATTAGACCGCGTCGTCCATACTACGTACGTAGATGTGGTCTATTGTTACCGACCAACGGACCAAGTAGCATGGTGGCGCCAATGTGTCCACACGGGAAAGCACATTGGCGCCATCTGCAGAATACGATTGAACTGCCCATCTGCGGCCCCGATGCGGCCTTATGTCAAATTACTTTTACCACTATTACTGTTATTGTTGTTATCTTTATTATTGTGCTCGTTGTAGAGTTGTTGTGGACGGCTCCGGAGATACTTCGCAGCGATGAGTTGACGACTGGTTTGAACAAGGCCGACGTCTACGCTTTTTCTACTTCCACTGACCAATGACCATGACCACGGTGACCACTGACCACCGTGACCACTGACCACTGTGACCATTGACAACTGTGACCATACCATTGACCATTGACCACCTTATTTGTCATCATCATCATCATCATCGTCGTCGTCGTTTTGTAACTGGCGAGAAGACTTGACCGTGCGACCGACGTCTGAGTGAACAAGGCCGACGTCTACAGCTTCGCGATCGTCATGCAGGAAGTCATCCTGCGCAGCTATCCGTTCGACATGCTCGACAGATCATACGACGGTCTCTGTTATAGCTCTCACGCCGGTTTCACTGTACTGACGACTGTCCAATAACGTGAAGTTGGTGCGACGAATGACTTGTGACGCATGGACTAGAACATTTCTACAGTAAAGTAGGTAAGTAAGTAAATGAGAATATTTCTAAGGCGCAAGAATTTACAGTCACTGTGCGCCGTGGCTAGCGAACTCCGAAACAGAAATGTTTTCAATTGTCGCTTAAACTGTCCGTAGCTGATTTGTCGCAAAGACGACGGCAGCGCGTTCCACACACGTGGTCCAGCGACGCTGAAACTTCTGTCGCCGAAGCTGGTGTATGTTCGAGGTATACCTCGCAGTAAGGAGGATTGTAGGCTATTCTTCAGAATATAACAGTCCTCTCATCAAGAACCAATCTGCTACTACCACTACTTGCGATTAACGGCCGTTTTCCAGGTAAACCTGGGTTATCCAGTTCCTCCTCGGTTTTCCTCCTGCACTTGTTCCAGAAGAGAACCATTGAGGACAAGTGTCTCGGTTTTCACAAGCTTTATAGATATCCTCCTGTTGCCCAATCAACAGTGCCAAAGCACGGAAGGAAACGCAAAGCACTGACCTTAACCAGTATGGCCTGAATTTCGCAGACCATTATGGACAAGGAATTAGTAAGTAAGTAAGTAAACGTAATTTATAAACCAGCACATTAGTGCATTCTAGGTTTACTTTGCAGCTTGGCGATGACGAATGGCAAAGTAGTGAGTGTGTTGTTGGTCGCGTTCTGTTTTACCGTAGGCCTACTGGACTTGCCTAATCCAGACCCTTCCAGGGCGTAATGAGGTGGACCAGATCCGGAGTCTGCGAACAACGCAGTAGTTCGGGTCTGTTTACCACGGCGTGCCACGTTTCCTGCAAGTCGTCGCGGGTTTCGGTCGGACGAAAATCCGAGCCTTCGGTCCGAATGCGATCGAATTTCTGAACGCGGAGTGTATTGCCCGGGCGTAATTAAAAACGGCCTCGCAATGACGAGACCGGCCTAGATCGACCTAGACTGAATTACTGAACGTCATCAATGGGAGCAAACAGATCGTCAGTAGGCCACAGCAGCAGCAGCGGCACGGTAGGCCAAGGCCAGATAAATAACATGTGAGTAGTGTAAAAATAGAGGTTCTGTTGTAAAGATTCTGACTGGTCGAGAGCTGTCACGGGATCGCTTAAGCCCCGCCCACAATGCAGTTGATTGATCGACATTAGCATATTAAGCCACGCCTATATTTTGATGACGTCGTCGTCGATGACGTCAATGATGACAGCACTTACGACTTCATTTTACACCACTTCTCTGCCGTTGCGCTTTGGGAACGCGTCACATACAGGCCTAAAATAGTGGTTATCGGCTATCGGTGCTGCCGTGTGGTGCCGCGAAATAAACCGAGTTGTTCGCTGCGACAGAGATAATTCAGAAGGTGCGCAAGCCGCCGCCGCTGTGCCGTCCATCGGTGTCGCCCGGCGCCGCGCCGCCCGAGTACATTCAGATCATGAAGCAGTGCTGGTCGGAGTCGCCGGACGCACGGCCCGACTTCGACGACATATCGCATCGCTTCAAAGACTTCAACAAGGGCAGGTGCGCGACGTCTCCACTTCTCTGACTGCGCGTGGCGGCGTGGCGTAGTGGTAACGCCGTGGGGCGTATCGACGAAGTTACTCTACGTCGGGCCCCGTTTAGTACGGGGATGGGTGACCGTCCTCCGACGGGCAAACCACCTCGGTACGCAACTATCCACCCAGGCCAACTCAGCATCCTACCCTACGCGGGACGAGAAATGAGTGACACCGGCCAGGTTTCCGTGTCGTGCTTCGTGCATCGTCTGACCAAACTCACCTGTCTACTAATAAACACCCCGTCAGTTTCTAACTAAATGGGTTCGTAATAATGCGCACAGCTGGCGAAAATTTTAGTGATAATACTAGCGGCTACGCTACGATGGTTCACGGCCGGGGGTGCAATCCGCATCGCTGTGCAACAACTTTCGCAAACGTGGAAATTACGTCATTGATGACGTCATAATTTGGGTTCAAGATGGAAATTGCCAAAAATGGCTCGATAGAATTTTAATATTCGTGCGTTGTACAATATAACCAAAAATCAGCACAATCCGATCAAAACTGTACGACGATATAGTTTTTTGAGCCCCAAAACCCCTAAAAATACAAGTTTTTAGGGATCACCCAGCCCCCAGAGGTCGCACAGCCCCTATATTCTAGGGGACAAAACTAGACCTGGACATGTAACATGTATCCTAGTTTGATCCAAATCGGATCGAAAGACGGCTGAAAAAAACTCTGCACAAACAAACAGACACACAAACAGACAAACAGACACTACGAAAATAATGGTCACTTGGCCGTGAACCAATACGGTTGGCGTGCTACAACCAAACGCTAATATGATACAAAATAAACACATGATACGGTAAAATGCAAAGAAGCCTTAAATTGGCTGAGTTATGCTTCGACTTGTTCTCGAAATCTTATCAACACGTATAGACATATTAAACATATACTCATTTACTTACTTACTTACTTCATCAATCAATCAATCAATCAATTAATTAGTCAATTAATCTATAAATAAATAAATAAATAAATAAATAAGTAAATAAGTAAATAAATAAATAGATAAATTATTTATTTATTTATATATTTATTTAGTCATTTCTTAATGTGAATCGACTAATATCAGTAGTAGGCCTAATATAAACATATAATTCAAAACACGAAGTGAATAGTGCAAACGGCTAAAGCTGATCCTCAGACACAGCAGGCTGCGCGTGTGATTGTACCGTGTGTTTAGGAAAGTAAACATCGTCGACACGATGTTCAAGATGCTCGAAAAATACTCCACTGATCTGGAGGAGATCGTGCGCGTGCGAACAATAGCTCTCGAAGAGGAACGCAAAAAGACCGAAAATCTTCTCTCTCAAATGCTTCCAGCGTTCGTTGCTATCTACGACATTATAGCTGTCGCTTTTTTTTCAATCGGATGATTTGATTTTACACTCAGCTGTAAATTGTTTATTATACCGTTACGTTGTGTTTAGTGGCAATCGTGAATTGCAATAGTCGAGTCGCGATAATATGAAGGTGGAACAAAATAGCATATGAGAAACGGAATGATGGATTTCTCCCTCGACCCTTTCCTCAGTTTCATGTTTATACTCCGTTATTCCCGAAACACGGACGAGATATAGACCTTCAAACTAGTTCGAGCGAGAGACCAAACACGTCTTCCGTGTGAATTTGTCGCAAAGCCGTTTAGCGGTTCCCGAGGTATCCGCTGAAAACCCAGTTTTTGTCCCTGATTACCTTGACCTTTGACCTTTGACTTTGACATTCAAACTCATCCGAGGAAGGACCAAATACGTCTTCCCTGTGAATTTGGCGCAAATTCGTTCAGCGGTTTCCGAGATATTTCATACACAAACAAAAAGTCACAGACAGCGCCAGAAACAGAACGTTACGCAGTTCACTGCGTGCGGTAATAACAACACAGTCATGTATTGGGTGTACGCTACAGATCGGTGGCGCAGAGCCTGTTGGGTGGACATTCGGTGGACCCGGAGTGGTACGACGAGGTAACCATCTACTTCAGCGACATCGTCGGCTTCACGACCATCTCGGCGCTCAGCACACCACTTCAGGTCGTCTCGCTACTCAACGACCTCTACACCGTCTTCGACTCCACCATCGATGACTACGACGTCTACAAGGTCTCTCCCCCCTCTCTCTCTGCCTCTCTATGTCCCATCCTAAATTTACTTCGCAGCTCTGGGCGAAATCGGATTCTAAATAGCGGAGGAGTTAACATGCAAACTTACGGCAATGAGATGTAAGTTATATCGGACATGTAATCCATCAGACTGTGAAAAGGTGGACCATTCACGAGATACCGAAGTTCATATCTGGCATCAACGGTTTCATCGTTCCATCCAAATGTGTGGCATACTCGTGCGCAGTGCGATCATCTTCAACTATGTGAAGTTGCACTGCATACGGAAAAACAGGAGCAGAAGAAGAAGAAGAAGAAGAAGAAGAAGAAGAACAAGAACAAGAACACTGAAGAGAGTCGGCTCCGTTACTTTGACATGTGGTACCAGTGGATTTCAGGCACGATCACCACCGCGTCATTACCACGTCGCTTCGACCACCACGTCACTGGAGAAGACCTCGTTGGCGCTTACGTACCACCTGGCTGAGGGGATCAATGCTGATGTACAGTCGGCGAACGTCGGGGTCCACTCAGCTTGGAGGAAGGCAGAAGACCGTTCGCTCTGGCGACGTATCATCGACACGCCGACATTCCAATGGCGGCACGACATTGATGAGTGGATTCAGAGGCAGCTGAGTCTCTTGGTCATATAGCCGGAGTTATCGCGGCTTGTATAGTTTAGGCTACTAATTTGTTCACCAGAACTGTAAAATTCGACGACGCAAAATATTAGCAGTGCATTTGCGATAATAGACAGAGAAACGTACTCAAGTACTCATCAATAGAATATTGTGGACTAAATCACCCTGCAGTTACAAAACACGACGATTGAAATGTGCTTATCTGCAGTTTCGACTCAATTACGTAAATACGTTATAGTTTGTCAGAATCTCATAATATGAAGTTGATTATGCTTGTAAGTATATGCCGGTTTTCAGTACTTACTTACGTACTTATTTACTGAATTACTTAGGCTACTTACTGTCTTGACAGTGTAGTTTCATGTTAAAATAAAACATTTTTTAAAAATCTTTAAAAGATTTTTATGCTATATGCTATAAAACATTTTTATTTCATTCTTATGATGGAACCACGCTCTGAAATAAAAAAAATGGATGGGCGACCGACGGCGGCGACTCGGGTATGAAATTCTTTGAAAATAATTTAACATGGAACCACGGCTTAAAATGCGAGACGCGTGGCTGACAGGTGGAGACGATCGGAGACGCGTACATGGTGTGCAGCGGGCTGCCAATACGCAACGGCAAGCGACACGTCGGTGAGATCTGCACAATGGCGCTCGACATCCTTAGCAAGTGCGGCGCGTTCAGAATTCGACATATGCCCGACATACCGCTGCGACTACGCATCGGCGTCCACTCCGGTCGGTTTGTCGCCTGACCGCGGTCAGCACAGTTTACTGCACTGTTCCTTGCCATTTCTCATTAACATTTCGTCATTACTACCTCCGCTAAGCAGCATATGTAATCGCCGTTGTTTGTCTGTCTGTCTCTTAGCAACTTTGCACAAAAACTTCCCAACGGATTTGCATGAAATATTCAGGGAAGGTGCGCAATGGGCCAGTGAACAAATTACTAAATTTTGGTAGCGATCTGGATCACCGTCTGGATACAGAGATTATTTTCCGGATTCGTCATTATTGGGAGATACGGAAAGTGGCTAACGGACATAAATCTGCTGCTCATACTGATTCGCCAGATGGCGGCACTGGTAAGACGTGACTTGGCGGAGGTATGCACTGTCCCAATGCTTCTAGTTATATTAGTGACTTAGAATGTAGTATAATTAACATAATAACATCGTAGTGTTTTATAATAAAACGATAATTGCAACTGCAGTAAGAAGGTTAAACGTCCGGTGTTGATATTGTCGGTGTTAGATCACAAACCGTGATTGAAGAGTGTAAAACGTTCTATATTGCCGGGTCCGTCTCTGAGACCATGACAACAAGGCAATATAAATTACTACTTAAGTATGTATTCACCTTGATAATGAACTGTGCAAACTGTTTAATCACACAGCAATAGCCGATTTGAGTATGTAACTGTGTGTTGTCGTTAGTTAAGTGATTTAATCGTTATTACCGGCAGCATTGCGCGCAGCGCAAATCTGCCGGTATTTAGTTTACTCAGAGGCCGATTTTGAGGTTTTTCGCCCCGCAGGGGCGACACGTTGCACCGATGGGGGTCCCCCATCGGTGCAACGACAAGGGTGTAGGACCCCCAAAATTGAAATTTTTACTCAGATTTGACCAAAATGTGGAATATAAACGCCCCGCAGGGGCGTATCCC
>Ga0056108_1000554_pt1 | contig 10951 bp, 8 predicted proteins | sample WorMetG1BERMUDA1_FD_83875 | JGI IMG/M metagenome (GOLD analysis project Ga0056108, IMG submission 83875) | Marine gutless worms symbiont microbial communities from Max Planck institute for Marine Microbiology, Germany - Inanidrilus... ... | reverse complement strand
TTACAGACGACAGACGGACGGGCGATAGCATATAGCGAACTTCGCTAAAAACTATTTGGAAGTAAATAAACTACGCAGTTAACTACTTTGATATCAAACGAGTTTAACTAACTTGGGCTAACTACTTTTGAATAAAGCACGGTCTACGTTTAATGTACGGTACTTCATATGCGGTTATACTATTCTAATATTAAACTAGAATGTGGGCCAATGCCCAACGGGATGGCCGCCCTGCCGACTATAGGTGTCGCCCTCTGTTCAACGCCGCAAAAATTTGGCTGACGCCCACTACTAGTGTCGTGCAGTAACGCTGCCAAGACGCGAAACCCGTTGAAATTTGCTGGGGTGCCTCAAACTCGCCAACAGTTCTCAGCCGTTATTGGGCCGAAATTCACCATATTATGAGGACATGCGGAGGAGGTAATGAAGTTTAACAAGTTTTTTTCCGATTGTCGATACATGCCTTAGTTGCGAAGACATGGCCCGACAAAGTTGTGCGACGATGCCGAGATGGCGATTTTTTTTGCGTCCTGTATTTTCAGCGAGCCTCGTGCAGCACATTTCAGACATGCATTCTAAATTCGCACTAAGGCCACGCCATGTGTGAAAGTATGGTAGACATCCAATCGCCGACCGCTGAGATTAGGCGACGAGAAAGAAAGATAGAAGAAAGAAAGAAATCACAGGGCAAAATATAATGTCCGCATCTGATACGCAGGGCGGCCATAATTAGTAAATCATGTTAGTTTTGGAATTGTTTTTTTTTCAGTTTCTGGGCGACCGTTTGTAAAACGGTTCGCCCTATGCCACTGGACCGTTGTCCTCTCTGTCCGTCTGTCTGTGACGTTGGTGTATTGTGGGCAAACGGTTGGATGGACCAAGATGAAACTTGGCATGTGGGTAGGCCTCAGCCCCGGCCACATTGTGTTAGATGGGGACCCAGCTCCTCTCCCCAAAAAGGGGGCAGAGCCCCCAATTTTCGGCCTATATCTATTGTGGCCAAACGGCTGGATGGATCAAGATGGCATCTAGCATGGAGATGGGCCTCGGTCAAGGCCACATTGTGCTAGATGGGGACCCAGCTCCCCTCCCCAAAAGGAGCAGAGCGCCTCCCCTCAATTTTCGGTCCATTTCTATTGTGGCCAAACGGCTGGACGGATCAAGATGCCACGTGGTATGGAGGTAGGCCTCGGCCCAGGCCACATTGTGCAAGATGGGGACCGAGCCCTCCCTCCAGAAAAAGGGACAGCCGCCCAATTTTCGGTCCATGTCCATTGTCGCCAAACGGCTGGATGGACTAAGATGCCACTTGGTATGCAGGTACGCCTCGGCCCAGGCGACTTTGTGTTAAATGGGGACACGGCTGCAACACGATGTCGGTCCATCACAATCTGGTGTTCGACTGAACACAGTATGTAATCAACTGTGGGGTCTCTGTCTAGGTTTTTGACGCCAAGATGTTGGTAAAATTCCAATGCCGTCACCACCGATAGGGACAGAAAATAACCATGAGGTAGGAAAAATTTGCAACTTTCAAGCAATATCTCAAAATATCTTGGAAACAATACAAGACAGTAACATATTAAAGCCTAATAGGAAGTCACTGCCGATGATCTTGAGTGACCCTAACCATCCAGAACCTCTTTCTTGCACATTTTGGGACCCTTTTTGGAACAGGTGCTACACAGTTCATATTCGGTAAATAGATTTAATGCCGACATTGAGGGTTGGTTGGTTGGTAGGGATTTAATGACACTTTTAAAACAAATTAGGTTATATCGCGCCTGTAAGTTTATAGATACATTTCAGAAAAGGACACTATAGACAGACTGAGGGCAATTCAGCTAGAATTTTAGCATAATAATATTTGGTACTGGAAAACTAGATGTGGCTACTAAATGGTGACAATCATTTTGATATGTAACTTACCATAACAGAAGAATGTGACAGACAGAAACTGTCATAGCATATGCCACAGACAAGCACACAACTGACCCACTGGAGTGAATGTCTAGTGCAGCTATTTGTTCAGTAATGTAGCAAGACACACGTACACTCGGTGAAACTGTAAAACATTTACGTTTCTTATTGCACATAAACCATTATCATTTCAACGTATCATCTATAAAATGTCTCACAATATCATATGAAGATATAGCATTCTTACAGTTTTACGCGGCGTGACAACTGTTCTTATCTTCAAATAATAACAACTGTTTTAGGACAAAACTGATTGTGAATTACATAACGTCAACAGTGGCACACATCACTGACATGCTAGCTGTGTATGCAGCTGTGTCAAGTAAGCTGTACTATCATGATGCAACGGCAGCATGGAACAGAACGACGGCTGGACAATACATATTCGTACTTAACAAACTGCAGACTACAGGCACTGCTACTAAAATTCAACCCAAACTGGCGCAGTTCCGTCTACTGTACTGCAAGTATATCAATGCCATCGCACAACTACACTCAACCAGATGTTATATGAGTCAGCAGATCACTAGTTTTATTACTGCTTAGAGATTTTAGCATCTATCACTGTAATCATCTGCAATGAATTCACAACTGTTCATCGATGGTTCAACAAACATTCAGCGCAAACAACCACAACCTTGGCGAACTGCTGACTACTTGCCCTCCCAGTGCAACACTACAGGACGCAGCAGCAAACCAATTACATCCAACTCATTCCCTAAATAAACAACAGACAAAAATAAGCAACGTGGGCATCACAACAAACAAGAATGCCAGCACTTCACAGTGTAACAAGGAAGTCCAAGCCAGCTGAACTTCCGCCAGCAGAATCATCAGCACATCACTGTACAATAACTACTGTTAGTTGTAGAACACAACCACACACACACACACACACTCACAGCTTGCAGGCGCCACGTTACGACGTCATCAGCATGCTCAGAAGAACAACTAACATTTAACACATACACACAACTGGTTAACAGCCACTTTGCAGGCGACTCGGTGTCAGCCACGTGTGCCTTGGTCCTAGGTGCTGACTGGTGCAAAACGTGTGTGGCTGGATGGAGTGAATCACTGCTTGGACCTCACCACAAACTGACTCATGACTGAAGAGATGTCGCTGCCTTTACACTCGTTAATCAAATTCGTTATTGTGACACAACAACAATACAAATACTCCATGCTTGTGACAGTACACTAGACTCATGCACATTCAGTGTTCTGTCTCAGACAAACACATATTACGCAATGTTTCATCAAGTTCAAGCCAAACGAAACAAAACATTGGCAGCAGCTCCATTCACACAGAGATAAGCATTCCAAACCTTTGACCAGATAATTTTGATAAAAACAGTTTAAATATGGGGCTGTGTTACACTAGTCAACATAGTCACAACTGGTTAGCAACATCATTTACATTTTCTCGTTACAACAACAACAACTGTTTTACGGCCCTTTGTCTAGGACTAGAAGAAAAATTCACCCACCCACCATCTTGATCACCATCCAGTCTTTCTCGTTAGGCTTTACTAATTAACTCACTACTCAACAAATATGAGTGCTGAATCAAAGACCGTCTAATTCAATTGGTTTTATCAAAAACAGCAGAAATATGATATGTAATCCAATGACATGCCTTGCCTTGCCTTTAGCCATCCTCAGTCTGAGGGCTGGCTACACTCTCTACCATGTCTCTGCATTGTAAACGTTCCTCCATTTGCCACATCAATTATCCTATCACGAGCCCCGTCCATGCCATTAGGTTCTTGTTCCAAGAACGTTATATGACTAATCATTTTGAACAGGCTACATGCAAAAATTATCAAAATTATCGAAATAAACAACTAAATTTTAATCAGCACTAATCAAGCACAAATAGCAACAATAACGTTAAATTTTTTCTTTTAAACTATAAATTAACAGTTAAATTTCATCTCCGCTCTCACATGTAATAATATGCAAATATAAGCTACCATCTACTGATGACACATGCACTTGTGACGGGAGCTGCAAAGTCCACTTCAATATGGTTGGTTCATTAGAATTTTGCTCAAAATCAGCTTTTCACGAATAACTCTGGCAAGCCTTAACAGATCCAGATAAATTTTACAGGCATATGTAGGCCAAACTCAAATCTCACGTGTTAAAATTTTGGTGCCCCGAGTGAAACAGGCGCAAAATGGCGGCAAAAAGGTGGGTGTTTTTTTGTAACGGGTACAATAAACTCGCTTTTCTTTGTAACGGGAAACATTGGCATGAAATTCGGGCAACAAACGTCAATCGGTGTCCGCTATTGAACCTTAATAGAAGAATTCTGAAAATTTTCCCTTAAGGGGGTGATTTTGCCCTAAAACTGCCATTTTTGGGTTGTTTTCACGGGTCTGTGTGTGACAGGGCTACAGGTCATGGGTTACATTTTTTGACCTCGATAAGTCTTCCATCTATTAGAGGAAGGGCCAACGGAGTGCCCACCCCTAATCAACGTTTTTGTGCAACTTACCGTTTCAGCTGTAGAAGCCCTAAATTTACCCAAATTTCGATAACCGAACGTTAACCAGCGGTCTCCGGTGATAGAGCTACAGGTTACGGCATGTGTTTTTGGCTCTACCATATGCATCTATCTTATAGCGGAAGGTCTAACAATGTGCCCTTTTCTTGAAGTTTTTTTGTACAACTTATTGTTTTGCTGTTACAAGGCTTTGGAGAGACCCACCCTATTTTCAAAATTTCAATGACGCTGACAATACAGATGCCAGATGCTTTTCACCACTTTGTGTCAAGTGATAATTTTCACTGCCAAATGCCTTTGAAAAATGCGAAATTTGACTTTGACTTTGGCAGTGAAAAATGCCAGTTGGCAAATCTGGTTGCAAATGGAGGTTGGCTAATTGTGACAGTCATGCTATGGCATGCATTTTCCGGCAATTCGAAGCAATTACAATGCCACAACAGCGCACATCTGTCGTCAGTATACACCGACTACAGCTTTTCTAGTTAACAGTGCATTCAACACAAATCACGTTATATTGTGCCTCTAGGATTACAATTTTATCATACAAACTGGTGGTTGTAGTTGGTTGTCAGTGTTTAATGGAGTTTTCACACAATCAAACTGAGAGTACTGAAAGCATAGCTCGTGACCAAAACAGCCAGATACTGATGGCACATGAGTATGTAATTTGTCATCGTTAGTAGCCGAAGGAGAGACACGCAGCAGCCAGCAGCAGGTGCTTGTGACAACATCAATGCATTCCTCCAGTCTAACAGCTATACTCACAAAACTTCAGTTACCAGTCTAGTGTTATTTGTAAGTACTTGCGAGCAGCATAGACTCCATAAAAATGCAAGTTACATGTTATACTACATGTACAGTAGCCTCACAGCTCAAATGCAAGGTGTACAAGGTAACGTACAAGTGAACTCGATCATAAAATAACGTCAACAAGTGCTTTAGTGGCTGTTCATTACAGAAACACACACCCACATGCACACATACACACACACACAATACTCTCAAATGAAATAATGTGTCTATTGTCCGTCATAATCTCAGTATGAATACAAACCAACTTCTAGGCAGAATAATATCATAGAACTATCTTAACAGGGTTCTAAAGGTCCTACAACCTAAGCGAAATTTAAATATTCGAATATGCTGCAGCAAAAATGAACAAAGTCATGACAGGAGATTTTTGCACAACATATTGCAACAATATTTTAAAATAAAATATTCAATAACATGTTTGTAATTATCATTTAGCTTAGCATTTTCACAACTATTAAATGACTCAAACTTGATAAAAATTTATAATGTACTGGCATTTACTATAAGTGCTAGTTATTAATTATGGCAAAAATTTGTGGCACCAATGTAAAGTATAAATCTGAGAGTATAGAAGTTCTGAGGAAAAAGATCCCAATTTGAATAAAAACTGATGTTATCTAGAAATGATTATCAAACTGCTAAACAGTTGCTTGCAGGAGAAATACACGAGTCATGTACAGCAGAACAGAACACTAATTTACAATAGTATCTGCAATGCTGAATCAAAAAATTACTGTTCAACTCATTTCTGCTGCAATACTGCAATCACTGCAGCCATTTAGTGCAATTAGCGTAGCACCTTACAAGTTAACAACCAGCTGCATTAATTTGTAGGTGTAATGTGCATTTATAGCAGTGTGCATAACAGTGGTATGCAACATTATGTTCTTACTGTTCGTTAAGGTTTTTATTACTTTTTGCATCCTATCTTCACCAGACTATGAGTTATATGATATTTGTGCGGACTCACAGCCCAAGTCGGTTGGCTTGGTCTGAGGGTTGGCGGCCACCCGGCACTCAGTTTGCATTCATGAAATGAACCGGATGAACTCTCGCAGTGACCATGGTCATGAGGACAGCACCATAAATATTGTCATTGAATTATTAATTATTATTATTATTATTCACATATTTTGTGTTTTGTGACACTTTTCTGGTTACTGTGTGTTTTGCAGTCAGTGCCAGTGCAACTGAATGCCTGGAAAGACTCATCTCTGAAACAAACTGTCATTTATCAGTGTAGATGTGACGAGCTTCCAGCGGGTTCTGTTCTACATTGTACATTGTATCACTAATAAATAGATGCACCACTGAGTAACAGTGACATAATAAAGACCCTGTCATTACCTTCAGTGCTCTGACGCTGTTGGCTTGGCGTCAGGAAGAGCATTTGGCCTGTAAAATATTGAGTGATGACGTGCTACCATGGTTATCTGTCTGGAGCGAGGTGCAAATCATTTGCATATGGTCCAGCTGATGCACTGCCATCCCATCATCTCTTGCTCCAGTAAAATCCAGAATGATTTAACATTTCTGGTGCCGGCTGACAAGCTTCTCTGAGACCCAGAATTATCAGTTTACCCGGCAACTGTGACATCTGATCAGTGAATAAATAATGATACAGTCGGACTACTGCGCACAGTCATCATCAACGACCTTTCATTCATCAACAGACAAACAGACGACAACGAAACCACTTAATAAAAACGTGATAACTAAAGTAAGTCATCAGTCAACAGTTTCAGTGGAACTCAACAAAAACGTCTATAAGACGTGCTCATCTGTTCATCATTGAGTCTCAGTAACTAGTAACAGTCACACGTCACATCACCGCAGACAGACAGATGGACGGTCAAACAGTCAGGCAGTGACTGGTCCAACGACACAAACAGTGATCCATGCAGGGATGACAGCAGTACACACACACAGTGGATCAATGATAATCAACAGCTCAACAAAATGTACACTGTGGTCCACAAGCACGCGGCACTTAAAATTGAATGAATGACAGTTCTAGAAAATCTTAACCAGTTTTATAAAGTTTACAGTTTCAACCAGAAATAAACTCCCACACACTTGTAGCAAAATCTTCTTCTCCCACTCAATTGTTGTAGTGATGCACAGCACATGTTGGTTGTCACAGGCAATGATTTCACCACATAAGAAGATGGTTCAATGATCATACTGAACTAGCAGTGATGACAATGCCACAATGTCAGCGTTTTTGGACTTAAGTCACATCAGCTGAACCGTCAGTGATAACATTTTGAGAGTATTATAAGACTGAGCCAATTTACTAAAAAAAACTACTACATAGTGGTTGAAAGGGTATTTAAACATATAATTAGACATGCACACAGTTTGGTGAAAATGGTAAAGGAATGATTGATGCAATGTTTGTCATAAGACAGGTGCAGGAGAAATTTAGAGTGAAAAAAACAAGAAACTTTATTTTGGATTTGTGGATCTGGAAAAGGCGTTTGATAGCGTACCAAGAGAAGTGATCAGATGGGCAATGTGCAAGCTGGCGTTGAAGAGTGGCTAGTGTCAGCAGTAATGTCACTTGGCTTGGTCTGAGGGTTGGCGCTCAGTCTGCATTCATCAAATGAACCGGGTGAACTCTCGCAGTGACCGTGGTCGCGAGGACAGCACCATAAACATTAGTGTATTGTTATTTTTATTATTATTAATGTCTACGTACGTGGGTAAACACTTGTTAGAACAGTCCACAATAACAGTGATAATTTGGAGTAAAAGGTTGGCATGCATCAATGGTCGGCATTAAGCTCATTGTTTTTTTGTGATAGTGATGGAGGCTATATCCAGAGAATTTAGAGATGCCTTGCCATGGTTGTTGCTATATGCGGAGGATTTGGAGGGTAAAGGTACTAAAGTGAATACGAATAAAACTAAAGTTATGATTAGTGGAGAAAATGGATATGGAATACTTGCAGATCACCATGTGGTGTTTGTGGTAGAGGTGTTGGTAGAAACTCAATGCAGTGTACTAAGTGTCAGAAGTGGATTCACAGGAAGTATAGTGCTGTAAATGTAGCGTGATTAAAGTGAGCAAGTCTTTTGTGTGTAGAGGCTGCACAGATCAACGAGCTAGTGTGGATAGGACCAGTATGGATATTGATGACGGTGCTAGTCTGGAGGTAGTGGACAAGTTCTATTACGTGAGTGACATGTTGAGTGTAGATGGTGATGCCGATGCAGCTGTGAAGGCTAGAGTATGCAAGAGATAGAATAAGTTTAGACAACTTGTGCCTCTGCTTAGCCATAAGTACATCTCACTTCTTACGAGAATGAAATTATACAGACGTTGTGTGTCAGTAGCTGTCACATGTCAGTGAAACGAGGCCAGTGAAGGCAGAGAACAAGTCGGCCCTTCACCAGGCTCAGAAGATAGCCTGTAGTAGGTTCACAGTTTGTGGTCGAAGCACTGAATTACCAGTACATCCAAATCAGCACAGGAATGGTTAGTGTAACAGTTGTTTTCAAAATTTAATTGAAATTTTAAAAATTCAGCATGGCGGCAAGTACATCATTGGCAAGTAAAGTACAAGCACAAGTAAACGGATCTCTAGTAACAATTACCCGAAGTTTGTACCATCTACACTCAAGTACTATAACACTGGTAAACCACGCTCATTTTCTGTTGATGCTGCTACTTGCTTTGTGTTCTGTGACCAGCTCTCAAAGTGATCTTGCCAACAATGCTTACAGGAATATGATGCATAATGCCGGTGACAGGAATCATCCTTGTAAAACTCCCGTGACTGCCTCAAACCAATTTGTTACCATTTACTTTGGGTACCTAAACATCTCACTACATTCCATAGTTGGAAATCATTCATAGTTTATCAACAGAACGTTATGTCTAAACAACCAGCAACTACTGGCGTCCAGTGCAACAACCATATAAAGAAGTTTCTTCACAAGCTACGTTCAGTACAGTTGTCTTCTGCACCAGGGTGCTCCACTGGATTACGTCAACACTGCGTCACCATGTCACTCATTCACTAGATGACAGTATACTACAAGTGTGTGGGAATTTATTCCTCATTTAAATGACACAAAACTTATTCAGATCTGTTAAACTTTACCGGAGTTAACACTGAAAGTAAACCATGGTGTCTGGCACGGACCACAGCGTAATAAGCCGACAACAAATGATCAACGAACGACTGTGACACAGCTAACAACATAATTGGTGCTGTCCACAAACAGTCGACTGAGCTCACAAGCACTCAGAAACATCTACAGTGACACAGTTCAGTGGCAGGCAAGTACTGTGATGAAGCTACGGACCCCATCAGACGCTTGGACAACAGTCTTGGACATCATGTAGCTAATGATTCCTACAACAATCTACCAGCACACACAACACACAACCAACAGTCATCTACACTGTGTCTCAAAAAATGACATCCAATCTCTGACACTTTAGCTGTAACTTGAGCAAGCATTGCACCACACCACACCACACCATTTTACGGCCCTTTTTCCGGGACCACCCGGGTGAGCCGGTGCCATGAGAGAACTTCTGGACTTTATGGTGTAAGGGAACATTAACAGAGGCAGACACACTGACCATCTGGATGGGTGCTATTCCATCCGGACTAACCAGTGCCTACCTCCATCATCCCACAAGCAAGCATTGTAGGTTTTTAATAATTTTTGGCAAGTGTTACTTGGAAATTAGGCAACCAAAAGCTGATCTACTTTCTTGCCTCACCTAACAAATCTTTCTGCACCACCTATGAAAACCTGAGAAGTGGTCATACACAACAAAATGAAAAACAGCATTCAACTGGAGACCGTTCTGTGTATGAAAAGCATAACTTACAGAAAGCAGTGCAGAATTAGTCAATGCAGAGTATTACCAGGATGTCTTGCTATCTCAGCACATTCTGTACTATCAAACACATCATGGACAGTGCATCAGCATATTGGGCATGTTACACAATTCAGTTGCTGCAGTGCAAAACTTCCCAATTTCATTTCTGGCATCTTCAAACAGCCTGATTACAATATCTGGAGGGTCGTACATTGCACAAAGTGGAAACTTCAAACACGTATTGCAGGCAGAGGAGCAGCTGAAGTAAACTGTCAACAGAACTATGGACAACGTGTTTTTGTGTCTTTTGGCAAAGCAATCATGTTCATTTGTGTGAAAAGACAGTTTTTGTATTTGTTTGTTTGTTTCACCAGGCAGCGCAGAAACCAGCTTTCAGTTACCTGATTTATAAGTAACATTTCTGCCAAAAGCACATCAGGATACATTCCAGCAAGGCATTCACTCAACAGGCCTATGAATCTTCACTTAGCTGCAAAACACATCAGACCCAATGTCCATAATGACGACAACATCATCAAGAAATATTTCATGCAACAGTCAGCATAAAAACATATAAAAGTCATAATTTAGTTGAATTTGTCATAATTTAGCTATTATGTTGTGTAATGTTTCAGTCGGAATGAAGTAAACATCACATAGGATGACGTAATTTTTAATCGGCGAAGAAGCTGAAGCTTCGCCGAGTATTGCAAATACTTTGTGGTGCGTTTGAACGATGTTCACGCGTTCGGCTATAACTCCGCCGGAAGTGAACGGATTTGGATGAAATTTGGGGAACT
>Ga0056108_1000551_pt1 | contig 10974 bp, 10 predicted proteins | sample WorMetG1BERMUDA1_FD_83875 | JGI IMG/M metagenome (GOLD analysis project Ga0056108, IMG submission 83875) | Marine gutless worms symbiont microbial communities from Max Planck institute for Marine Microbiology, Germany - Inanidrilus... ... | reverse complement strand
TCCTAAGACAGTGCTTGATAGTTCGTCGCTGACACTTTTCAAATCTAGGCTAAAATCTCACCTATTTCACCTGGCTTACAATGATAGACAATGATTGACATGACCTGACCTACTCCGCCACTGCCTCTGAAGTTACGACCTTATGGCGGTATAGAAATGAATGTATTATTATTATTATTATTATTAATTTAACCTTTTAACAAGCACACACTTTCTAGCAATGCAGTACACCATTATAGAACAGTATGACATACACGGATGGGCCGTCACATTTAGTACAGTAGTGGGAACACTCCATTCATCGTCCTATTTTATGTACCAGATGTAGCAGCAATAGGCAGTGTACCAGTTCACCATGGCACCATAACTGCCACAGCACGGCACACGGTTATGCAGTGTCCGACAGCGGATACATTTATTTTGTACTATAAACTAAAAGAAATATCGTGTCTCTCACAGGCACTCTGTAATTACCGAAATTAAAAGTATCATCACAATAACATATGAAGAATCCAACAACTGAAGTTGAGCCAACGGATGAAATTGGAGTGTGCGTACATGTTTTAACACACAAGGCGAGAAACAATGCGACTGAAGGCTGTTCCACACCGCCACAACGAGATCTCACGCCCCGACCCATCTCGGCGACTTTCCACATCGCCGAGACGTGGCCGACCTGACCCAGTTACTCCGATATACAACGCCACTGTATCTAGGTCAGGTGAGGTGAATGGAATATAATCGGCAAGTAAAATTACACATCAAATGCACTATAAACCCACAATTAGAATTTTGTTGAAAATCTTGCGTAAAATGTCCGGTGTGTGATGTTAGTGGACAATTTAGTTTCAATCAGGTCACAAGGGGTCGCCACCAACGTCTCATTTCTTCCCGTGCTTGTCTGACATTGGGCGGTCGGAAAGCAGCTTGAGGTTGCCAATACAACCAGTGCATGGCAAAAAAGGACATTGAACAACTGACTGAAAACAATCAGAAATGCACATAAAAGTAGACACACAGAGGTACTGCAGAAAACCGTGCCATCGGCCACTGTTGGTAAAAAAATGCGGCAGCGATGTCACACGGCAGTGAAGCGATACGTTTAAAGTACGGTGGGATCCTTGACAACGCTTTGTTACAAATTTACGGCCGATTCTGATGACGACGTCGGCCAGCGTTTGGCAAAGTTACATGCAAGAAGACAATGGCACGTCGTTTGACTCAGTGACCGACAGCTTGGTTTTACACACCATCTTGTAGACCCGCAAAGATCGACGCAGTCGTGTGACAAATGGTGCAATACTGGCCAGTACACCGTACCATGCACAATACATTCGATCCCGGCCACTTTTGAGATGCAGCTTCAATGTTTGCAGTGTGACATTCATGTTTACATTACTTTGCAATCACATGCAAGACCAGTAGCACAAAGGCTGCTTAGGATTTAATGGAAGTCTATAGTATTTCTGCATGATAAGCATATAGGCCTAAAGAGTTCACCGTCACCGTAGTTGGCATAATAACAGTATTTGTGCTGAGAAGGACTGTAAGTTGTATGAGAAGCACAAAAACCATGGTCACAGGTATGTGAACTGGAGAAGGCTAAAAGTTACCCACATAAGGTCATTGTGAGCTGCACTTGCAGTGAATATTACTGATGAGTTCAGTGGTTAATGTGAGGGGTGGCTGGGGCGGGGTGGCAGCCCCACCTGCTCTGGGTTGCTCCCCCCCACTGCCATTTGAATCCAACCTGGCCAAAACCTGTCATGCCCAACTACAAAAACAGCTGAATAATGTGTTGCGGACAAAAATTTGTGATTTTTGAAGCCCCAAAATACATCAAAAACCAACTTCTTCTGTGGCTGTGCCCCGAACCCCACCGGGGGAGCTTACACTGCTCCCCAGACTCCCTAGCTAGTGGGCAGATGGGCTCACTACCCTCCTTCCCATGCCACGCTCTCAGCCCCTTGGGCTTTTGCCCTTGCTTGAGACAGCCCCCTCCCCCGTCACTTTCACCACTGAATGAGACGGTCACTAATTTTTAAACAGCAAGCAATTTTATCGGGATACTGCTGTATTGGTTTAAGCTGGCTTCACTGGCTGTTAAGACTTCAGTGAAACTGAGCAGGAACTGAGTCACTGTACACCCAGCAGTGACGATCATTTTCACAACGTTTCATTCTGTATGTTTACCTACAGTTACATCACTAGCTTTTTAACAGAAGGGAGGACGGCACAAAGTCAAAGAAATTCACACTATTACGCATGCCACAAATACTGACCTCTGCGGAGAGGATCACTGCAGGCCTAAAATATACTTCGGCATCACATTAATGAACACATTAATGAAAATACACGCGCATATTTCAGCAGCATAAAGCATATCGACGTACACAATTGTCCTAAGCAGCTCCACCTGGTGGTCAGACATGCGGACCACACACAGTGCAACAGACGTCCACCATTATAAACAACACGGCAGTTACGCAGACGAATGCCATCACGAAACACGGACATGTCAGTCACGGAAGCATATCAATAAAGCATTCTGTAGCAACACATTGTACTCCATTCAGCCCATTAACTCTTACCTGCACAAGTGTTGCGTATCAGGTCAGTGCTCGAGAAATTGACACAGAATACGGCCGACTTTAACCACTGCTGCCAACTGCTCTGTACGTAAGTACAAGAGTACAACTTTACTGTTTGAACTGTGAATTAAAGTGCTCAATGTACTCACTGTCCTTACAAATGATATTTCACAAGTGAGAACTCTCCTAACAGTAACTGTTAGGCTACTGTCTTTGCCTCTGGCTCTCAATGATGCATATCAGTTACACTAGAACGTTGCCAGTCAAAGCCTGCAGTAATCTTCTGTGCAGCGCCAGCCCGTCAACCATGCCCCCCGTGCAACGCCAGCCGCCGTGCAGAGCCAGCCCATCGGCCACGCCCACCACTGACAACCGAGCGTCACCGCAGTTGTGGTCTTAATAATAGTATTGACAGTAGGCAGCCAGTACGGTTGGCATCTATGGCTTTCTGACGTAATAACACATTTAAGCCTTGTTGCCATCGTGCAATTTATGCTGGCAACGCAAAGATGCCAGCTTGCATGTAAATAGTGACATTACAAAGTGAAGTAACAGTAACTAGTCATACCACTGGCTGATAAAGACAAGGATCAGCTATTGCTCACAAACCCCAAATGACGCACTGCAAATGTGATAAACTTGTGACTGCTTGACTACACTTCCTGTCGACAGTCACCAATTTTCAGCTACCTCAGCTGCATTTAACGTACCCCACCTGAATTTACCGTTGGGGTGACCCTGTTTGATTTTTGCCAAAATTTTCGGCATCAGAAAACCGGAGTCCCTCAGCTATCGCATGGCATTGTCGGCATGATCCTATGTTTAGCCGTTTCAGAAGAACACCGACTTGTGATACATGGCTGGACAGACAGACAGAACAGCCACACGATGAGAGCTAATACTCGTGCTAGCTACCATCACACGAATAAAAATCAATGTTTAATGTTTATCATTCTCGAGAGAGAGATGTTAAGAACCACTCTCATTCAGTGTACTGTTATGCAGAACACTGGTCAAATGCTGTAACAAGTACATGTACGATAACAGTCACAAAATCTCCATTTTGTTGTGTGAATAGATTACAGAATTCCAATTTGAGACTGACAAACAATTACGGTTTAAACGCTCAGCAGTACTCAAATAATAATAAATAACTCGACTGGCACAGCACCAACCTCCACCAGTGGCAGACTAACCAGGCCACAGCCAGTACGTTTTTCTAGGGGGAGGGGAATCGGAATTCCAGAAAATGCGTAACTCCCAACAGGACCAATAACAAGTGGTCGAAGTAATTTGACATAAGACTGCATCGCCACCGCAGACAGACGGTTCAATCATATTCGCCAGGTGGCGCCAATGTGCCTTCCCATCTGGGCACATTGGCGCCATCTGGCGAATACAATTGAACTTGTGCTTCCTTCGGCCCACCCGTGTCCACAATCCAAATAATCGATCGGTTCAGGCATTCTTGCACAGCTCACGGCAGAAAGTCTCCATACTTTGGACCCCATCTAATACATGCTTCCCTGTGCCAACCCAAGTCGTAAACCCAAACGGCATCTCGATCAGTTCAGCCATTTTGGCATATACGACTGCAGAGTGTCCCTATACTTTACAATGGGTGCCCCTTCCCCCTCAAAATTGCCCCTTCCCATGGGGGGATCTGGACCCCCATCTAATACATGGTTCCCTGGGCACACCCGAGTGCTCAACCCAAACGGCATCTCGATCCGTTCCGTCATTTTTTCCGGACTCATTAATGCGACAGACAAACCAACAGACAGACCGACAGACCACGCTACTCGGTCAGTAACAATAGACCACATCTACGTACGGGCGATGCAGTCTAAAAATACCCTAAAAGCATTTGTCGTTAATTGTGTTAGTAATTTTACTGTCTGCATTAAGATCTGCATGATATGCATAGCACAGCACAGCCGTACAATCTGTTATTTTTAGTCTGATCCGCGAACTAGCCGAGGTGGGCTCTAACATTCCACACTGCAGATCACTGGGTCTAATTTAGTCATTAGCCTTGTGCACACATTATCGATTTCGCCTGAGAATGCCGCCTGTTTCCAGAAGTGCACAAACAAAGCATGGGAGTCGGGTGGCCTATGGAAGGATTGAAGCCTAGGGCCCGTGAGGTGGTTAGTATGTCACTGATCTCCACCCATGATACTTACAAACATTACTGAAGTGGTGCAACCTGTGGCCACATGTTGCCAATCACCATATCTCCATAAGCCAGGTATTGTCACTGTGACGTCATTCTCATTATGACGTCTTGCGCGCGCCATCTCACAGCCCCCATTCTCATTATGATGTCATTCTCTTTGTGACGTCATTCGCTACTGAGTTGGCAACGCCCACCGTCACGGACTGACACCTTACTGCATTTAATATATAAAGATACCACACCATCAGGCTGTGCAAATCAGCTATTAACAACAACACTGCTTTAACGCTGTTTCTTGGTAGATGGGAAGGACATCTGGACCACAAAAATCCTATGTCAACGATCCCAAAGGCTCGCTTCTGGAACACGTGAAGCAAGAAAACCAACCTGAAACTGACTATCAGTTATCATCAGGCATTCAGCATCTACACAGCACGTGTAAATACAAGGTAATGTCATTGGCACAGTAGCACATTATATTACTATTAACCGGAGCAATAAAGGACACGGCAAAACACACCACAATAAAAATGCATTCATACTGCACTTTTTCCCGATAACATTCCATAAAGTTTATGCAGGGTTGCCACTCTTTTGTGACACCGGAATCAAGGGACTTGTCAAGGATTTTTCAAAAACTGGTGACTTCTCCAGTCCAATAATATATATTTTCAGGGACCTTACGAACAATGCTTGAAGACTGTCAGAAAACTGACAAGGAGGCAAGGAAATGCTACTGATACCAATATCTAACTCAGAGCACAAGTCTGGCAGAAATTTCCCACAGCATTCCAAGTAAACTCGAGGACTTTTACAGGATTTTCACGGACTGGGACCATTTTCTAGTATGTTCAAAGCCTTTTTCACGGATCTTAAATGATAAGTGGCAACCCTGTTTGTGGAAACATAGTAACATGCGTAGGCAAATAACAAACTGTCTGCCTAATAATTCCTAATACAATTCTATTCACAGAAATACTACGAAGTCTCCAAAATTCCTCATTTTTGTACTGGGACATTTTTCTGCTACACCCTGTCCATATCACTTGTCTTGTGATGAGATAGTAATTCAACGGGGTTACAAAACTGCTATTTATAGAATGCACCTGTTTCTGCATTCCACCTCTGCCACCTTTCAGTCTACACGTTGCCCACAGAGAAAACAAAATGGGAAATTAAACAAGAAAAATATATTACATTTACTCGTTACCTCAGCACAAGCAACGAGGTCACACGAAGCCACACACATTAAAATAAAAAACATCACAAACATCTGTGTCCACTGTTCATACAGTCGAGTACTGGTCTCAACAAACCAGTACGCAAGCCTATAATTATAGTCGGACAACAATGCGGAAAAACGGACTTTGGGTCGACTCGGGAGTTTATACTTTCGACGACGACGGCATCGCATACTTTTTCCGATCGGTACGCGTGGCCGGGTCACGTGTCCGCCGCGCGTCTGTCGTAACGTGATTGGCCGGCATCGGCTGGTCGGCAGCCAATGGGACGGCACGACCGTGGGCCGCAAGAAGGCCGTCGCTGTGGCGTGGAACGGGGCGAGCCATGTGATCGCGGGCTCGCGCGGAGGCGACTGGAATGCGAGCTGAAGCACACACACATCCACGCGACACTCAATGAAGTAGGTCACAGTACTTGTAGTAAACGAAGTTAAGAAATTATAACCAAGCTGAATGAGTGAGAGAGAGAGTGTAGCTTAAAGATGATATGCGACGATTTTTTTGTTGTTAAAGTAAATTGCTGGTCGTATGTCTTTAATATAATCCAATCTATTTGAATATTGAGGAACATCAAAGATAAGAAAATTGCAGAAAAAAGCGCCTAAAAGTGCGCACCGATGATTTGTTTACTTTTCACAAGCGATGACGTCATACCAGGAAAACACAACCAAGAAAACACAACCAAACAGAGTATTGAATGTGGAGTGTTGACAACCGATCGCGCAAAAACAGGCGTAACGATAAACGTAGAAACAGGTTATTAAAACATAAACGGGTAAAATAACTTCTTATCGAATCTTAATAAAACGCAAACGAAACAAGCACATCCTGATATGACGTCACGCATGACGATGATTTCCGAAGAATAGCTATACTAAAAAAGACCACTAAAGTTGTTCTTTTTAGCATTTTGCGGCGTAATTTATCAAAATTTACTACATAGGCGGGTTTATATTGCAGTGAGCAGTTAGAAACTATTTTTTCATCAATTTTGTGAAAAACTGTTGCATATCACCTTTAACATCCACGGTTTTATACAGGCACCTTTTTTTGGGGGGGGGGGAACCTGCATATTTAGTTTTATTTTATTAATAAAATTATTAAAAATCGTTACTACAATCAGTTCGTCGTACGCCAGAAACGCAGGCAGCACATTGTTCTCTGGCAACTACCATTAAGAAGAACAAGATGTGCATAGACGATGGGGTTAATTGTGTGGCAGCTCACCTCCTTTGCAGCACTTGCAGCCAGCAAGGGTTAAACCCAATTAAGCCAGTACAGTATATAACTGATGTTAAAGGCCGGCTCAGTTAACAGTGAGTGCCTTTAACTGACTAGATCAGCATGCCAACAGTGCTGGTCACAGGGCCCACAGTCACACAGAACTGGGTGTTTCTTCCCTACCAGTGGCCAAAACCATCGCCTGCCCATGGAGGGACGGCCAAGCTAAGTTGGCCTGGTTTAAACCGAGACAGTATACTCGTGACTGGTTACTGGTTAAGGTTTTATGTCCCATTCAACACAAAATGGGTCATTTCAGAGATGTTCCAATCTCTTCTTGGTATGGAAAAACAAAACCTGACACAACAAAAGCACACATTCACCAATCAAAAAATGCACTACAACACAAAATAAACACAAAACCCTAAAGCCAGGTTTAGTCGCCTCCTACGACATCCGGCCTGGAAACAGAGTGAGCCTATTCTGGTTTCGGTGCTACATAAATTTGTCACTTACTTACTTACTTAGACACTTACTCACTTACAGCCCCGGACCCATGGCAGTATACTCATGAAACAGTCACCCGAATACCACTACTGCTACTGACAATTACAGTGAAAACGATAACATACAGTTAGGCAGAGCATTTTCGGCGTCGTAGGCAGCAGCTGGTGTCGGGTTAGCCAACGGATCAGCATCCATCCGGTGTACAGCACGACTAGAGTCGACCCCGTGAACTGGTCTAGATGAACTACATGGGTCAGGTCGGTCGCCGCGACCTCCGCCCTGCATCAACATTATCAGAGCTGACTCACCGCTAAGTGCAAAATTGTGAACGACAATGAAGACGGCAATAAAACAAAAAAGCAGATCTGAACGTAAGTAATAAAATTATAACTAAAATAAAACAAATTAAACTAGAATGTGGGCCGATGCCCAACATGATGGCCGCCCAGACGAATGTAGGTGGCGCCCTCTGTGAAAGTTCTGTACTTCCATTCCTTGTACCATGCTGCAAAGTTTGGCTGACGGCCGCTGCTAGTGTCGTGCAGTAATGCTGCCAATACAGGAGAATGCAAGACTTGGACCAAAGTGAAGTTTGCACCTGGCAAAATTCCATCATGGGGCAAAAGCCCCCAAAAATGTATATAGCGTACCCACCCAGGAGACAGCCAAACATCGTGCAAGGTTTGGTTGGCCTCCGGTGAGCGACGTCGCTGCAGTAACCAAGCCAAGACGCGAAACCTGTTGAAATTTGCTGGGGTACCCGAAACTTGCCAACTGATCTCAGCCATTAGTGGGCCGAAGTTCACCAAATTCCGGGGACATCTGCATGAAATATTGCTGCTTAACTAGTTTTTTTCCGATTATCAATGCATGCCTTAGTTGCAAAGACAAAGCTGTGCCATGGTGCGCAGATGGCGATTTTTTGCGTAATTTTTGCGTCCTGTATTTCCAGCGATCCACATGCAGCACATTTCAGACATACATTCTAAATTTGCACTAAGGCCACATCACATGTCAAAGTATGGTAGACATCCAATCTGCGACCGCTGAAAATAGGCGAGGAAAAAAAAGAATAAGACAGAAGCCACAGCTGCAAAATATAATGTCCGCATCAGCTACACAGGGCGGCCACAATAATAACAATAATTTTGGACAGTGAATACATGACTGGTATCACAACCATCATCTCAGTAAACTGAGGCTTCTACCTCAACGAACTAAACTTCCAGCTAGCAAACCTTAGCTACAGCACAACAGCCACATTAAGAAGAAAAAACAGGACTCTGAAGGACACAACCATAAAAATCACATTCTATGATATTCATCAAATAAATCAATTCTAACCTGTCATCACTCTCAGCATGGTCACCATTTATTAGCACTCTCTGTTTACCATGACTGACTGAATTTAGTGTTTACGTCTCACCACCACCACACCACAACCGTTTTACGGCCCTTTTTCCGGGACCATCCAGGTGAGCCAGTGCCAGAGGAGAACTTCTGGACTTTATGGTGCAAAGGAAGATTAACAGAGGCAGACACACTGACCATCTGGCTGGGCGCCACTCCATCCGGACTAACCAGTGCCCACCTCCACCATCCCCTCATATTATTTTACAGGCCGGATGCCCTTCCTGCCACCCAACCAACAGTGTCAAAGCACTGAAGGCAACTAGCACGATAGAGTTCTCCTCAACAGTGTTACCTGCACCGTCTCCATACCGTAAGTGTTTACATCTCACTCGACACAAAATAGGTCATTCCAAAGACGTTCTTCCTAGCCAATCTCTGGGCACAGTGCTGAACAAACAAAATCTAACACAACAAAAACAAACGATACAAGAACAAAACAGTCTAAGCTAAACCAGAAAAACACACAAAATGTTATACTTAAACAATGCATGAAAGCTAAACCTAAACCTAAACCAACACTCATCTTTAAAAACCGCTCATAGGTGTGTGCATATCATTGTGCACAACTGTTGTACACAACATAGCACAGAATAGTTGTCATAATTTTCCCTGTTATCCTTCAGATAATCATCATAGCTCAGATGGTGTCTACTGGAGGGGAGGGGGGGGAATCCGAGCATCAGAGATGTCACCGCAACCTTCTCCTCGGTTTTAGTAGCTGCTTTCCAGGTGCATCTGGGTTAGCTGACTCCCAATGTCATCGTCTACCTGTTCCGGAAGAGAAGTTTGGAGGTAAGCGGCACGGGTTTTTCTACGGCAAAGATGGCCTCGCAGTCACACAACTAATACTGTCAAAACACTGAAAGGAACCATGACCATAATGACTACAAACACGACACGAAGGTCGCTTGTAGTGGCAAAGGTACGTACGACTTTGAGCATGTTCCAGTCGAAGACGTAGTCGTAAGTGAAGCCTTGTTTGTGGAAGAGATTGCGGAACAGCTGGCGCAGGTACGAGTAGTCGGGCTTGTCGTCGAAGCGTAACGAACGGCAGAAGTTGAGGTACGTCGCCAGCTCAGCTGGAACACAGCAGTTCACACTGTCATGCAGAGACCGACTCAGTGTCAGCACACAAAATAAAAGCCCCCTTACCCCTTCCCTCAAACAGACAACATCAGAGCAATGACGATTGTCTGGAGGGTAATAGGCAAAATTATCAGGTCTGTTCTGTGCAGTATTGTGTGCAGCAGCTGTGCACAGTGCAATGCACACACATATGAAGAGACATATATAACAGTTGTTTGTTGGTTAGATTTAGCTTTTCTGTGATGGTTATAATGTGTGTTACAGTTTATCTGTGTTAGATTTAGCTTTTTGGGATTATTTTGTGTTATACTGGTAGTTTATTTGCATGTGTGCTTTTGTTGTGTTAGATTTAGTTTCTTCAGCACTATGCCAAGAGACTGGCTAGGAAGAACATCTCCAAAATGAACTATTTTGTGTTGAGTAGCATGTAAAACCTTAGCTCAATCAATCAATCAACAAAGTACACACAACTCTTCATAGCAGGTCACGTGTATGGCTGCACGAGAATACTGGCGTCAGACAGCCGGCATCACTGGCACAATGCGAGTGAGTGAGTGAGTAGTTTCTTAATGGCACATCACCACATTATAGGCCATTCAGTGCCATAAATGGCGGATAACTACAGAATGAGTACGTAGGAATAAAATCAGATAATCACTAACAAATGATAAAAATAGAGTGTAAAATCAAGGCTATAGAGCTAATATAAAATTAAACTAACAAAGATTACAGTTGG
>Ga0056108_1000546_pt1 | contig 11018 bp, 10 predicted proteins | sample WorMetG1BERMUDA1_FD_83875 | JGI IMG/M metagenome (GOLD analysis project Ga0056108, IMG submission 83875) | Marine gutless worms symbiont microbial communities from Max Planck institute for Marine Microbiology, Germany - Inanidrilus... ... | reverse complement strand
GGTAGATGGAAGAAGCTGATAAAGATTGGATGATGATCAGGATGGTGGGTGGGTGAGTGTTTCTTCTGGTACCGGCTTACCCGGGAAGTCCTGGCCAAAGGGCCGTAAAACGGTTGTTGTTGTTGTAAATTCCGGCAGTTGGCACCGTTACTTACCCATAGGGATATATCATTGATTAGGAGAGGGAGGCTGTACAGCAGTTGTGTGCAAAGTAGTGTGTTACATGGAAGTGAGACCTGGCCTATAAGGAAAGAAAATGAGGTGGCACTTCAGCGAGCAGAGATGAGAGTGGACAGATGGATGTGTGGTGTTAAGGTAAAATATAAAGTCCCAAGTAAAGAGTTGAGAGAGAGAGATTAGGAATAGATGATATAATGCTGGTACTACAGCAAAACAGGCTGCGATGGTATGAGCATGTGTTGCAAAAAGAAGACACTGACTGGGTAAAGAAATGTATGGAATATGAGGTGGAGGACTCCAGACCAAGATGTAGACCAAAGAGGACTTGGAGAGAGGTTGTGCAAAAAGATTGTCAAGCACGTAAATGGAACAGGGACGATGCTATGGATTGTAGTAGATGGAAGAAGCTGGTAAAGGTTGGATGATGATCAGGGTAGGTGAGTGGGTGAATGTTTCTTCTGGTACCGGCTCACCCAGGTATTCGCGGAGAAAGGGCCGTAAAGCAGTTGTAGTGTAGTAGTAGCCCTTTTCGGCCCATGTCTATTGTGGCCACGGTCGGCCATCTCAGCTACTGCTGAGCTCTTGTTAGTAATTCAATGCAATGTACTAGTGGTACAGAAGTGGGTACACAAGAAGTGTAGTGGTATAAAGAGTAATATGTACAAAGTGATGAGTCATTTATTTCTAGAGGTTGCTCATATCCTGTAACCAGTACAGGTCACACAAGTGTGGATATTGGTGCCAGTGCAAATCTGGAGTTAGTGGATAATTTCTGCTACCTAGGTGATATGTTGAGTGTGGATAGAGATGCTGATGCAGCTGTGGAGGCCAGAATCTGAAATGGATGGAATAAATTCAGGCAGTTGGTGCCATTGGTTACCAATAGAGGTATTTCATGCATTAGGAGAGGGAGTCTGTATAGCAGTTGTGTGTGAAGTAGTATGCTACACAGAAGTGAGACCTGGCCTGTCAGGAAAGAAAGTGAGGTGGCACTTCAGCGAGCAGAGATGAGAATGGTCAGATGGATGTGTAATGTTAGGGTAAAAGATAGAGTTCCAAGTAAGGAGTTGAGAGAAAGAAGTCCAAAGAGCACGTGGAGACTGGAGAGAGGTTGTGCAAAAAGATTGCCAAGCACGTAGTTTGAACAGGGAGGATGCCATGGATTGTAGTAGATGGAAAAAACTGATAATGATTGGATGATGATCAGGATGGTGGGTGTTTCTTCTGGTACCGGCTCACCCGGGTAGTCCCATATAAAGGCTGTAAAATGATTGTTGTTGTTGTTGATGATGACTGGTCTGCTGGTTATGTAGGAGTGGACAGATCGAAACAAACTTGGAGAAATTGTGTTATGGGCGGTGAGACTATGTCTGAAGTTTTACTTTGAGTCTCCATCATGTGACTGCAAAGGTGAATTGTTGTAGAACAACATAGCTGAGATTTATGTCATTTTTAGCAAACGTACTATATGCTGTCACCTGTTGGAATGTCTGTTGTCCATCTGTTGTCTGTAACGCTTGTGCACCCTACTCAGCCGGTTGAAATTTTCGGCAATGTTTCTATGCTCTATGGTACTTTGGCTATCCGTTGACATCCATGTAAAATTTTATGGAGATCGTCTCTGGGGAACTCCTCCGTTGGGGATGTTAAACATGAGGGGTAGCCAAATATAGCGATTTTGGATGTATCGAAGGCTATATCTCGGAAACAGTGCAAGATAAAAGGTAAGTTAGTATTGATCACTAATAGGAAGTCGTATATTAGCTTTCGATTGGTACCAAAATCGGTGACCTTGAGTGACCTTGAACGGCGTAATAGCCGTTATTTTGCGTCATTTCAGCAAATTCGGTACCTTTCGCGGCGCACTGCGTAAATGCGGTTGAAGATATACTTAAACTTTCTGTGACAGAAATGTAGCTCAAAGCTTCTAGTTTTTAGCAGTATATCACTTATGATGATACGATGTAGGGAACCTCTCCATCGAGGGGATTAAATTCAAGATGGATAGCCAAATGTAGCGATTTTGGACCTATCAAAGGCTATATCTCGGAAACAGTGCAAGATAGGAGGTAAGTTAGTATTAATCACTATTAGGAAGTCATATATGAGCTTTTGATTGGTACGAAAATTGGTGACCTTGAATGACCTTGAACGGCATAATGGCACGTATTTTGCGTTATTTCACCTAATTTGGTAGCTTCCAAGGCGCACTGCGTAAAAGTGATTGAAGATATTGCCGCAGAAAAGTTCATGTTCACTATCTCATCTCCTGATGAGTTTCTTGTCAAGCAAGAAGCTCAACCATCACACACACAGACTGTGTGATGTTTGCTGTAATTCAAAAATTTTATTATAAAGTAGTTCTATGCTATATGGCAGTGAGTGATTATTGTTCCTGTCTGCGACAGTTACAGTCAAATGCTGTAAACAAAGTCAACAACTGGCCACAGTCACGTGCAGTTGACAGCACCTTTAGTTTGACGAAATAGCCTAAGATGACAACGTCCAGCGTTTGGAGTAAGGCTCTTGTATCATTTGCAAGGTATCATCAAATGACCTTCAAAGGTCACTGTTTGTACAGTGTCATTGTTACATCTATCACATAGCACATAGATCCATAGCATCGTTAAGTAATTTGACATAAGGTCGCATCGCCGCTGCATGTGGACGGTTCAGTCGTCTTAGCCAGGTGGTGCCAATGTGCACCCTATCAAATAATGCTTCCTTGGGCCCATGTGAGTCCACATCGCAAATGGTATCTCACTCGGTTCAGCCGTTTTTGCAGGCTCATGACTGTGAGAGACAGATTGATAGACCAACAGACAGACAGACTGATAGACCACACTAAATTGTTCACAATAGGCCGCATCTACATACATAGTACTGCGATGCAATCTAGTAAATAAGTGGTCTTTTGACAAAAGGCCGCATCACCGCCGCACATGGATGGTTGAATCATCTTCACCAGCCCCCGTTACTCCTCACGGTGATGAATGCACTCATCCCCGAGGGCGATATTGCCACGACACCGTCAGCGGCGGACGAGTGCATTTGCTGCCGCAAGGGGTGATAACTCGGCCGGCATGTCCTTTCCCCACAAAATTGCCCGTTCGCACAGGATGATCTGGACACTCATCTAATACGTGGTTCCTTGTGCCCACCCAAGTCCTCAACAAATGGCATCTCGATTGGTTCAGCCATTTTTGCAGGGCTCACAACTGTGACAGACAGGCAGACAGACAGGCCATGCTACTTGGTCTGTAACAGTAGGCCACCCACATCTACGTGTGTAGTACTGCGATGCGGTCTAATAATAATAATGATAGCAAATGTTCAAAGTAATTCGACAAAAAGGCCGAATCGCCGCTGCACATGGATGGTTCAGTGGTATTCGCCAGATGGCACCAGTGTGCACCCCACCTAATACTTCCTTGGGCCAACCCTAGTCAACAACCCAAACAGCATCTCGACTGGATCAGCCGTTTTTGCACAGCTTACTGCAGAGTGTTCCTGTACTTTACAATGGGCCGCCCCTTCTCGCCTCACCTCAAAATTTCCCTTTCCCAATTCCCATGGACCTGGACCTCTGTCTAATACATGGCTTCTTGGGCCAACCCGAATCCTCAACCCAAACAGCATCTCGATTGGTTAAGTCATTTTTTGCAGGGCTCACTGCTGTGACAAATTGACTGATGGACTGACATATGGACCGACAGACAGACCGACACACCACGCTACTCAGTCTGTAACAAAAGGTTGCATCTAGGCATGTAGTACTCCGATGTGGCCTAGTAATAGTGGTAACAGTAATATGCCCCTAGTTATGATTGTAACTGCTGAGGCAAAAATTCTATTTTTTTCCTTCCCCATGTGTGTTTGATGCCCTCTTGCGCATAAAATTTCACCAGCATCTCTGCTGTATGAAAACCACTGCGTGAGCTACCATCCAGTGTTCACTGCTGATGATGGGTTCGTCTATCTCAATGCAGGACTTGAGTGTAACAAGCAAGACTGGCTCATCTTGAAACTGTGAACAGTGTTGCATGGTGTAAACTGCATTTAATCATTCTGATGGCGGTTCAGCAAAATATGCATATAATACTATTTGTACTGATTTTTTGTTTTGTCTTAAAATTTGTTCTGTGGTTTTGAACAGCTATCATGTTTATGTCTAGCTGTTACTGCGATGTGTGTTTTTAGGACTACAAGTTGTGGATGTCCAGTTGTTTTTCTCTGGGATGCTGACTGACTTGAAGCATGCAGGAAAACTGTTTCAGCAGCCGGCTGACAGCCCCGCAAGGCCGAGAGGCTGGATTTGGCGACGTCACTGTTCAGATGGTGAGCAGACAAGGAGGGCAAATTGTCGTCCATTGCAGAGACAGTCTGCTGCTGACGTGCGAGACTCGGAGTCTGATGAAGAGCATTCAGTGCGTCTGTCTGCAAACACATCCGTACTTCGACAAGCAATCCCGCCTTTGGTTAGCGAACTGACCAGCAGGTGGCAGCACACGGTGAATGACATGGAATCAGAATCTAGTGAGGAGGATGAGTTATCGTCTGTTGAGGTCATCGTGTTGTTGCTGACAGTTACCAAGAACATCGTTTATGAAGATATAAAGTCTGCAAAAGAGATATCTACTTCAACTCATCTTGTGCCAAGCACTGCAAATATTCTTCGTGACATCACTTGCAAGCTGGCATCATCTGTTAGCTGTCAAAGTGTGAAAGGATTATGTGACAGTGACCTGATCATTATAGGCCGGTGTCTGGTGCGCGTGTTATTCCTCATGCTTCTGCAGATAGGTGAACAGAACAACGGATTGACGTGGTTGCTGCGTCACTGTAAGCACGTCGAGATGTCAATAGATTGCGTTAGTGGATCAGTGAATACGTTACTTCATGATGTAAAGAGAAGACTGCTGCTGACTGACTTCGTGTCATGCTGTTGGCTGTATGCAGAAGGCCTTCTGCTGCGACATCATGCCAACACCGTTGTCATTGGAACAGTCTGCAAGACTACAGAGTTAATAGCACGTCATCGTGGTCTGGACTTGACAAGATGTGTTCTGTTGAGACTGAGTGAAGGCAGTGACAGTGAGTCATTGAGTCATGTTATCAGTCTGGTTAAACTTGCCGTTGCTGTGTGTCGCCTGTTGAAGTTGATGCGGTCACGCTATGTTCACTGCTGCACTTGTTCACGTCGAACACATCGACACTGTAACGTCACCAGTCATCGTAGCATCTACCGTCATCACCACAATGCTCTTGGTACTGCTGTCTGCTCGCTGTCATCACGTGTGCTGGATGCCAGTACTTCTACTGACTGGCAGTCTTCATATTGCACATTTCCTGACAGTTGTGTTGTTTCATCTTTGGCCATTTTCCTGCTTGGACTTTTTCACCACATTGTGGACGCACAAGTGCGGATGTATTTGCTTGACATTTTTGACGAAGGTCTGGTGACTTGTTGCTGTTTACCAGTGGACCTGTTGGTGGCAACATTTTCTGATGTTTGCACTTCGTCTGTTAGTTGGCAGCTGCGCAGGAAGTCGGTGACTGTGCTGGTGAATGTTCTGCTCAATGACTGTGGTGGGAGTGCAGCAGTGGATTATTGTACTGTGTGTGACAGTGTCCTGAACTTGTCCATTGTGAGAAGTGCGACTAATTCACCTGACAGTGCACTTTCTGGATGTGAAACGTCAGCTTCTTTGTCTGTTTGCCGATGGAAATGTCTGTCACAGTTTGCTGAGAGGCTTTGTACAGGTGACTCTGCATTTACTGTTCATGTTATTTTGCAGGCTGCTCGACTTGCCGCTAGTGGTAATGAGTCATTAAAGAAGGAGATCTACTATGGATTTTTTGAGCCATTATTAATGACAGTAGTACACCAGTTGACTGCGTCTAGATACAGTAACACTAACACACTGGCAGTCGTTTTGTCAGTTGATGTTGTTCCGTTGGCTGTGAAAATAAGTTTGTCTGCGTTGTCGTCAATCCTTGCCAGTTCTTCAATGCTCCATCACTTTGTTAGCGTCCATGGAGTTGAAATGATCCGTGACCTCGCCTGTGTAGACACAACACGTCGAAGTGCATTATTGTTACTTGAGGTGCTGGTAAACATTGAAAATGCCAGTACTGAACGATCACAGACAGTGCCAGGACTGAGGACGCAGCCAGTTGGAAACAGCGCGTCTACTGATGATGGTACAAGTGTTAGTGCACTTGATGCATTTGTGCAGCTGCTGGTGGTGGACTGGAATGACATACAGTGGAATCAAAACTTGCATGAAAACTTACAAAGTTCAGATTTTTCGGTTGGACGGATGTTAGATGTGTGGAATGTTGCGTGTCGGCTGGTTACGAGGAATGGACTGTTCCGTCAGTGGTTTGCAGCAATGAATGGTCCACAGCTAGCATATATGCTGCTTGTTTCTGCGTCTGATGCTTTCCTTGCACTTGACTGTGGTCCGTCAGTGACAGATATACGTGTAACAATGTTTTATGAACAAGCTCAGCAGTCACATGTCCACGAGCGCAGCTTGCTGTTTCTTATTCGCTCAACGTTATCAGTTTGTCTACAATGCTGTAGTCTAGATGTTGGCATTCCTCAGCAGGTAAACACATTCTTGTCTTTGTCACTTTGCAAGTGATCATCTAACCTGGCTTGTTTAGTGATAAGTGTGAATACAGTAACTGAATACTGCTTGTAAAGACTGTTGGTGAATGCTAAATCCACAATTCCATTTACTGGGACCTTACTTCCGTAAAGGAGTGCAAGGTAATTTACATGATAAGATTTATATTTTGTAAGAACAATTTCATTGACATTTTTGTAAGTTTTAATGTAATGTGTGTTTTTAAAACTGATGTTGGTGTGCGTCATCCAATTTGTCTGTTACATAATACAGCTGAACATTTCAGCTGGGTAAGCCTAAGTTGATGAGAATGTTGCTATTTGCTAAATCCAGTGTAAACAGAAAATCATCAGAGTTTTGCTGCTAACCAAACGAGGCTTAGCAGTACTATGCTAAGGAGGCTAACAGCAAATACCAATACCTGTCATTCAGTTACCAGAAGACAGCACACAACAATAATTAGCAAACATGTCACAACTAATGCAAGTTTGTGCAGCACGGTCCATATTAAAACCTTTACTAAAGAGTGCTATTATAGTCCTGTTGGGTGCTAGCTGTAACTAGTGGTTATTTCAACGAGTAACCAAGAACCTGAAGCAGAGAGAACACTGAAACAAGCTAGTAGCATCAAAGTATTGAACTGCCTGTAGCAAAATTCTGGAAATTAACGTAGTGTACAATGCAACTGTCCATTTATGCTGTATTATGCTGGGGTGTGACATGAATTTAATTTTTTTTTGTTTACAACAGCCAAACACGAAACTCATCAAATCCAGGTTTTACTCTTTGCTCAGCCCTGGTTTCTGGGGTTGAAAAATTCTAGGTTATGTGGGCCTTGCAGCCATGTAAACCTGGGTTTAGATTCCCTTGTTCTTGTTGGAGTGCCACCAAAAGTTTTACTCGCTTTATAATGCTATGATTCTATTGCCCTTATCTTTGGTAGTAGAAAGTAGTTTGGCTACCAGTTGCTAAGCCTTTATGTGAGTCAGACTCATTGGTATCAACTTGCAGAGGTTGTTCATGAGGTACAATATTGTGTATCACTTGTGTTTTAATCTGTGTGCTCGTGTGGTGTTGGTAGGAGCAGTTCATCAGTAAATATCTGTCTTCACTGATGAACAACATACATAGCGACTTGTCATCCAGTTCCTTTCAGCTTTTCTGTGAAATGCTTCTACTTTCAGTGCACCAGTCCGGCTCTGAAACTTTGCTGGTTCCTGTCCCCATGGACATACCAGAGGTATGATGTCAGTTGTCATTATGGACAGTTTGAGTATTTCTGTATTTCTTCTTTATCAGAACTGTTGTCAGTCAGTTAGTTAGTTAACGAATATACATTAACCTGACGTAAGTCCGAAAACTTCTAGATCACGGAACAATAGGTAAAGTCGTCACATGTTAGTGCAGTTAGTTAAACGTTATAGTCAGTGTAGGATCAAGCGAAAAGTGCCGTTTTCAGTGACTTTCGGAACAGGGCCAGAGATGCTGAAGAACGGACTGCTTCCGGAGGGCTGTTCCAAACTGAAATCGCGGCAGCAGAGAAAGCCCTGTCGCCGATGGTGGCTCAAACAGTCCGTGAAATGACCAGTGCAGTGGACGACGAGGAACGAAGTCGCCGCCACGTGCAGACATCAGAGACTCGCTGCAGTTGTCTGGATAGATAGTCGGGTGCTGAACCATGGAGGCAGCGGTAGTTGAGTACCACCAACCTGAATGTAATTCGTTCAGCGACCCGCAGTCAGTGAAGACTGTATCAGTGGGCATTATAACAAAATAATGTCATAAGTTTTGGTGACTTTTTGTTGCACATTGCTGTGCAAACTGTGATATACTGGCGTCAGTTGTGTCTGTCCGTCTGTTGGTCTGTGTGATGTTATGTCATCTTGGAGGAGAGCCTGCAGTATGTGAGAAGACTTGCTGTGGCTGGACATTGAGGAACTTGTAGACTTGAAACACAGCATGTGACTAAATTCACTCAGATGGCAGATGTGAGGACACTTGTGTGATGACATTGCTGTGTGTAATAGCTAGTGGCAGTTGTGAGGACTCTTGTGTGGTCACACTTGTGTGTGTTGTGAGGACACTTGTGTGATGATGTTCCGTGTGTAGTCACTAGTGGCAGTTGTGAGGACACTTGTGTGTGTTGTGAGGACACTTGTGTGATGATGTTCCGTGTGTAGTCGCTGGTGGCTGAGGAGTCTGCATCAGACCATGAGGCATCATTTGTATCTCTCATAAGGAACAGTAGCTCATGTGAACGTGACGAGTTGAAAGAGCCGGGCTATGAAGCTGATCACGAATTCTCATCAGATGATGGCAGAGGTAACATGATGGCTGTTTGTTAACTCCCAGCGTGTTGGCTTTATCTCCTTTGTGTTAAACTTAAGATGATTTCATTGCTTTATTGTCGCATAGTGGAACTGTTGTTTTTGCATTAATGACGATCAAACTTCTTTTAGGAAGAATTGGTTGACAAGGTCTCTGATGTACCATATGTATTCAGTTGGTGAATAGCGTTGTTATATCCACAGAAAAGTGACTTAGTCATTAAAACATAGCCACGAATTAAATAAAATAATAACTTCCAATATAAAATACATCTACATAAAATGCAAAAATGGACAGTTGTAAAGGGGAGTGATATCAAAAATAAAGCCAAGAATGTTTCTGTTGTATTTGAAGAACTGAAAATGCAAAATAAGTATAATAGTAGTCATCGCTGAAGAAATGTGTTCTTTGCTGTCACCTTGGTTGGTGGAGAAATCGGGGATGCTGCTGTCTGTTTATGGAAGGGTGATTGAGATTTAGTAGTGTTACTGTTTAACACGTGTTATTATGGCCGCCCATAGTAATGGGCAGGTCATTATATTTTTGCTGTGTGGTTTCTTCTATCTTCTATCTATCTTTTTTTTCCTCGCCTAATTTCAGCGGTTGTAGATTGGACGTCTACCATACTTCTGCACATGGTGTGGTCCTAGTGCGAATTTAGAATGCAGGTCTGAAATGTGCTGCGCACGACTCGCTGGAAATGCATGACCCAAAATATCGCCAAAAAAATAGCCATCTGAGCACCATCGCACAACTTTGTCGGGCTATATCTTCACAACTAAGGCATGTATCGACAATCGGAAAAAAACTTGTTAAGCAGCAATATGTCCTCCAGTTGTCCTCACAATATGGTGAACTTCGGCCCACTAGCGGCTGAGATCGTTTCGTTAGTTTGGGGTACCCCACCAAATTTCAACTGGTTTCGTGTCTTGGCAGCGTTACTGCACGGCATGTAGTAGTGGGCGTCAGCCAAACTTTACGGCGTTGAACGGAGGGCACCACCTATGTTTGGCAGGGCGACCATCACGTTGGGCATTGGCCCACATTTCTAGTTTTAAGTAATTTAATATTTAAATTATTTTAGCACAGTAGCAGTTTATTAAGAACCGACTGATGTTGAAAGACCATTTCCTGCATTTGATAGTTACTGGTTTTGACACAACATAGTTATGATTAATTGTTGGTTGGGTGGCAGGAAGGGCATCCGGCCTGTAAAAACTGAGTGGTGAGGTACTGGCGTGGTTATCTGTCTAGAGCGAGGTGCAAATGATTTGCATATGGTCCAGCTGATGCCACTGCCGCCCCGTCATCTCATGCTCCAGTAAAATCCAGAATGGTTTATCTTTCTGGTGCCGTCTTATCCAGATTGTCCTGGAAAAAAGTCGTTAAATGGATGTAGTAGTAGTAGTAGTAATAGTAGTATACACTGTGTTCAGAAAAAAAACATCCCCTTTTGTTTTCTTTTATAACTTCTAGTCAAATTAACCACTTTGCAGAAAAATTTCAGCATTTGTAGCTGAATGAATACTGATTATAAATGTTTGAAATAATCCATATATTTGTTACATATTCTTTGCTATCGATGACGTAATTGTGATGTCAGTTGATACCTATATGTCAATGGTGGGAATTAGCACTGAAGATAAGTACTTGATCAAATCTTTGTGAGAAAATAAGAAATATGGAGCAGAGCGATTGCTTAAAATGTTTTCTAACAAAAACTGGAGTCTTGGTGGCTTGAAACCGCTGATCAAAAAAAATTGACGACACAGGCACTGTGCGGACAGCGTGATGTCGACCACTGCCCAATATGTCGAACAACAGTACGTGTGTTGTCAATTTTTGATCAGCGCTTTCAGTCTACCAAGACTCCAG
>Ga0056108_1000544_pt1 | contig 11035 bp, 8 predicted proteins | sample WorMetG1BERMUDA1_FD_83875 | JGI IMG/M metagenome (GOLD analysis project Ga0056108, IMG submission 83875) | Marine gutless worms symbiont microbial communities from Max Planck institute for Marine Microbiology, Germany - Inanidrilus... ... | reverse complement strand
TTGCAGTTACTTCTGCCAATTTCCAGTCTGTTGGTACTTTCCCACATTGCAAACTTTTTCTATATATAAGAAATAATGGGTAAGCTATTACGTCCCGTGTTTCATATAAAACTCTAGGGTGTACGGGTACCTATTCTGTGACAATGGACTGCAATTAATGTGAAGTGCAGATGAATGTGAAGTATGAAGGAATTATCAAATACGTTGAACAGCAACATCTGATCAGCCACATTAGATCAGCAAAGTAGAGATTTCAAAATAAATTGACAGTTTAAGCCTACTAGTCTAGATCAGCTGCTGGCAGATCAGCATCAGTAGATCAGCTGCGTTAGAGACGATCAATAACGATCAGCTCAGCTCAGGCAGCGGATTCAATACACCCATAAGAATGGCCTCCAGGGCGTAGTGTAGTGGGAATAAAGCAATAACGGGCACCTTGTTTATAAAATGAGTGACTTATATCTACAAAATATAATAACACAACACACATTTGTTGTAAAACACCATATAATTCATAAGTCATGACGATTTATAAAACGTAAACAAAACAAAACGCGTGGTGGTGCCTAAATGCTGACAAGGCCCGGCTTGACCGAAAGACGAAATAAGTTGCTAATTTCTCCTGCTGTTCTAGCTGCTGTTCATAATGCACTGGTCAGGAGGATCTAGTACAAGTTAACGAATAATGATTTTATGGCGTGGTTTGGATAGGTTGGCGTTCAGTAACGCAGGTTAGACTGCTAGAATCACTGGGGCAAAACCGGGCCGGGTCAGCTTTTAGGCGAAGCCTACGGCTGATAAAATGGGTTAGTAGGTCACAGATCGCGATTGATAGTGCTTGTTTCTCTTTTATTTTTTTGCATATAACGGATGTGTCAGCTGAAAGTCTCATTTCCCGTCAATACAGCGAGACTGATGATATCGGAATCATGAGCTATAATAACACTGTGCTTCTGCTGAAGGCTGCCACGGATGGGCAGTCTGACCCATACGAAGAGGTAGCACGAGTGACGTTTGTCCGTATGTTAAACACCTTAAACATTTAATGTGGTGTGTAATATTCCTTTAATTATCATCTTTTTAATATTCCTCAGTCTTGCAGTAATGTGGAATATTCCTATGCACACTTAACATTGTGTGTTTTGCAGTCAGTATTGAAGGTCTCTAATTTATAATGTAAGTTGTAACATGTATGTATTTGTTTAGTGTCTTAGTGAAGCTGGTTTTCAATCCAGCTCCATATCTCCACTAGCGTTTCGGTTCATTAATGTGGATAGTCTGCAAGAAGCTATGCATTCGGCTGATCATTATTCATGTCTTGTGCTTACAAGTCAGCGTGCAGTTGATGCAATCAGAAATGCATTTCCTGCTACACTATCTGCTGGTAAACAAACTGCCTACTTACTATTTGTTAGTTGTCTGCCTCTGCAGTGAAAACTACTGCATTTTTCTTATTTAAATGTAAATTTCTCAAGTCTTATTATTTGTCTCCTTTCATGTTATTTTTGGCCTTCCTGTAGTCTCATTACCTGTCAGTATATCTTTACAATTAATTATTCTCATAGTTTCTATTAAAAACTTGATTGTCCCATCTTAACCTATCAGCACACTGTATCCTCTATTGCCAGTCACACCATGTAGCTTATCCTTCAGTTTCACACATCCGTCTAATCTGCATATACAGAGTACTGTGCATGATTTGCATTGCAGAATGGAACGATATTCTATGTCATGTATGGTCCTCAAAGCCAATCTTTGTTATTGGGCAATCAAGTTCAGCAGCTGGTATGGTGGTGCATGTGTTTTCACTATAGAACAGTGTGTTGTATGTAGCCAGGAATAAAGCACTTCTTGTAAATATCTTTGTTTCTGTGTAACATAGTAGGACATGTCACATTCAGTAGCAGGTATACAGAACATTCTTATCAAACGTCAGCATAGCAATACTGTTATAGCAATTCCACAAGTCTGTCTGTCTGTCTGTCTGTCTTCCACACACTGTTAATGTATTCAAGACTGAACCAGTAATCAAGCAGTCAATCCTGCATCATGTTAGCTCATGCACTGTAGTTGTCCACTGAAAGACCGTGATGAAATTCCAAAAAGAGTTTTCCCCATCAGGAGCACAAATAAAGATGGGTTAAGAAAAATTGCCACTTTTGGGCATTGTTTTTATTTTGCTGCAACTTAGACACAGTAGAAGATATGGATATAGTTACTACTGAATGCCTGCAGTTGCACTGATAGTAGTAATAACATCAATAAACAATTTGTCCCGTGTTCATCACTGGTAAATGAACGGCTTGTTGTCGTAGTTGTGCTGTGTAATGTGTGTGTGTGCATAAACCAGCTTCTGCGATGGGTCTTGTAACTCAAGGATCAGATGCCGGAAATGCTGAGAACCTCAGCACTTTAGTTATCAGCGGTAATTTTGTCAGCTTTTCTGTTTTATTTTGATTTATCAGTCAGAACAACTTCTTTTACAGTGCAGAGACACATGTATACACCAGTTGAATGGCTTTTTGGTTAATCTTGATTAGCCGATTCCTGCTTTGTTCCTGTAGGGTGACTGATGCTAAATTTTAGTGTGGCTGAACGCCAGGAGAATCACTCACTCAGTTCTTTGTCCACTTACACTGTCAAGGAAGGGACATTGTTATTGTTCCCCAGAAATCAGCTCTCCAACACAAAATTATCTGCTTAATTTGTGTAGTGTGTGCAATGAAGATGCTTTTTCATCTTCAAATGTCTTGATTGCAGTTGTTTGTATTCTAAGACTGAGTGTATTTTGAACAACATACGTATAATAATAACAAGTGGTGGAAGCAATATGACACATAAGGCTACATCGCCACCACACAAGGACGGTTCAGTCATATTTGCCAGGAGGTCCAATGTGCACCCCGTCTAATAATGCTTTCCTGGGCCCACCCGAGTCCACATTCCAAAAGGCATCTCAGTTGGTTCAGCCGGTTTTTACACAATTCATGACGGACAGTCTCTATACTTTACAATGGACCGCCGCTTTCCCCCTCAAAAGTGCCCATTGGCATGGGGGTTGACCCATCTAATACATGGTTCCTTGGACGCATCCCACTCAGCATACCAAACGGCATCTCCGTCGGTTCAGCCATTTTGCACAGCTCACAACAGACAGTCTCTATATTTACAATGGGCACCCCTCTCCCTCAGACTGCTCCTTCTTATGTGGGGATCTTGACCCCATTTAATCCCTGGTTCCACCCCAGTTCACAACGACATGTCGATAGGTTCAGCCATTTTTGCAGGCCTTACAGTCATGACAGACCGACAGACAAACCAGGCTACTCGGTCTGTAACATTATGCTGCGTCTACATACATCGTGTCTCAAAAAATGTCCCACCTTTGGGTTGCTGTAACTTTGACGTGCGTGAACGGATTTTGATATTTCTTGGCAGCTATACTACCAGTAAAGTAAGCAATCAAAAGATGCTTTACTATGCCACCTCAAATAACTTGTGCTTCTGCACTACCTGGCAAAACGGGAAACACAAAAATTGCATTTTTCACTCACTGTATTAGTGCATTGCCAGAATTCAGCCAGTTGCTGCTTGATTTCTTCAATCTTTTTGACTCAAGACTCATACTAACGCTGCTGTATGACTCCTTAAATCTTGTACTCAATGCTTTTGGCTTGGGGTTTTGGGGAGGGGCATGGTTCAGGAGAAAGGAAGTCGAGCACTGCAGCAGTTGGACTGTGTTGCATGCACAAAGCACCAGTGTGCTGTCTTCTGGGTTTCCTCTTCCGCAAGGTAATGCTGAAGCACTACATAGGTGAGGTGGGAAAACAAAGCGTCGTCTGATTTCTTACTTCCTCAGTAACACTTCTGCCAAAAATTAATGCAATCGGGTCATGTGTGTCAAGATAGCAAGTCAAAGATGGAACGTTTTTTGAGACACAGTGTAGTACTGTCATGTGGCCTAATAATAATAATAATTTAATAATTATTTACACATTTCTTTCGTGTGACAAGGTTTGTTGCATGCAGTTAATGGAACATTATATTGAACTACTGATAACTTGATACTATGTGCACTGACTTCTGGTTTCCTCATCACTGCCTTCAGGGGCTAAGATTTGGACCAGGTTTCTTGTGCTAATTGATTTTGTTTTTTTTACTTCATCTGTCTCATTAAATTTCTTTTAGTTTTGTGCTGCTGTCCATACGTTTTAGTATTACATATTTAACAGTCGTATTGTATTGTATCATATCGTATGCTGAGTGTTCACTGTATGTTAGAGTTACGAAGTTTGGTAGAACAAGGGAAGATGTCTGCTAATGCCAAAGTTCTATTGCTGTGTGGCCAGCTGTCTCTGGATACAGTTCCACAGAGACTTTCAGAAGCAGGTTTACATTGTTTGCTAATGCTGCTGACCTGCTACATTCTACCGATGTTATAAACTTGTATGTGGGTGCAGTTCGCTCGTCTGAAAGGTAATTACTCCAGAGTCACTGATTAGGATTAGAGTTAACATTGGGACTATTAACTTTTCGCACCAGTGATCTGTCACTCTCTTTGTGTCTTTGTCATCTGTTACCTCTAAGCATGTTAAAATCAGAGGCACATCTAGCCATCTTGTTTGACTGCCTTCAAAAATATGGGAAAATAAGGAAGACGGTTAAGGATTTCTTGCCAAATTCCAAAATTAGGCAGATTTGTATTTCCTAAATAAAATGTTGCGAAAAAATCACTGAAAATTTTGACGGTTTTCTGGAAGACGGTCTGAATCTGCGTGGAAAATGACCTTCAAAGTTTACTGAAGATCAGTGGCAATGTCACTCTTTGATAGGTCACGTGACTTCCTACTAGTATTCTTGTTTGTATTATTCCAATTTTAGCAAGATGTTGGTCAAAACCACAAATTTTTCTTACCCGGCATGTATCTGGCGCCACTAATGAATGTGACTCCGACGGATTTTCACAAAAATCATTGGTGTGAGAAAACTAGGTTCTGTAGGCTGTAGTCACGTGTTGATTACTTTATGATGCATTGAGCCATTTTGAGTGTGATTAACAGATGTACAGACACTGGGCTATAGCTTGTTCCATGTATGTTTATGCAAGTTTATATGCATGTGAAATGTACAAACACTGAAGAGACTGGCATGTTTATGATACACTGAGCAGTGTTCTGCCTGTCTCCAGGCATACAAACTGAGAGACTGACTGTCTATGAAACTGTGGTGGACGACAGTTTAGACAACAACCTTCAGACGTTCATCACTCAACAGGTACATGATAGGCTGTTGTGTTAAATTTCACCCACCCCTACAATAGACAACATCTGAGCAATGATGATTAAGAGGGAAGACTGTCAGAACTGTTCTGTGCTGTATTGTGTACTACAGTAGTGCACAGTTGATATGCATACACATATGAGCAGTTCTTACAGTTAACTGTTGGATTAGGTTTGTTTTCTGTGTGTTCTTTGCCATTTTGTTCTTGTGTTGTTTGCTTTTGTTGTGTTAAGTTTAGTTTCGTGAATGCTAAGCCAAGAGATTGGCTGGGAAGAACATCCCTGAAATAACCTGTTTTGCACTGACTGGGACGTAAATCCTTGACTCAGTAACTTAATGTTATATCAAATTAACAGTTAAATGAAGTTTAGTTGTTTGTATTGATTTGCACTTTGGTGCTTGAAATGGTGCGATACACGATTGTTTAGCATGCCTTGTATATGTGGAGAATTATATCCCTGCTAAGCGACATTTATCGTTTTTGTTGTACTTTTGTAGCTGCTTAATCACAGCCTGTTCCCTCATTTGGGAGTATTGTACTGTAGTTGATAGGAGAACTGTGTTTTTTTCAATTTTGTGTATACAGGGATCACCTGGATATATTGTTTTCTTTAGTCCTTCCATTGTGATGTTTTCACAAAACATTCTGATGAAAACAGGCTGCCTGGAACCTCACACACGGGTGAGTTTTTGCTGCAAGATTTATTATTGTCATTATCATTCAGGCAGCAAGGCCCATAAAAAGCCACACACACATACAAGCACAAACTACTAAGGATTGATTGACTGAGTAGCACAAAACTAAGAACGAAAAGAAGGAAACATACAGATACAACATTGAAACCTATCATATCAGGCCAACTCAGCCTCATACCCTCAGTGGGATGGGAAATGAGTACCAGCCAAAGTGTGGCAATGCTCTGTGGCTGGGGAGTAAAGGCAGGATGGCTCTTTCTGTATGTGGATAAACGGGTGGATGGCAGGTAAAACTGTGTGATCCCCATTAACGTGCCAACCTAAGCGCTTTAGAGATGAATATCAAATACATTATAAAGCACTATACAAATATACTATTTACTTATACAAATATCCTATTTACCTTACTTACTTTACTTTACATATCACAGCAAAAACTACAAGCATAAAAACGTTGGGTGATTTGTCTGGTTTTGTTACTAGAGTTAATCCAAGTTTATTCTTATAGCTATGTCTTTCTGAATAAATTACTGTAAAGTTTATGAATGTTGAAATGTTACCTGTGTGTATACAATACATGCATGTGTCCATTGTCTTTTTCCAGATAAGAAAGTTCATGTGGCCTAGGAAATAAAAAAGCTGAAAACTAGAGGCGAAAGATGTTTTACCAATCATAACTGCATGCAGGCTACCGAAAGGGCCAAAAATGTCATTTTTTGTCCCTGGTGACCTTGACCTTTGACCTTCAAACTCGTCCGAGCGAGAGACCAAACATGCCTTCCATGTGAATTTGACGCAAATCCATTCAGCAGTTCCCCCAGGATATTTCGTATACAAAAAAGTTAAAGACAGTGCCAAAAACAGAATCTTACACAGTTTACTGCGTGTGGCAAAGAGATATCAACAACTTATTGTGAACGTGAAAAGAGCATTAGCTTATTGTTAATGATGGTGATGATGTACAGTACTCATATTCCATCAATTTTATTAAACTTTCCTCTGCTTACTGCAACGTTGAGATTTTGTTGTCAGTCACGTGATGCTTGTTTGGCGCAACTGTGTTATTCAAAACTTCACTTGGTGTGTGGCAGCTGTTGCAGTTGGATCATTATTATGTGTTGTGATTATTATTCAACTCTGGTCGTATACAAATGAACGATCGATTGATTTATTTACCAGTAAAAGCACAAAATACAAGTGAAAATACAACAGGTTGGCAGGAACAGAAAGGCAGAGAATTCTGCTCTTAACACAACAAACACAGCAACATATCAGGAACACATGCACTAGGTAAATCATCCGTTTACTTACTTATTAGATTTTGCGTGAGTCATAGACGACGCAAATTGTATTGTGGTCACACTCGTCTGTGTGTCTGTCCGCGGCCGTACGCCCACACTACTGCAGGGATCCGGATGTAACTTGGGGGCGTGGTAGAGGCTGCCCCCTAGTGTTGCACTATTGGGCGGATTTGCAATCGGTGCACTGGTTGCGTTGCTATGGCAACATAACGCAACGCGAACCCTAGTTTACGCGGGGTGCGCGCGCGTTGCTGATTAGTGACCAGCAGGTGACGGAGGCGTTCTCAACATTATTGCGGCGGCCTGGACTGCGGGCTTCCAGTGGTGGCGTTCTGGCGACATAACGCGAACGCAGAATGTTAGCGAGTACATGCTTGTACTCGCTCTATGCCTGGTTTGCTTATGTGCTTGTTAACTGTACAGTTGATTGCTATTGGTCCGACAACGGCAGCTGAAATGACAAGAACATTAGGTCGAGTGGACGGCACAGCGGCTCGACCCGATCCTCACCATGTGTGTCATGTGGTTGCACGTCTGAGCTCACAGAACAGCACTCAAGCCAATGACACACTGTTTATAAATAGCTGTGAAAACCGGCACTAATTCTGGATGCCATATGTATTCACCCATTGCACTGCTCTGCTCGGCACAAGAAAAATACACTACCATATATGTGCATGAAATGGGTAACTTGTTACTAGTGGCAGATTCAAGGTGGTCGTCCTCCCCTTTGTCTTGAAAAATGTGAAAATATCTGCAAAATTTTTGGCAACGTTGCCTACCAGATAAACGAAACCACACGGCTTCTGATAGCTTTGCCGCACTTCCTCTAATGTGTTCGACCTTTCACAATCCAGAATCTGCCACTGTTACTGGTACGTGTGAATGTTAACCACGTCCAGACGTTATTTTTATGTGTAATGATAAAGTTTGACAGTTATGTCTTGTTTTATTTTAGGTTATTTTATGATTTATTTTCACTTTATTGTGCTTCAATTTAAAGAGGCCATTAAACGGGTGTCTGATTGTGCTTCAGCTTTGAACTGCTACTTAAAGCACGCACAGTAAGGAAGCTTAGTACGTTGCCTGACAGTTACGTAGCAGGAAGTGGGTGCAGTTTATAGACTACAAACTGCACCCACTTCCTGCTACGTAACTGTCAGTCAACGCACCAAGCTTTGTTACTGTGCGTGCTTTGAGTAAGACCTGCTAAAATGGAAAACTGTAATAGTTTTCCATTTTAGCAGGTCTTTTATTCTTCTTATCATAGCTGCACGTTATTCCCACCAACACAATGATGCTGTTGCAGATGTGTGTATGGTGCTATATCAGATCATTCTCCATGTCTCAAAAAACATCCACATTTTATATTTTCAATAACTCTGTCAAAAATAACTCATTTGAATAATTTTGGTACGCAAAATCCAGAAGAAATGTCACATGGTTATAAACCCATCCACCACACCTGAGAAATATCACTGCTGTACCTTGTGAAATGCAGAACTCGTGCATCGGATCAAAGTTGCAATGCTTCCTCAAAAGAGTGGATGGTCAAATAGCCAGTTGTTTTGTTACATGGCAACTTAAATTTCAGACAAGCAACATTGCGGGAATTGTTAAAAGTGTCCATCTTTTTTGACATGCAATTCAAGTTATTTTCAGTTTTCACCACCAATGAATCGCATCATCCACCATGCTCTGCTGGAATTCAGGTAAATCTCAGCTCTCAATAAGCCGCTGCCACAACTTGTCCGCATCCCAGATTGGTTCTTGATACACAAATCAACCGCTGCATCATGCCCGAGATCTGGTGATCTGCAATATTTAGATATTTTAGCTGGCTGTATGTCAGAACTGATGAACTGGGTTGTCTCGTGGCACAGAAGCTTGACTGTCTCACAATCGCAATATGCTGGTGCATTGTTTTGCCAGAAGACCACATGCCTCCAGTATATCTGCATCACTGGCAGCAGCTCCTGCGTCAGCAACATGTCTCGGCAGTATTGTCCATTTATATTAGCCCCAAATTCGTCGAGTTTTACAGCCAAGTTTTTGATGCTGCAGCCAACTGAGATCATTATGAATTTGCCGAAACTTGTATAGGATGCATGTGTGGCTAATGCATATGTCAAGCCTCTTGGTTGCTACCACCATGTGTACTAGATAATTTTATATGTTTCAGTGAAGTTTCTTATTACTGAAAAAAATAAACCATGCTCTGAAACTTGTCCACTGCTGCTGTGAATGCTCAAGATGACTTATTGTTTTTAAAAAAATGACTCGCTTGGATTTCACAAGGTAGTGTGGCTACATTTTACGGTGTGGTGAACAATTTCATAAACACATCAAATTTCTTCGGAATTCTGTATAGCAAAAATTATTAAAATTGGCTGACTTTTGATGCATTATTCAAAAATAAAAGGTGGACATTTTTGAGACATAGCGTAGAATAGTTAATTGCCACAATGCTGCCTTCTTCAGTCAGTTTGACATCTATACTGCTTCAGACTATTCACTTGACTAGTTTTTGTTTTCTTGTTGTTGTGAGTGTGGTTATCAGTATCAATGCAACAGACTGCCTGGAAAAATTCTTCTCCAACATGATCTGTTGTGTCAAGAGGAACATTATACCTTTCTCACACCACACAGTCATTTTACGTCCCGGTGCCAGAAGAGAACTTCTGGACTTTATGGTGCAAGGGAAGATTAACAGAGGCAGACACACAGACCATACGGCTGGGCGCCACTCCATCCGGACTAAGCAGTGCCCACCTCCATCATCCCCATGTTTTTTACAGGCCGGATGCTCTTCCTGCTGTCCAACCAACAGTGTCAAAGCACTGAAGGCATATATATATATATACCTTGCTCACAATTCATCCTAATTTTTTTACATTTTGTGTGAGGTTTCATCTCTACAAAAAATTTGGCCAGCTTAGGCACATAACACTGTGACACGACAGAATGTTTATGGTTTCATATAATTACGATCACATTATGACAAATTAACTTCACTGTTGAAGAACTCCTTCATACAGTGAAGTGACTACATAGGAGAAACAACACATTGCAATCCATTACTGACACACCAGTCATCAACATCCACAACAGAAATGCACTGCTTCAAGTAAGTAACACTATGACGCAGACAAGTGATGAAGATGGAACAAAGACTGAAGAGTTTATTACACTGTCTCAAAAAAAACAACACTGATGTTGCACACCATAACTTCAACGCACATCAACCGATTTTGGTAATTTTTGGCAGAGATGTTGCTGACAGAGCATGCTATCGAATGTGAATTGCTATCCCACCTCTCCTAACTAATGTCTCTGCACTACCTGGGGAAACGTGAACCCCAGAAATTGTCTTTTCGGTGACAGTGGCAAACTAGGTATTTGCCGAGACCACCCACATCATCAGATCGAAATAAACTTTTGCACAGTGAGTGGCCTTCAAGAGATAGTTCTAAGGTTCAAATTTCATCAAAATTGGTCAAGCAGTTTCAGAGCTGTGGGAAGGTCTAAATTTGCTCTCTCACTGATTTGGCAATTGGCTTGAACAAACTCGTAATCTTGCAGCAAATTAAGAAAGTAATAGCAAACACACATGAGAAATTAAATAAGTTTATGCCAGCTCAACTTCTATAGCTATTATCTGCCAAAAATTATTAAAACTGGTTATCTGCATCGAAGTTATAGTGTGCTACATCAGTGACATTTTTTTGAGACACAGTGTAGTTAATTACATCTAATTT
>Ga0056108_1000543_pt1 | contig 11041 bp, 9 predicted proteins | sample WorMetG1BERMUDA1_FD_83875 | JGI IMG/M metagenome (GOLD analysis project Ga0056108, IMG submission 83875) | Marine gutless worms symbiont microbial communities from Max Planck institute for Marine Microbiology, Germany - Inanidrilus... ... | reverse complement strand
CGCGTGCAGCAGGTTTCAGACATGCATTCTAAATTCGCACTAAGGCCACACCATGTGTGCAAGTATGGTAGACATCCAATCTCCGACCGGTGAGATTAGGCGAGGAAAAAAAAGAAGAAGAAGAAGATAGAAATCACAGGGCAAAAATATAATGGCCTGCCCTATTTCATAGGGCGGCCATACACAGTTGCAAGAAGAACATTGATAGATGCTTCCACAACATTTTTGGACTCCTGTTTAATCATTAATCACTTTTTATCAGAACAGCAGAAAATTGCATCCATCTTGATTGCAAACGACTTTAAAGTGACAGTATAACTATAATGTGATACCTGTTATTAATTTGGTGTGTCACTGTATTTATTTTCAGTCAATTTACATTTTATGTATTTTCATGTATGTGAGTTTGTCTGCATGTTGCATTAATAGATGACATTTGCCTATTATAAAATCTTGAAAGATTGAAAAGCCGAATAGATTGAGAGCAAGAAAGAAGCCATGTTTAAGCTGGAGTCATATATAACACCATTGTTGATGGGCTACATTGACAAATATGTCAAATTGAGAACCGAAGATTTCCAGTTGTCACTGTGGGGTGGTGATGCTGTGCTGAGCAAACTGGATCTTCGACTGGATGTCATTGAAAATGCACTGATGTTGCCCATTACATTCAAAAGTGGTTTCATCCATGAGCTTCGTCTGCATATGCCATGGACGAGACTGTATTCTGAGCCTGTTGTTATCACCATCAACACGATTGAATGCATTGTTAAGCTGCGGGACTCAAGTCACAGCACGGAGACTGACAGTGCACATTCTGCATTTAGCAAGAGAAGCGATTCATTTGCTCTAAGGACAAACAAACCGCCGATCACAGTTGACGGCGAGGAAATACCACCAGGCTACATACAAAGTCTACTGAACAAAATATTCCACAACCTCAATATTGTTGTGAACAACTTGATCTTGAAGTTTGTGGAAGATGATATTGTTCTGTCTTTGAACATCAAGTCGGCTGAGTGCTACAGTGTTGGTGCAGACTGGAAGCGGGCATTCATCGATCTTGTACTTCCTGAGCTTGTTTTGCGCCGAGTTGTCGACTTTCATGACCTGACATTGTGTCTGGACAGGCGTAATGCTAGTGGCAAGATAGAGTCATATCAAGATCCAATATTTTATCGGTATGCTTCATTGTTGTTTCAGTGTTATGTGAATATTAACAGGTAATGGATAAGCTGGTTCTCAGTGTTTGCAGCTATGCTTGTCATAATACGTTATATTTGTTGGTTGAAACACAAAAGTTTCTCTATGCTAAAAATTTTTACTGTTGAACCATTAGTTTCAAGTATATGGCAACTTGAACAATGTCTGTTTTTTTGAAACACGGTGTATATATATTGCCCAAAGAAAGGCTATTATTTGTTTTCCTTAAATGTTGCAGTTTCTGTAATGACAGATGTGGTTGTATTTTAGCTGTTCATTGACATGCCGCTTTTATATGCGATATGAGAACCTCTCTGCTAAGCTGCCATTCATCACAAAGCTAAACGTGCTTTGTGAGAAGCTCGATATGTCTCTAACTGACACTCAGCTGCCAATGTTTTGTCGTTTGATGGAGCTCTGCATTGCACTGTACTATGGGACTCTTGAGCTGCCTGCTTCGACTACAGCAGCTGAAACCGAAGAAATTATTGACAGAAATGTGGAACACAATGCAGGTATGCTTGACTAGTGGGTAATATATAATTCAGATGTTTGTTTTAGACAGTGCTGTGCAGCGAAGTAAGTTTGGAAATTATTTATGAACTGCTTAAATTGCTAACTGTTAAAGTATTGCAGAAACTAAATATGCATGTGTTACCTGGTTCCTCCTTTGTTTTCTCTTCCACTAATTCTGGAAGAAAACCCCTGGGAACTAGAGCAAAGATGTTTTTCCACACATAAACCGCATGCAGGCTGCCGAAATTGACTTGACCTTCAAACTCATCTGAATGAGGGACCAAACATGTCTTCTGTGTGAATTTATCGCAAATCAGTTCAGCGATTCCCGAGATACCTGCCGAAAACCCCGTTTCTTGTACGTGCTGACCTTGACCTTGACGTTTATACTCGTCTGAGCGAGGCATCTTCCCTGTGAATTTGGCGCAAATCCATTCAGCGGTTACAGATATATTTGATTCACAGACAAAAAAACAAGTCCCTGCACTAAAAGCAGAACTTTACGCAGTTTACTTGCTGCAGTAAAAAGTCACAGCACCAAAAACGGAACCTTAAGCAGTTCACAACTGGGTGTGTTAATCAGTGGGACAGGTTCTTATTGGCCTGTCAACCAACCGATAGTGTCAAAGCACCTGAAGGAAATTTCAAAGTACTGACTCCAGGCATGCAGCCTGTTATCTTCAGCAACTGAACATGTTCTCTATCACTGTCATTATCATGTTAATGTTCAGGTATGTTCTATACTTGAAAGTGTGATTTTAGCAAGTTTTAGTTAGTTCTGTGGTTCTGTGATGGAAAATCACCCACAAGCCTCATTCTTCCTTCATCCACCACTTGACTCTTGAGGGAAGGAGCACTGCTGTCTATGTGCCAGCTCTCTAACCCTGTGTACGTTATTTAACTTCTATAACTAGTGATAAAATGCAGGTACATTTTTAGTTGTCTTACTGGCATACAGTTGTTTTTATGGAGCTGTGCATTCAGACCGCTGATGATAAAACGTTGTTAATGTGTCACAGAGTCAGAAAATGTGGAGGAAGCTAGTCAGGGCTGGGCATCGTGGGCGTGGTCATTTGTTCCTCAGATTACTGCAGACAGTGAAGTGACTGAATTTGCAGAATCAGGCCATCAGCAGTCAGCGAAGAAAGTAGAGCAAAGTGTGTTTGATGTTGGTGTGTATATCATGCAAGCGTCAGTTGTTTTTAAGGTATGTATGTGCACTGGCTGTAACATTGTCAGCAGAATGTGTACCCCCTCCCCCTCCCCTCCAGTGGACATCGTCCGAGCTATGATGATTGTCTGGAGGATAAGAAGGAAACTTATCAGAACTGTTCTGTGCTGTGTTGTGTCACTGTATGCGGCAGTTGTACACAGTGATATGCACACACATGAGCAGTTCTTAAAAGATGAGTGTTGGTTTAGATTTAGGTTTAGTTTTTGTGAGTTTGTTTAGGTTTGGCATTTTGTGTGTTTTTCTGGTGTAGCTTAGATTATTTTTATTTTAATTTTATTCTTGTTTGCTTTTGTTGTGTTGTTTCTTCAGTACTGTGCCAACTTGGCTGGGAATGAACGTCTCTGTCAGTGATGATTGTCTGGAGGATTAGAAAAAAAATTATCAGGATTATCACAATCAATCAATCAAGCAAAATGTGTTATGTTGTGCTAGTACAGTCTTGCGAGATAGTAGTCACTTTGCAGTAAGAGTCACAGTTAACTGCATGCACATTTTAGCATTAGATTTTATGTGTTATGAATGTTTTGTATGTTTCATGTGTTTAACTTTATTTCTGTAATAACCCAGCACGTGATGGCTGCAATATCAATAATGTCAGTCAGTTAGGAATAACTAGGCTATAAGCTCTTGTGGTAAAAGTTCTGCAAACTATTAAAACAAAGTTAAAATACATCATAGTATCGGCAACTTTTCTAACTGTTGATTGTTATTCCAATGTAACTGTTTTGTGATTAGTAATGCAGATGTTTTGCTGCTTTTAGTTAAGTGACAGTGTCCGAGAAAGTTCGTATTTTGGAGCCTCCAAGATGATATTTCGTCAGCTGATGCAGATGACAGCGTTTGGAATTGGACTGGAGGTTATTATGGGTGGTGCTTCCTATTTTGACCTTCACTATGGCATAACTGGCGTCAACTTGGAAATGAGCAATGTTGAAGAGTTGGCAAAATCAACAGACAAAACTCAAGTTTGTGTACTCATTTTATTATTCAGTATTATTTTTGTGCATAGTGCCTTCAGTGCTTTGATGCTGTTGGTTGGGCAACAGGAAGGGCATCTGGCCCGTAAAAAACTGAGTGGTGAGGTACTGGTGTGGTTTTCTGTCTGGAGCGAGGTGCAATTGATTTGCATATGGTCAGCTGATGCCACTGCCACCCTATCATCTCTTGCTCCAGTAAAATCTAGAATGGTTTACCTTTCTGATGCCGGCTTACCCAAGTTGTCCTGGAAAAAGGCCATTAAATGAATGTAGTGTAGTAGTATGTAGTATTATTTTTGTGAGTTGAGGCTAGTTACCAAAGTTGGACTGTAAGAATGTATCGATCATTTCCTTCTTTGCTTACTTCTTTTTCTTACGTCTTCTGTTTATCTTATTGTGTGCTGAAAACTAGAAAACTGTTTTACATTAAGAACGTTTCGTTGGAGGAAGTCTTTAATATTGGTTGATGTTAGCTGGTTCCAGTGGTCTAATGGTAACATGGCTGACTATGATGTGAGAGGTCGCAGGATTGAACCCATTTGCTGACATTTGTGTTTTTCATGACACCACTACGTTATCGCAGGACCACCAGGGCATTTCGGTATCACATGACTGAATACCATCCATCGAGACCTGAGAGCCTCCAACCTTACACTGAACAAAGCAGTTGATCTGGCTCAGAACTGCCCTCTGTGGAGGCTGATGTCTATGTATGGCACTATGCACTCCTATTGGTGCATGCCAGAAAAGAAGAAAGACTATCAAGCCTTGGGCACTGGCTGCACATCGTTACTGCATTGCCTAGGTCTACTCATCCTCCCCCATCCATAGTTTTTGGACTGAGAATAATAATAAATGGTGATGGTGAGCGTGGATAGTAGCAGCCTACAGGTGGACTCACAGCACAAGTCATTTATCTTGGTGTGGGGGTTGACAGCAGTACCAATACCTTATTGCATCATAAACTTTAGAACTAATGATTTCATGTATGCAGACATGTACAAAATGTGATGGACAGTTCTGTAATGTACACTTTGATTTCTTGACGATACCAGTTCTGATGGTAGCTTTTACTGTGTAGGGTGCTACCAGACATTTTTGCAGCCTTTTATGCCATTGGTTGCTGACTGCTGTTTCAGGCTGTGACTGGAAGAGGATCAACATTTTTGAAGCTAGGGCTGGACGATTCAACAGTGCCTGAAGGCTTGCATCACAATTACATTAGTGGCTCTCTGTTTGATGACAACAGTCCTGAGAACTGTGGAACTTCAACTGTTTACAGTTTTGATTCATTGAAACATGCTGATGTGTACACGGAGGCATATGTGTGCGACCGATATGGTGCCTTTTGGTTTGACTATTTGTTCACAGCAAGTGGAGCCATTATTGATGGTAACTTTGTAATTTTATTCATTAACCTTCTAGTTGTATAGCAAGTCAGTCAAAAGCTGGCTATATTTTGTTAATGTAGGTATAATGGCTATTTTTGCAGTTTGTTACATTTTGCATGAGGCATATCCAAGGCAAAATGTATATTGGCCACAGCTATCTGTGTGTCTGTGTGTGTGTCTGTCTGTTTGTCCCTTGCTGCATTCCCACACTACTGCATAGACCCGGATGTAACTTAGAGAAAGGTAGGGGGTGCCCTGTAGTTGTGCACTATTGGGCAGATTTGTAATCAGTGCACAGGTTTCATTGCTATGATAACACACGTATGTAAGCTTATAGCCTTATACACTGCAGATGCATATAGTGCGGAACGCAGAATGTCGGCGAGTGCTTGTACTCACTCTATGGCTGGTTTTTAAATTGTAATGCAATTGTATTGACTTAATAACATTAATTTTTGCTCTGTATATATGGGTACTGGCATTATAGAGCTGGCATATAGACAGCAGTACTGCTTCCGTCAAGAGTCAAGTGGTGGATGAAGGAAGGACGAGGCTTGTTGGTGATTTTCCCTCACTGGAGTCAGTGGTTTGAGTTTTCCTTAAGTGCTTTGACACTGTTGGTTGGCTGACTCATTCCCAGAGGTTTACGTCGAGAACAAGTTCTTCTTCTTCTTTTCTGGCATGCACCACTAGCGCCATTCATAGACATCAGCCTCCACAGAGGACGGTTCTGGGCTAGGTAGGTCGACTGCTTCTTACAATGTGAGGTTGTAGGCTCTCAGATAGCCCACGTGGTTTCTTCCAGTTATCTGGTGGGGAGCCATTAGAATCATCTTGGCATCTGCATCATCGTGCATACGTGCAATATGCCCAGATATGGAAAGACGCCCAAACAGGAACAAATGAGAGGAAGAAAACCACGGTTCACCTGGAAAATGGCCATTAAATGGAGGTTTTGGTAGCGGTGGTGTTGTATATCTGGGAACTGAATGTGAGAATGCTGTGTTGATCTTTGTGAGCAGATGAGCATGCGCAGGCAAAACAGAAGAGTGCTTTTGAGAATTTAGATCTGAAGGAGAAATCAACGATGACGTATTTGTTTGGTCCACTGAACCTGACTGTATCAAGTGATGTGGTTGATTGCATTAATAAGTTTGTAGAGTGTGCACAAAACCATGACTATGAACCATATTCAAAACCAAAGACAGGTAACATATGATTTTATGTTTTATTGTACATTTTATAGGTCTACACTATACTGTAATTGGTTATTTTTCGTTATAAATTAGAGCTTCTTGCACACACACAACAACAACCGTTTTACGGCCCTTTGTCCGGGACTACCCGGGTGAGCCGGTACCAGTACAAACACTCGCCTACCCACCATCCTGATCATCATCCAATCTATCAGCTTCTTCCATCTACCATGATCCATAGCATCCTCCTTGTTCAAATTACGTGCTTGGCAATCTTTTTGCACAACCTGTTTCCATGTCCTCTTTGGTCTCCCTCTTGGTTTGGAGCCCTCCACCTCATATTCCATACATTTCTTCACCCAATCAGTGTCTTCTTTTCGCAGCACATGCCCATACCATCGCAACCTGTTTTGCTGTGGTATCAATATTATTTCATCTATTCCTAGTCTTTCTCTCATCTTCTTACTTGGAACTCTGTCTTTTACCTTAACATTACACATCCATCCAACCACTCTGATCTCTGCTCGCTGAAGTGCCACCTCATTTTAAATGTAGAGCTTTCAGACTTAGAGCTGCTTAGTAATATATTATTGAAAAAGATGTTTACAGTTTTTTATGTGGTCTTCTGTAGCGTAAGATATTCTGTAACATACTTGTAGCAAGTGATTAGCCAGTTTTTTGGCCATGTGTGGCTATGTATGATTGGATTTTTAATGGATTCTGATTAAGTTTGGATGGTGCATAGGTTTGAAACTAATTGTTGTGGCAAAAAGTTGGTATAGCTTGCCCATTTGGAACTAAAACCTTACAACTTTTTGTTGAAAACTCACCCAATTGTTGCATAGTGAGTAGTCTGCCCAGCAAGGTGACCATGTCTAGTTGCTTGGTGACATTGCCTTTGATCGTGAGTGTCATTTCCTATAAAATAAACTTATAGCATCTGGCAGTTAATGTGTGCTTTACATTTCTGCTAACACCGTGCACATCACGTTTTTTTGTGCAGGAGAGCTGACTGTGTCGCAGCAACGAAGGCCGCCGACTGCCGATGATGTAGCAAAGCTGGAGGAACACATTCCAACTCGAACAATGCACATTAGTTTTCTGAAGCCTGTTATTACAGTCCAGTGTGCATGCCACCCAAGAACTGATGTCTCCAAGAAGCTATTTGCATCTCGTAAACTCTCAAGAGTAAGTTTATTTTGTTGGTGTGAGTGATGTGTGAAGGTTTGTGGTGAGAATGATTTGATATAAATTTAGTTTATAATTCTATTATTATGAACTATGAATGAGTCATTTCGGGTACCGGTGTTGTGTATAGCCAGTGTAAATGACGCCCAACCAACAGTGTCAAAGACTAAAGGTTTGTATTGAGAATGGTTTGACATAAATTTAGTTATGTAATTCGGTTATTATGAACTATGAATGATTAAAGGATGGTGAGTCAGTTGGCGGCTTAAGAAAGAATGAAGTCCATTGAGTGATTTTTGCTGGTTTTAATCATTGGTTGGAAGACAGGTGTGTGAAAACGCCTGTCTCCAGTTATCCACACAGGTTTGTTTTGGGGCAGCTAAGGCAACCTGGAGTAAAAAAAGAATGCCAGCTTCATATAAACTGAAATGTCAGTGATTCACTCATTTTATTAATTGAGTGATTTAATTACTATTTCTTTGTAAATATTTTGTTTGCGTGATATTCTTATTTGTATTTTTTGTTTGAGCATTTAAAGTATTTTTTGTTCTTTCTAGCCTTCTGGTACTGGTCATATATACTTGTAAATAAGACTTCTCTGACAGCGCATTCAGGATGTCGAATACCTTCATGCAAGATGCCATGTTTAATTATCAGTGTATGTGATATGTGAATGTTCAGCGGAAGTCTAAGTCTGCAGGTGTGGTTGAAACTGTACCGAAGTTGAGCGCATTACCAGGTGTATTGATCAAGGCCGAAAGAGCAGAACTGCAGATATGTGCACCAATGTATGCGAAGTCGATGGCAAAGGCATGCAGCCTGTTATCTTCAGCAAGTGAACATGTTCTCTATCACTGTCATCATCATCTTAATGTTCAGGTATGTTCTATACTTGAAAGTGTCGATTTTAGCAAGTTTCAGTTAGTTCTGTGGTTCTGTTGCTCATTTGTGTGACATGCATGACTGTCATGCATTACTGTTTGTTTTGTCTTACTACATGCAACAAAAATGTTTTTTTTTTATTTGTGCAAAACAGTAATTGTGTCTTAACAGTTATCATTGAATCATTGACTTACAGTTTGTAATCTAATAACACACTAATCACTCTAATGAGTGTTTATAATCCCTAATTTTCATACAACCAGTGCTGTACGTGATGGTAATAGGCTATCAATGAGTCAGTTTTACAGTTGAGTATGCACTGTTTTGTGTTTATAATAACTTTTCTCATGTAATTTATCTAAAACAGATGTCTAAAGCACGTGTATTGTAAAATGAATCAGAGGCACTGGATGACTGAACCTTCCTAGGTATTGTAGGCCCGATTGAAACAAGCCTCCTTTAAGTTTATACTGAAAGTATTAATGGTATTCAGCTGATGGAGTTTTGGTAGATCTAGTTTTGGTAGGTCTAGTTTTGTTAGACGGTAAATTCCAAGTGGTGCTGCGACCCTAAAAGAACATGAGTAGGATACTGTAAAAGTGTGTGTCAGCATTGTATCACACCAGTGATGACTAATTTTGAAGTTAACATTCAGTCTTTGATTCAGAATGCCTCACGGAATCAGAAGAAAGTTGTCAAAAGTCATGGCAAACCAGTGGAAACATTGTCTGCACAAGGATGGATGGATGTCAGTCACTTGTGATAAAACATACAAGGAAAGAAAGTAGAGAGCTATGACAAATTATATTTTACCTCTAATGATTACTGTTATATTATTTAGATTTGAGACCATTAAGTGCTTTACTTCGAGATTCACATCTTGATGAAAAACTAAATATTATTTTAGGGTTGCTTTTATTACGCAGTACAGTTATATGTTGTTACAACTATTTGGTTGTAAGGACGGCATTTTTATTGGTGTTATTGTTGTGAATGCTGGGTACTGGTATTAGAGCTGTTATAAAGTGTACAGTGTCCCTTACCTCAGGAGTCGGTGAAAAAATAAAAAAGACCGAGGCCCAGTAGCGCTTTGTCATGAGAAACTCGTCTCCAAAGCACTCAGGTATGGCACATGTTAACGAGGGACCACATAGTTTTACCTGCTACCCACACGTTTATTCACATGTGGAATGAACCATACCTGCCTATCCTTCCCAGCTGCAGAGTGTCACCACACTTTCGCCAGTACTCATTTTCCATCCTGCTGAGTGTAGAAGCCTGAGTGGCTGGTTACAAACCGAGGTGGTTTACCCACCCACAGATGGTCACCCATCCCAGTGCCAATCGGGCCCGGCGTAGAGTAACTTTGTTGATTGAGACTAACGTGCGCGCTACCACTAAGCCAAGCCGCCAAATGCAGGTGGGGTAGGTTGTGACAAGTATCTGCAGCACCTTGGTGTGGTGTTGTAGCTGTATGATGTTGAAGGCAGCTTGATACACACAAGTGGCAGTCTTGCACACAACTGTCGTGTTATACAACCATTCACTGTTGCTGTTGGCATGAAGACGCTTCTATTTCCTGAATACTGGTCAGTAATATGTATGAGCAGATGAGACAGTTCTTTATCTTTGTCGTATGCTTCCTCGAGTTTTGGTTGGTTATTTTGCACAGTTTGTTACATTACATTATAGTGATAAATGTTTCGAAAAGAAAACTTCAATCACTTTTCACAGTTAGCAGTTATAAGCAATACGTTTGAAGTTAGGACTAACTTAGTCTGGTGCCAAGTGTAATCCCGTAGGATTTTTGTGCTAAATCTGATTTTTTTGCTTTACTGAATTGTTATGGACCCCCATAGTCAGAAAATAATGGGGTTCAAATTTTCCCACCCCTTCCCCTCCGTGGGCACCTGTTCAATTTTTTTTACCTTTTTGCACTACATATGAACCAATTTTCACCAAAAATGACCCAATTTCATAGTCTTGAGCGCACTTTAGGTTTTCTTTTTGATGGTTAATATAATTATGACACTCTCGGAGGGAGTGTGAACTGTCTATGTTGCATATTAATTACACCTAGAAGAATATGTAGCTAATGGCAAGATTTTTTGTGTCCTCCTCGGGTTGTATGAAGTTTGGCACTACCGGGTGCAAGATCAACTTACTATGTCTGAGATGCAGTGTATGCATCATTTGCAGTGAGGGTGCAACCTCAATGAGATGGTCATAGACTATTTGTGGCCTCCCTATGGAATAGGGCAGGCCATTATATTTTCGTCCTGTGGTTTCCTCTTTCTTTTTTCCTCGCCTAATCTCAGCGGTCGCAGGTTGGATGTCTACTATATTTCTATATAAGTGTGGCCTTAGTGTGAATTTAGAATGCAGGTCTGAAATCTGCTGCACGCGTCTCGCTGGAAATACAGTAGGCAAAAATGACGCAAAAATCGCCATCTG
>Ga0056108_1000542_pt1 | contig 11048 bp, 7 predicted proteins | sample WorMetG1BERMUDA1_FD_83875 | JGI IMG/M metagenome (GOLD analysis project Ga0056108, IMG submission 83875) | Marine gutless worms symbiont microbial communities from Max Planck institute for Marine Microbiology, Germany - Inanidrilus... ... | reverse complement strand
CGGCCCGGTCAGCCGTATCGAGGGTGACGCCGTCTTCATCGGCAACCAGCGCCTCGACTTCGCCGACGGCCGCCCGGCCGGTCTCGAGGTCGGGCGCCGGGCCCGCGTCGTCGGCGTCGTTTCCGGCAATTCTCTCCGTGCCTATCAGACAGACCTTCGTCCGACGACGCCGTTCGCCGGACGGGCCAAGCGCCTGTCCATCGAGGGACTGGTGTCGCGGGCGCGGAGCGACCAGGGGTTCAAGGTCGGCGGTCTCCGCGTCGGTCGCGAATCATTGGGTGAGGGGGCCGACATCGGCCGGCGCGCCGTTGTCAGCGGTGAAATCACGCGAGACCGGTCCGTGCGCATCAACCGAACACGCTTCATTGATCGCCGGGGCGGCCGCGACCGTCCGGGCATCCAGGACAATCGCCGCGGTCGCGACCAGACGTCGCCGCGATCCAGCCGGCGCCGCGAGGCCAGCCCGGAAGCGGCACCCCAGCGCGATCAGCGCGGAGGCGACCTGCGTCGCCCCAACCGGCGCCCAGGCGCCGAAGGCGAGCGGACCCGGACCCGCCGCAACGATCAACGTCAGGACGGACGTCAAGAGCGGCGCCGGCCAAGGGATGGCGCCACCGAGGGTAACCGTGGCAATCAGCGTCTACTAAAACGCAAGCCGGACCGCAGCGGTGATCTACGGCGGGCCGCCCCGCAACGCCAGCGCGGCACCGATACCCGGCGGACCCAGCGTCGACAGGCCGTTCCCAACCGAGGCGGTGACAGCCGCCGGATCATCCGACGCCGGGCACACTCCGGGAACAGCGGACGGGGAGGCGGTCGTCGCGGCGGGAATACGAGGTAGCCGGTGACGGAACGACCGTTCACCCGAGTGCCTAGGGCACCGAGGCGTTGGCTTCACCGCTCGTCGCCACCAATTGTTGATGCAGCGGCAGCGTGAATGAAAAGGTCGAACCCTCGCCGATGGTGCTTTCAACGGATAGTGTTCCGTCCTGCTTCTCGACGAAGTCCTTGCAGATGAGGAGGCCCAGGCCGGTGCCGCGTTCGCCCCGGGTGCCGGCGGTGGATCGTTGCGTCTCGAGTTTGAACAGCTTGTCGATCTGTTCCTCGCTCATGCCGACACCAGTGTCGGTGACCCGGATCTCAGCGCAATCGTTGGACAATGCGCCGACACGGTCACCGTGCCACTATCCGGCGTGAATTTCAGCGCGTTTCCGATGAGGTTGCGAAGGACCGTGTTGGTCATGTGGGGATCGCAGAAGGCGGTGACGTCGCCGGCCTCGTTGACGAGATCGACATTTTTGCGGTCGGCGACGGCCTTCAACGAATTGATCGACTCTTCGGCCAGGTCGAAGATTACCTGCGGAACGGGCTCGACCTTGGTCTCGTTCATTTGTGAACACGACCATTCGAGCAGGTTTTCCATCAAGTCGAGTGTGCGGTTGCTGGCCTCGTTGATCGAGCCGCAGATATCGGTGATCTGGCTCCGGTTCATGTCTTGGCTGTTGCGCGACAGCAGGTCGGTGTATCCGATCAGCGCCGTGAAGGGATTCCTGAGATCGTGGGAGATGATCGACAGCAAACGAGCTTTTTGCTGGTTAAGCCGGCCCAGTTCGTCGCGCTGTTCCGACACCTTGTCCTCGGCCAATCGGCGGTCGGTCACATCGGTATATGAGATCACCATCTCTCCCAGTTCCGTACGGCTGGTGATGACGTCGTAAATGCGCGTGCCAAAGGTCCAGAGATCACTGCGGCTGTGGGTGTTGGCCCACAGGAATTCTATTCGTTCATCGGTGATCGTCTTCGGGTCGCCGTCCCCGTAGACTCCGGCTTTTGCCAACATGCAGGACATATCCCAGTTCGGCATTCCGACTGACAGCTTGCCTTCGAAGATGGGGAACACGGTCAGGTATTGTTTGTTCCAGGCCACAAGGTTGCGGTCGCGATCGAACATCACGACGCCTTGCGAGATGTTGTCCAGGAAGCTGCGCAGAAGGTCGCTCCTTTCCGACAAGGATCGTTGAGACTTCTTGTGTTCCAGACTGCGCGTGATGACCATCGCCAACCCCAGGACCATCAGGATGAGCGCGACGGTCGAATAAAGTATGGTCCGCTTGTTGGCATTGGTGGGGGCATAGGCTTCCTCGACATCGATCTCGCTGGTGATGCCGACTCTGAGGCCGCCGTCCCAGATCCAGGCGCCGATGACAGGGACGCCCCTGTAGTCCCGGTACCCCGAGACGTCGACGTCGGATTGACCGGCGATGGCGCTTCTCGCCATCTTCGTCAGCGGTAGCGTCGAATGGTCCCCAACCGGCGCCGGCGTTTCGCGTTCGACCAGGTTCTCGCCGGGGTCGCGCACCTCGATGGCCGACTGGGTATAGGGCCCAGGCTCCATCAAGCCGATGTCGACGAGCTGGGAGCGAAAGCGGCTTTCGCTGATCATCCGTCCGTTATTGTCGAAGGCGTAGGTTTCACCGGTGTCGCCGATGCGCCCGCTTTGCAGGATGGCCGTGAAATCTGTCTTCGGGTCGATTCGGAAGGTCAGGATGGCGATCGTATCGCCTTCGGCATTGGTGATCGGAGCGGCGGCGAACATGGTCGCCGCCCCTTCGACCATCGTGCCATTGGCGTCACGGAGCGGAACGTCGGACGATAGCGGCAGGCTGACGGCGGTCTTTCCCGACCACACTTTTTCCAGGAACCCCTCTTCGGCAAGCAACAGATTGGGAATGCCCAGGTTGGCGTCGCGGGTCGATGCAAGGTTGGTCCCGTCGGGCGCGATGACGAAGTAGCCGCGGAACTGTTTCGCCTTCAACACCGGGTTCAGCCACGCTCGGAGTTGGGCCTGAAGGGGAATGGTCTTCAGGTTTTCCGCGGTCGGAGAGGTGGCCAGTAATTCCGCAGCGAATCTCCGCATTTTAGGGTGCTCGGCCCAGATCAACGCCTCCGACGTCTGTTCCTTGATCCAGGATCGAATGGCCTGGTGGGTGACGTCGACGACCGTCGTCAGAACGTTCGAGGCAACAGTCCGGGCCGTGGTTTCGATACGCGTTTGGATTGCCCATGACGCCAGGGCGATGAGCACGACGCCGAGTGCGGTGCCCAACCAAATTTCCTTATAATCGTGGATCATCGCGCCGAGCCGCATGACCCATCCTCTTTGATCTGCATGGCTGCGTTTGAATCGAAACAGGCGCGGTTCATCGCTAGACCTCAAGTCGCGAAGACTCTCGTGAGGTTGTTAACAACGATTAATCACCGGTAGACTACGACAATCATTTGTTAATTCGTGTTTCCGTTCGTTTCATGTTTTTACGAGAACCGGCGCCTGCGCGGTGACCGTGTTCGCCCGCGGAAAATCCGAATTACCGCTTTCAAATCGACGGCGACTTCACTCGATGACTTCGTGGACCATGCCGGCGGCCAGCAGCGTGTCGATATCGGGATACCAGATCGATGCATGCACGGCGTCGAAGGCGCGCCCGGCGAATTCGGGTGAGATGCCCCGGCTTTCGAAATAGTCGCGGTCAAGGCGGTGCTCGGCCTCAATGTCGACGTTGGGGTGGGCGGTCCGTGCCGCGTACCGGTATTGGTGGAAACCGAGGCGCCCGGCGCGGCTGATCCGCCTTATTGCTCCGCCCGTGAAGGCGATGGCGCAGGCCGACTTGCAGGTGCCGTGGACGGTGGTGTCGAGGCGCCTGGCCTCGATCAGTTTGGCGACGGCCCGGCCCTGAGTGACATAGCCGCCGTCGCTGTCGAGGACCACGGTTTCGATACCCGGGTTGGTGTCGAGCACCGCCTCGAGACGGCGGCGCAGGCCCAGTTCGAACTCACCCGCGATACGCACCGTGCGGCCGTCTTCGATCACGGAAACGTCGTACTTCGAGGCCCGTTCGCGCTCACGGAGAACCCAGGCAGGCGTTTCCGGTTCGTCGACGAGCAGCGGCTGGAATGTGGTGAAGGCGCTGATGCCGGTCGGCAGCAGGCTGACGACGATGCCGACCTGGGCACCGAAGATGAAGGCGGACGATCCCAGTTGCCCGAGCCGGCGGTCGGTGGCGCGCAGCACACCGACCACCTGCCACGGATAGACGATGATCAAGCTGACCGCGAAGTAGGCGACGGCGAGCGACAGAACCGTGGCGATCTTTTCGGTCACCGGCGGCTGGAACAGCTGGTCAACGGCGAGCAGGACGGCGCGGACGAGGACCAGGTTGACCCAGAACGACAGAGCCAGGGACAGCTCGCCCCGCCAGTGGCGCCGCAGGTAGGTCATGGGCGGACTGTCCCGGCCGGCGGCCCGGCCGGGAAGGGTTCCTGCTTTAGCCGGGAGCGCTCGGTTCGCCACGCGAGCCGGTCCGATCGTTCTGTGATGCCGAACGACAGGCTAGGCCGGAGCGGTCGCCTTGGCCAATGGAGTTTGGGATCCGATGAGACGGTCGATGCGATGATCCGCCAAGACGGGGCGGGCCGGCTCTGTCGGCAGGCTCCGGAACGAAGGTGATCGACCGGCCCCTCTCGACGGGTTCAGTGGCATTATTGCGGTCGGCAAATAAGACAAAAGCGCCAAGCAATTTCATGGTCGTGAAAATTCTATTCAATCTTTCACAACCATGCTCTATCTTCCCCGTTCTGATGTAACGGCACCGGCAGCGGGCCGACCGTCGAACAGGGGAATGAAGATGGACGGAGTGAACGAGGCGAACGCTTCCGATGCCATCCCCGTCGGTGAACAGATCCGTGATCTCCGGAAGGGGCGCGGGGTCACCCTGCAGGCATTGGCCGACGCCACCGGCAAGTCGGTGGGCTATCTTTCGCAGATCGAACGCAACCTGTCGGCGGTGACCATACCGGTGCTCCGTGAGATCGCCGAGGCCTTGGGTGTGACCATCAACTGGTTTTTCCAGGGCGCGGCCAACGCACCGGCGGGCGAGCGTGACCATGTTGTGCGGGCCGGCAACCGGCGGAGACTCGATTTCGCCGGCACCGGCATGATCGAGGAACTGCTGTCGCCCAACTTCTCGGGCACCTTCGAGATGATCCTCGGCACCTTCCAGCCGGGCACCTCGACCGCCGACGCCCAATATGCCGGGTCCGGCGAGGTCGGCGGTTATGTGATCTCCGGGCGCCTGGAACTGTCGGTTGGCGACAGGGCCTTTTCCTTGGGGCCGGGCGACGCCTTCACCTACGCCAGTTCGGAGCCGCACCGCTGCTGGAACCCGGGCGAGGAAGAGACGGTGGTGCTGTGGGTGCTGGCGCCGCCGTCGTACTGATCGAATTGAGAAGGGCCCCTGGGTTTCCGCGGGGCCCCAGAGGAGAAAAGACAAATGGCCAAGGAACTCCCGAAACAGGCCCGCGCCGTCATCGTCGGCGGCGGTGTCATCGGTACCTCGATCGCCTACCACCTGACCAAGGTCGGCTGGCAGGACGTGGTGCTCTTGGAGCGCAAGCAGCTCACCTGCGGCACCACCTGGCATGCCGCCGGCCTGATCGGCCAGCTCCGCGACAGCCACAAGATGACGCAATTGGCCAAGTATACGGCCGAGCTCTATCTCGGCCTCGAGGAGGAAACCGGCCAGGCGACCGGGTACAAGATCAACGGCTCGCTGTCGACGGCGACCCACGACGGGCGCTTCGAGGACCTGAAACGCCGCGCCGACATGGCCAAAGTCTTCGATCTCAAGGTCGATGTGGTCGGCCCCGAGACCTGCAAGGAGTATTACCCGCTCCTCAATATCGACGACATCGTCGGCGGCATCTTCATCCCGTCGGACGGCCAAGCCAATCCCATCGACATCACCCAGGCGCTCGCAAAAGGTGCACGCATGGGCGGCGCCCAGATCTTCGAGGACACCCTGGTGACGCGCATCCTGCACGACGGCGATCATGTCACCGGCGTCGAGACGGAAAAGGGGTCGATCGCTGCCGACACCGTCATACTCTGTTGCGGCATGTGGACCCGCGATCTCGCCGCCACGGTCGGCGTCAACGTGCCGCTGCACGCCTGCGAGCACTTTTACATCGTCACCGAACCCTTCGAGGGCGTGACCCCGGACCTGCCCGTCTACCGCGACTACGATGCCTGTGCCTATTACAAGGAGGACGCCGGTAAACTGCTGGTCGGTGCCTTCGAACCGGTGGCCAAGCCCTGGGGCATGGACGGTATCCCCGACGACTTCTCTTTCGACGAGCTGCCCGACGACTTCGACCATTTCGAGCCGATCCTGGAAGGCGCCATCCACCGCATGCCGGCCCTGGAGACGGCCGGAATCCAGAAGTTCTTTTGCGGGCCGGAGAGCTTCACGCCGGACGACCGCTATCACCTGGGCGAGGCGCCGGAACTGCCCGGGCTGTTCGTCGCCGCCGGGCTCAACTCCATCGGCATCCAATCGGCCGGCGGCATCGGCAAGGTCATCGCCGAGTGGCTGGAGCAGGGCTACCCGCCGGGGGATCTCGCCAGCGTCGATATCCGCCGCAACTTGCCGTTCCAATCGAACCGCAAGTACCTGCATGACCGGGTCACCGAGACCCTGGGCCTGCTCTACGACGTGCACTGGCCCTTCTACCAGTACCGTACGTCCAGGAACGTCAGGAAGTCGCCCTTCTTTGAGGCCATGAAGGCGAAGGGGGCGTGCTTTGGCGAGGTCGCCGGCTGGGAGCGGCCCAACTGGTACGCGCCTGCGGGCGTCGAGCCCAAGTACGCGTATTCCTTCAAGCGCCAGAACTGGTTCGAGCATTCAGCCGCCGAACACAGGGCTGTGCGCGAAGGGGTCGGGCTCTTTGATCAGTCGTCCTTCGCCAAGTTCCGGCTCGAGGGGGCGGACGCGGAGAGCGTGCTCAACCGCGTTTGTGCCAACACCGTCGCCGTCGAGCCGGGGCGCATTGTCTACACCCAGTGGCTCAACGACCGCGGCGGCATCGAAGCCGACCTCACCGTGACGCGCCTCACCGAGGACGCCTATCTGGTGGTCACCGCCGCCGCGGCGCAAACCCGCGATTTCGCCTGGCTCAAACGGGCCATCCCCGAAGGGGCGCTCTGCGTGCTCACCGACGTCACGTCCGGCATGGCCGTGCTCGGCGTCCAGGGTCCGAAGGCGCGCAACCTGTTGCAGGGCGTGACGCCGGCCGATCTTTCCAACGACGCCTTTCCGTTCGGCACATCGCGGGAGATCGAGATGGGTTACGCCATGGTCCGGGCTTCGCGCATCACCTACATGGGCGAGCTCGGCTGGGAGCTCTACATGCCGACTGAGTTCGCCGCTTCCGTTTATGAGACCGTCGCCGCTGCCGGCGAAGCGTACGGGCTGGTCCATGCCGGCATGCATGCCATGAACTCTCTGAGGATCGAGAAGGCCTACCGCCACTGGGGCCACGACATCACCGACGAGGACACACCCTTGGAGGCCGGCCTTGGCTTCGCCGTCGCCTGGGACAAGAACGGCGGCTTCACCGGAAAGGACGCGCTGCTCCGCCAGAAGGACAACGGCCTCAAGCGACGCCTGGTGCAGTTCAAGATCGAGGATCCGGAGCCGATGCTCTACCACAACGAACCGGTCTACCGGGACGGCGCCATTTGCGGCTACATGACGTCCGGCATGTACGGCCATACGCTCGGCGGTGCCATCGGTCTCGCCTACGTGGAGAACGAGGCGGGCGTCGATGCCGACTACGTCAAAGCCGGTAGCTATGAGGTCGAGATCGCCGGCGAGCGGTTCCCGGCGGCGGCATCCTTGAGGCCGATGTACGACCCGAGAAGCGAGCGGGTGAAGGTCTAGACTTGCGCAGGAGTTGAAATCGGGGCCGAAACGCTTCTCTCTCCAGGCGTTTCGTCCTATCCTGCCTACAGTTGCATTAAGGGTGATGTGTTTCGTCGCCCCGGATCGAGCGGCGGTCGCGATTGAGCGATGCCGGCGAATTCATTGGCTCGGGGTATTCCATGAACAGGGTCCGCATTCACGTCGCACCCCCGGGATCGGAGCTCCTCAAACGCCTGCGCGGCATGCAGGGCAAGACCGGCAACTTCACCACCCTGGTTCTCATCTCCGTTTCCGTGCTGCCGCTCGGCAACGCCACCGAGGAGTTCTGGTCCGATTTCGACCGGGTTCTGTGGGAGCTGCGCGAGCGCTTCAACGCGCAGCTCTTTGAACTGGCGGAGCCGGACCGGGCGCTCCTGCTCAAGATGACCGAATACAACCAGGTCGGCATGATGTCGGACATGAAGGTCGCCATCCTGCGCCTGATCCAGTCCTACTTTCCCGAACAGTTCGGTCTCATCGACCAGTCGCGCCTGATTCGCGGCATCGACCTCAGGATCAAACTCGGCAACGCCATCAAGTACCTGGAGCGGATCGAGGAACAGCCGGGCAAGAGCGGCGACAAGAAGCCGGAGAAACTGCGCCCGCTCCTCGAGGACGATATCGACAACGTCAAGAAGGTCAGCTCGGAACTGGGGGCCAAGCAGTTCTCACGGGTCTTCATCCGCCACCAGCGGATCGCCGTGATCAATCCGGGCGAGGAACCGTCCGACGTCATGCACGAATACTTCGTCGCCATGAACGAACTGCAGGACCACGTGTTCAAGAAGGTCGAGCTCCGGGGCTCGGGTAACCTCTTCAACCAATTGACCCTGACTCTCGACCAGGCGCTCTTGAAGGCCTTTGGCGAGGTCAACCCGATGCGTGTGAAATGTTCCATCAACATCAACGTGGAGAGCGTCTTCACCGACGCCTTCAAGGCGATCATGCAGGGCGACGACGACCAGGCCTTCTCCAACATCGCCTTCGAGTTCCGCCAGGCCAACATGCTGCAGCAGTACGACGAGTACATGGTGGCCAGCGAACTCATCCTCAATCGCAACGGCACCATCTGCGTCGACGCCATCTTCCCGGAGTCCGTCGGCATCGTCAGCCTCAAGCGGCTCAATGCCTCCATGGGCAAGATCTTCTGGCGACAGGGCGCCGAATCGGTCCTGCCCATCTACGAGGACGACATCAAGTACCTCTTGGACAGCGGCATTCAGCTCTGCCTGGCTCGGCTCGACGACGAGCAGGGACTGGAGATGGGGCAGAAAATGGGTATCACCATGTTCCAGTGTTTCCTGATCGATAAGATGCTGGAAGGGACCGGTTCCGGCTGAGGATTAGCCGGCACCCCAAGAGGAAGATTCCACTAGGGAGTAAAGGCTCTGGGTTCCACTCGGCCGCTTTAACCGAAGGGCGGACCACAAGGTTCTGAGGGCCTTTTATGCGGCTGACCCCACTTTCCGGACGTCGTATGTATGGTTGATAGGGCTCCTTCGCTCGAGTTCAAAGCAGACAATTGGCGAGTGCGATTCATAAGCCGGTTTGGACAGTCAGACGGAATGCTGATTGGTTTGCGTGTGCTTTTTTCGACCGGAACCGAGGATTGAGCCGAAAAACCCGGTTGCATTAGGAGGCCAAAATACCAAATCAAATACAATGGTATGAACGAATTCGATACCCTGGGTCAGAACAAATCGATGTTGACGAAACGCGCTGCCGGTTCACCTTGCGTCGATTTATGTATGATCGACGAAACAAGCGGGTTTTGCATGGGCTGCTGGCGAACGTCCGAGGAAATTGCCATGTGGGATCGGTTTAGCCCATACCGCCGTACAAAGATCCTGGCTGAATTGATATCGCGACGCAAACTGGGCAACCAACGCCACGACAAGGCCGGTTAATCCTGATGGCTGTTATGTGCGTTCTTATTGGTCCTCCGAACTCAGGTTGATCAAAACAACGATCCAACATCCACCGTGCACCTAAGCCATACGCCGAGGGCATAGTTGTCTCGGCTGTTCTGCGTAGGCCAGTTTCTAGCCCGCTAATGCCGTTTCATGATCCATCGTTGTCTCAAGGAACCGAGATTGAAATGATCAATTTCCTCGGTCGGCACCGCATTCACGATCGCTGTTTCGGTTACGGATACGATCCGTTTATTGGCATTTGCAATCGCGTTTTCAATCGACGCAACCGCTTCACGGGCCGTCTGTTTCAGCAATTTGGCGGCCGTATCCCTGGCCGCGTTCAGTTTTGAAGAGGCGTCTTCCACTGTCCGCTGGATCCGCGTTTGCAATTCAACCAGTGCCTTTTCGGTCAAGAAGACGATCTCGTCCACGCCGACGCCATCTTTCCCCGGCGGTCTAGGTTCCGCAGTTCGATTTTCGTTCGTTCTTGGGGTTGCCTTAACGATCTTGGCCAGTTCTTGAATCCCCTGGTTCCCGAGAGTCGTCAAATCGCGGACAGATTGTTCGCGCACCCGGTTGATACCGACTTCGGCACCAGCCAACTCTCGGGCAATGGAAGCGAGTGATTCCTCGGCTTGCCGATTGATATTCTTAGACAGGATTGAGGCTTCTTCGAGCAGCTCTCCGGCGGCCTTAGCGCGGCTTTTTTCGTCCGATTTCTCCCCAGCATTTCGGAGAAGCGAAGCGGCTACGAGAGTTGTCTCCTTTTTGATTTCGGCCACAGTTTGATCCGTTTTCGCTAAGATCAGCTCTCTGACCGCATCTGCATTCGATTCAATGGCCTCGGCGATGAGCTCTGCGTTTCTCTCGATATGGTCGATTGCATTTTCGACGTTGCCAATCAGACCTTCGGCAGCAGAATGCGCCTTACCCAAATCTTGTTGTTCGAGGAACAATCTAAGGGCATCCGAAGGTGAACTCGAGGCAAACATACCCGCCACTCCCAACATATATAGGGCTGTATATTGTACGCTTTTTGCGCCCGGTTGGATTTGTCGTCGTTGTCAGTTTTTTGCTGCGATGTTGGGAACCTTAGACAAGCTGGATTGGCGATACTCCTTTTTAACGCCGGTCAGCTTGCTGGAGAGCAAACGCGCTGTCTCCAGATCGGTATCCAGAACGGTTTGTTTGACCTTCGAAAGTTTCCCCAACCTTGGGGGCAGACCCAGATAACTCGGAATTGGGGTTATCATGGGGACTATGCGCAAGAGCCGATTGAGTGAGTACAAGCAAGACCGCCTGATGGAGCATTTCGTATCTGGATCGACAGCCCGGACGG
>Ga0056108_1000541_pt1 | contig 11048 bp, 9 predicted proteins | sample WorMetG1BERMUDA1_FD_83875 | JGI IMG/M metagenome (GOLD analysis project Ga0056108, IMG submission 83875) | Marine gutless worms symbiont microbial communities from Max Planck institute for Marine Microbiology, Germany - Inanidrilus... ... | reverse complement strand
CTGTAAATATGATAATTGGAGATGACTTTTTCTGTTCTCTTTTGCTGTGAACGTAAATGAACAAAGAATAATAGCATTTTTAACTGAAAATTGTTGTTATTTAAATTTACAAAGTAAGGTGCGCACACAATTAAGGTGATGTGGTAAATTTTACTACAGGCACATGTAGAATTTCTTTGCAAAATTTTTAAAATGATATAAAAATCAGTTAAGATTTGCCAAAGTTATAGTCAAAAATAAAATGTCGCTTTTTTATGGTTCACTGTGTAGATGCTGCAGATGCTAAGAGCTGGTACTCTGTTACATGTTATAGACACTGCAGATGCTGAGAGCCGGTACTCTGTCACGTACGACGGCGAGCACCAACATGAACACACAATCGTCGCGATCACACGCCGTCTTCACTCTGCTGGTCCGTCAACACCGCGTCCGACTCATCGAGGTTAACTTCCGACTCTTGACTGCCACTGTTTTATCTCCGTGGTGCGGCACATTAATGTAGTCGTTAGCATTAGAACTGTTCTGCTCCTCAGTGTGTGATGGCTCACTGTGTACTAGTCTCATTAACTGCATCAAGGCGGCATCTTTGTTTGGCTGCCAGTCATCAGCTGACAATACCGTCATTCGGCTCAGTACCTACAGTTGTCTGTTACTGGGCCAGTGATGCGGAACTCACTGCCAAACATTTATGCAGCCCATCAGTACTGTGGTTTTAGCTGTCTGATAAAGTCAATTTTCAGAGTTCTAGTGCATGCACTGGAGACTTTGGCGATGATTTGCTATATAAATTGGCATTTTACATTGCATTACATTAGAATGTTGGAGTTGTGATCATAAGGTTGCATTTTCAACTTCAGGCCATTCCACGTACTGGGTAAGTTGTTGACACACGCGTGACTCTGTCACCAAAGCCACAGAATTTAGTTCTGTTAAATGGATGGTTAGTGTAGGAATGCCCATAAACCCGGAAAATTTTGTGCAAAAGATATGCCCTTATGGGGTGATATTATTTTAAAAGATGCTTATTTTTCAAAGCTTAGGGGTTCTAAATCAAAGTGAAATTGGGCACGGGAGAGCAGACATGGTCCGTGCATGTCTGCTAGATTCTCTCAGTCCAGCGTGTTGCCCCTGTAGTGCAAAAACCAAGAAATTGGCTGCTGAGTAAACTCAATACTGGTAGTTTGACCTTTGTGCAGTCCTGCTGGTAAATGTTGGATTTTAAACTGGCTGTTATGGAGCTCTTTGAATCCATCATTTATTAACAGTACCGATGTTGACTATGTGAAAGGCGGAAGGCGGTGCAGCAGAGAACGAGGTGGAGGTACTGACGGCAAAGTTCAACTTTGTGGACTTGGCAGGCTCCGAGCGTCTCAAACGTACCGGAGCAACGGGAGATCGTGCTCGCGAGGGAATCTCCATTAACTGTGGCCTTGTATGTTTGTTATCTTCATATTTATTGTCGTCGTTGTCGTGTTTTCTTTTATGTGGTTATTTTTGTATGCAGCATTATGGTATGATGGTTGGAATGTTGGAATCACTGTCGAAAAGTCACTGGTTCAACTTTCTGCCATGTCATTTTTAATCGGAGACTCTGTTGCCAAGCAGCATATGATAATGGCCAAAGGACAGAGATGTATTACACAGGCCATTCATCACAGACTGAGTAGTATAACTACCTGTATGCCATGGGATGAGACCCTGTGTGAGAGAAAATACACACACTATATGCTCTTCTGATGGACTGTGGCGCCCCCTTCCTCGTTGATATGTGAGAAAGCAGCTGAGTTTTGGCATTCAGTGCAGATGTGGTGAATGGAGTTTGATTCATACTGCTGTCCATTTGAAGCCTAGTGATGTGAGGAAGAACATCTGGTCATTATTGCTGCGGTGTACCAGAAAAGTCCCTCTATATGTAGGCATGTCCGAGTACTCGAACGGATGAATGTATGACGTTAATGGACGTTTGTCTTTTGTATGTATTTTGGGAATGTCTGTGTGATGAGACAAATGGCAGGTCTGAGAGCGTTGGACTTACAGTGTCAATTGTGGGTTTGACTCCTGTTGAGGGCGCTGCTGCCCCGTGTGGGTCCTGGGCTGTAACCAAGTGAGTAAGTGTGTAAGTCAGTAAGTGACAGATATGAAGTGCCAAAACCAGAATAGTCCCTCTCCGTTTCCAGGCCGGGTGTCGTAGGAGGCGACTAAACCTGACTTTAGTTTTTTTGTGTTATTTGTGTTGTTGTACAGTTTTTGTGATTAGTGAATGTGTGCTTTTGTTGTGTTAGGTTTGGTTTTCCATACCAAGCCAAGAGATTGGCTTGGGGAATGTCTCCGAAATGACCTATTTTGTGTCGAGCCGGAAGTAAAACTACAACTCAGTCAATTGGGCACTGTATCATAGCCTTACCTTACCTTCAGATTGAGCACTCCAGTAAAGGATACTCAGCACTGAGGCCATTATGAGTTTGACCCAGTGCTAAAACCTCAAAGTGGTTTTTGCTGCTTCATAGCTAGCTTGAGCAAATTTATCACATCTTTTTGCCTTTGTGACCCAAGAATGATGTATAATCTGGGAAAATTACATCAGGTTATGGATGAGACGTACTCATTCATAAGGCATAATAATGCATAAGAAATGTTTACTGTGTGCTGGAAAGCTGATGGTAGCCATTGTAGTCTACCACACACAGTGGTAACAGAAAGTAATGAAGAAGAGGTAAAAAGAAGAACTGATCTGGTCTGAGTCTAGTCTGAGGGAAGAGAGAAGTTGATGTTGGGAAGGCAAGGTAAAGGTAACCCCCGGGGTTTTGTCTCGTGACTGGTTTTCACTTACCTGATGTGTCTTAACAAGTTTCCGATGGTTTTTTTACAGCTTGCACTTGGCAATGTAATCTCAGCTCTCGGAGATGAAGAGAAGCTAGGCTGCCATGTGCCATATCGCGACTCCAAACTAACCCGGCTGCTGCAGGATTCACTCGGTGGCAACAGGTTAGTAGCGAGTGGTTTTTCCACTGCTGAGTATGACGCTAGTCATAGCTCTGTGTGTCAAACTGTCAGTGGTTGGTATCCTGTTAATGAGCTAAGTTGAGATGTGTTTATTTTTGCAGTTTGCTGGCAAGCAGCTAACAAACATCGCTTGATGGTGCAAAAAAATCTGTTAAATACAGAGATAGCAGCTCTGTGCCTACGTTGCCATAGTGACTTGTATATCCAGTTCCACTGTACAGTGTGTGAAGTGTGTACCTTACTGAATTATAGCATGTACTGAAACAGGTAATCCAGGTAAACAGGGAATATGGCTGTTAAACAGGTGTTTTTGCATCAGACGTTTTCAGTTTTTTATTCATTTTTGTAACTAAGATGTTGCCTTCAGTGCTTTGACACTGTTGGTTGGGTGACAGGAAGAGCATCTGGCCTGTAAAAAATGGGGGATGCTGGAGGTGGGCACTGCTTAGTCCGGATGGAGTGGCGCCCAGCCGGATGGTCGGTGTGTCTGCCTCTGTTAGTCTTCCCTTGCACCATAAAGTCCAGAAGTTCTGTTCTGGCACCGGCTCACCCGGGTGGTCCCGGAAGAAGGGCTGTAAAACGGTTGTGGTGTGGTGTGGTTGTTTGTAACTAAGATATATTTTCTGGTAAGATGTGAGTTTTTGTGTTTAAAGATAACATGCCGACAGTGTTATTTGTTGTAATGCAGCAACACGACTATGATCGCCTGCATATCACCGTCTGATTGTGACTTTGTCGAGACGTTAAATACTCTCAAATATGCAAATCGTGCACGCAACATCAAAAATAAGGTACCAGTTTCTCCTGACTGCCTGACGTATTTGCTGCACTTTACTGTTACTGATGTAATGAAGTTCTGTGTCTGCTTTTGTTGTTTGAGCTGCATTGTTTGTGTTTCATTTCTACATATTTATATTGCTTTATAATTCCTGATGGTACTGTCACCAGAAAACCAGTGTAAAGAGTGCGGCGTTCCTTCACTGTGGTGACTCAAGAAAGGATGAAGTCTGCTGATAGATTGTTTTTGTAGTTGGCTTCAGTGCTTGCTTTACATTTGCTTGACTCAGTTGACTGGATGACAAGAAAGGCGTCTGGCTTGTAAAAACGTGATCAAATTATCAGGAAAGGTTCTCTTTTGGAGAACACAGCCAGTCTGGCGTTACTGCAGAAAAGAAGTTCGGTTAAACAAAAATCGTGCATGTGACTTAGACCGATTTTCATTGTGAGACTGATTGTATGTGGATCACTATGATTGCATTGAGAGTGAATGGTTGATTTCTCTAATGAGTATGTTGCTGATTCACCCCAGAATACTTACACCATTTGTATTTTAGTACATGTGGAGTGTTAGTCACATAATTGCTGCCTGTAATTTAGTGTGTATTTGGTATTAATCACATAATTACAGTTCATTTATTTGATATTTTCCCCATCTTGTTTGATGTTCATTCTTTCTGCAGTCACTCACACTGAATTATTATAATTATTTATGCCGTCATGTAGTACGTGTACATAGCAGCACTAACAGTAGTACACTGTGATTCATTAAAAAACGTGGCAGTACATTTGTGATCATAACTCTGGAAAGAAACTCGGATTTTTATATCTTTTGCACTGCTGTAAGTAGGAAGAACGTTTTTATACATACGTGAAAAACATGTTCATCTCATCTAAATAACGTACTTACGCTGCCTTGTGAAAATGAAACATGACATTTCATACTTTTATAATGCACTTTTAGTCCAGTACCCACTGCATCAAAGCGTGGTGTGAAACATAAAGTTCATCAAGTACAGAGAAAACAAATGGACAGTCACAAGGTATGTTCAAAATGTCCAGCATTGGCACAAACACAAGCACGTAAGCCTGTTGGCCATTGGTCAACTGAGTCATCAATCAGCGACTGTTCCAAGCTTTGCCACACATGCAGCAGACGCTGTTGCAGCTCATAAATGTCATGAATGTGACAGTGACGTCATATCTACGCCACATGTAAAATAAATAAGTAAATAGCTTACTTGCAGAGGGCATTCATTTTCGCTTCCAGACATGTAAAAATTATTAAAATCCATCAAGATTTTCCAGACTTATGACCACAAATGTACTGCCACGTTTTTTATGAATCACAATGTAGTAGTATTAGTAGTAGTAGTAGTAGCAGCAGCAGCAGCAGCGCAGTAGTAGTTTATTGCATCCTTGCAGTCATGGGACCAAATTACTGTTAGATAAAACATAATATCAATGGAACATACGTAAAGCTAACTAGCATGCGAACAGTCCATGCAATATACAAAATACAGTATACATAATATGCATAAACAGACCACAAATTTATGCTGACTTTGTAAGGGGCCCTAAAATCGTGGTGCCTAAGGCCCCTAAAGACCTCAGTCCAGCCCTGGCTCGCCCAGGTTGTCACAGAACGATGGCTATCAGTTGAGTTAGTTGTTTGTTGTGTGAAAGGTTGTGGTGAATCAGGACACAACGAGTCGTCAGCTTGGAGCAATGCGAGCGGAGATCATTGCTCTTCAGCAGGAGTTGATGCAGTACCGACTGGTATCTCTCTTATCACTGTTAAGAAAAACTATTTGCAAAAACTGGATTTAGGAGCATTTCCATGAAACCATGGAAATAGAATTAGAAACACTAGAATGTGAGCCAATGCCCACCGTGATGGCCGCCCTGCCGAATGTAGGTGGTGCCCTCTGTTCAACGCCGCAAAGTTTGACTGATGCCCTCTACTAGAGTGCTGTGCAGTAATGCTGCCAAGACACGAAACCCGTTGAAATTAGCTGGGGTGCCCCAAACTCCCTAACCGATCTCAGCCGCTAGTGGACTGAAGTTCGCCATATTGTGGGGACATATGCAGCAGATACTGATGTTTAACAAGTATTTTTCCGATTATCTATACATGCCTTAGTTGCGAAGATACAGCCGACAAAGATGTGTAATGGTGCCCAGATGGCAAATTTTTGGCGATTTTTTGCGTCCTGTATTTTCAGCGAGCCGCGTGCAGCACGTTTTATCCCTGCATTCTAAATTCGCACTAAGGCCACATCGTGTGGAAGTATGGTAGACATCCAATGTGCGAAGGCTGACTTTAGGCCAGGAAAAAAAGAAGAAATGAAGAAGAAGAAAGAAGAAACCACAGGACGAAAATATAATTGCCTGCCCTATTACATAGGGCCACCATAATAAGAGTTGAATGCATCAGACTGCTTGCAGAGTTACATTTACAGTTTTTTGTAAGCAGTTTAAGGCAAAAAATGTTTCTAATTGTAATAACCCAAGGTCCATGAGCCTAAGTATCGATTTCAGGAAATGAGTTGTTACATTTTGCGTGAGTCGTAGACGACACAAAATGTATTGTGGTCACGCGCGCGCGTGTGTGTGTGTCTGTCTGTCTGTCTGTCTGTCTGTCTGTCTGTCTGTGTATCTGTCTGTCTGTCCATGGCCGTACGCCCACACTACTGCACAGACCCGGATGTAACTTGGGGTGTGGTAGAGGCTGCCCCTAGTTGTGCACTATTGGGCGGATTTGCAATCGGTGCACCGGTTGCATTGCTATGGCAACATAACACGAACCCTAGTTTACGCAGGGTGTGAGCGTGTTGCTGATTAGTGACCAGCAGGTGACGGAGGCATTCTCAACATTACTGCGGCGGCCTGGACTGCGGGTTTCCAATGGTGGCGTTCTGGCGACATAACGCGAATGCAAAATGTTAGCGAGTTGCTCTATGCCTGGTTTCTTTTGTCATTTACAGTAATGAAGTAGAGATGTTGTTGTGTGTAAGCAAATTAATTTTTTCAAGGTGCAGCAGTTTTTGAGGCTTTGTAAATATTTGAACTCTGTGCTTTCTGCTTTTTACCCATGCTAGCTAGATAGCTAGTTTGGATATTAGCTGTCGTCATGTGTCTGTCTATCCATCTGTCTGACACAAGTCATGGTTAAACATAGGATCATGCTAGTATTCAAAATGAGAGTTTTTTGTTTTTCTCTGTTGCACTCTTCTGAAGGTCTATAATATGTTTTCAGCCTGTCACATAACGTGTAGCATAGTGTTCAGTTTGTGTTTGACAGGGTCATAGAGTTGGTGATAGTGAGATGGCAGATGACGTTGTGAGAGAAAACGCAATGCTGAAAGCGGAGAACATGAATTTGCGACAGAGAGTTCGCGCATTGCAGGAGACTGTGGAATCTGCTACAGCACGCAGCGCTCAACTCCAGACCGACAGAGATCGCCTAGTGTTGATGTCATCATCTGCTTCCGGTATTGTTTAGAATGATGTTCATTGATGACATAGGGCTGTGGTAACTATTAAGTTTGAATGTAGCCTAAACAATGATCAAGGTGATGTGTCCATGATCTTATGCAGTGAGCTGACTTTAGCTTCCAGTCGTATTCCTTAATGGTTTTCGTTTTCTTGTTTAGTAGATACAAACTAGACAGACAGGAGCATACTACTGTGAACTTATTTTTATTTTAAGGCATTTTCTTCTTACTAGTTTCATTTTTCCTTGCTGTATACTACCGTTATATGGTAAATAAGATTATCAGCATTCAGTGGTTAAGGCAAGCTGGAGCATCTGAAGGTGGGATGGTCTTATGGAAGTTGTGAAAATTTGTGGTTTGTGCTAAGAAGATTCACAACTCAGCAGAATCAAGAGAAACTGGCTATAACTTTTCTTTGCTGAGTCTACTAGCGTATGCAGCATGTTAGAGGTTTTGCAGTTGTGTGCCATACAAATTTATGATTGATATTCACATTGATGTAACAGTGGTATGAAGATGTCGTAGGTAATACCGTTGATTAGAACTCTAGCATCTTCTCCCTAACCTGAGTGTGCTAGTTGCTGCAGCAAGGAAATGCAGTCAGTAAGACTTAGATGTTCCAACAAAATCTTTCAGTTTTTAACTGGGGGCGACAGCTAGCTAACACAGGTGGACTTGTATGGCATTGACGTAACCCAGGTTCCTGTTGAAAGTCGCTCTTAAAACATTGTGTGTATATGTATGCGCATGCATACCTCTGGTTAAGGCGACCCGTCAAAGAGGGGAATGTGATGTGTGGATGTGTGGATTTGTTGGTGACTTTGTGATCCACTCTGAACCTTCTTACTACTGACGTTGCAATAGCTGTGGTTTAAATCATGGTAAAGCAGTGCTGTACGTGGGCTGTTGTAGAAGATGGAGATAGAGACAGTGAGGTACGGCAGCTGATTGAAGGCTATGTTCAGCAGACCGAGCAACTCAGGTCGAGTTCAGCATGATACACATTCGTATTGACTCAGTGGGAATATATGTCTGGGTTTACGAAGGCACTGCTAGGCACTGACAGGAACGGCATCCTTTCCATAAAGAAGCGTGTGCAACTATCCCCAACGTTCTCTTCTGGATCAGTTGAAGGAAGCAACTGAGGAGGAACCAACCAACTCAGGTTTAACTGGAAAATGGCTGTTGAAGCAGAGCTGGTGGCGGTGGCGGTGGTAGTGTGTGTAATGCTGCATTGCACTATATTGTCTAGTTTGTAGTTTGTGTATTGGCATTGGTGAACCCGCGTAGAGGATCTGGCATTATTTCCATTGGTTATTTTCATTGGGAGTTTGTGGATCAAGGAAGGATGGGATCCAGTGCGTGATTTTGTCTGGTTGGCATCAGTGTATCAACTTCCCTTCTGTGCAGTGACACTGTTGGATGGGCGACAGTAGGGTATCCAGCCTGCAAGGACCTGCCTTAATTAGCTCTTAGGTCTTAGGTTTTCGGGACATGGCCTATTTGGGGGTGTGGCCTAAACTGGAGTAACTCCTGTTGAAAAGAAGTCCTGTAGCAGCAGCAGAAGCAACCGCTGCCGCCATTGTCATAGTCATAGTGGTGGTAGTAAAGTAAAGTAAACTAGATTTGTGTAGCACTTTATCGTGAGTGAGTCGCCTCTAAGGCGCTCAAGTACGGCACGTGTTAACAAGGGATCACACAGTTTTACCTGCCACCCACACGAGCATACACAAGTGAAATGAACGATACCTGCCTTTACTCCCCAGCAGCAGAGCATCACTGCAGTTTGGCTGGTACTCAGTGAGTGTAGGAGGTTGAGTTGGGCCGGGTGGCTTGATGAAATACTGAGTAGTACTACAGTAGTAGTAGTTGTGTGTCTGTGTGTCATGTGACAGAGCGAGCCTGGTGGAGTCGGAGGCGCTGGTTGAGACGCTGCGGCAGAACGCTACTCCGCGTTCAGCTGTGTCACAGTACTCCTCGTCCTCATTCACTGAGTCCATGTTCCTGGAGAGCTCCGACCCCGACCAGCATGTCCACCAGCTGCTGCACGACGCCAGGCTTGATGTCGAGAGGATGAAAACGAGGTGTGATGTCGGGTTTTTGCCTTACATTGAAAGCCGAGACCCTAGCCAGTCACTGATGGCATTAAGAATGGCAAAGTTGCCTCAGTGCTGCCGGAAAAATCAGCATGCTCCAGGTCCTGGACATGCCTGTCTGTAACGTAGTAGTGGGGGATGCTAGATTAAATACACATCATCATGGGTGCAGACACACATCTCAATGCCCGCGTGTTTCAAGCTGCTTTTGACAACCCATAATGGCTGACTGAGCGCCTCTGATTCATTTACACTTAGTTGATTATGATGCTTTATGACCGTTTTTACTTATTGATTTGCACGCCAGTTATACAGCGTAATCTCGATGAACCTGGGTTAGCCAGTTGCCTCATTGATCCTATGGGTGATTGGCGTAAAATTCTCGTGTCATGGGATGCTGCTCTTTCTGACTCCAACCAAGGGAATCACTGACTTCATCCACTGACGCCTGGGGGATTTGACATCACTCCCTTTATGTGAGGTCTCCAGTGCCAGTACCCTACACCCTCATTCACTTTTGTTGCCAACACCTTCGTTTTAGTGGCTGTTTTTCTGGTGAACCTGGGTTTGCTGTTCCCCCTCCCTCCTCGGTTTTCTTACTCCAGTTCTGGTAGAGATCCTTGAAGGATAAGTGGAACCGATTTCTGCAGGCCAGATGCCCTTCCTCTCACCCAGCCAACGGTGTCAAAAGTACCGAATGAAAATGATCTACCATTTATATTGTTGCTCATTCCAGAAGATGATATTAGTTTCACTGTCGCACGTGTGGTAAATTACTGAGATGATTTGTGCAGAACTTGTACACTTGTGTATTGCAGTAGCTCGCTTGATGACTTGACAGGTAATGAGTGAACAAATCAGGACAATATTACTATTGTTCTTTGCATAGCTTAGCAGCATTTTCGTGCAGTGCTGTTTTATGCGGATCATTTTTGTTGGTTGTAAACAGTCTGCATGAGATGGAGGAGAGAGAGCATGAAGATTCCAAACTTGCTGAGAAACATGTACGTGTCAGACATTGTTGTAGCCCGTAGAAATAGCATTCAGCCGACATACATAATCAGCTCTGTCTAGAAAGTTAGTTTTTCTTCTGTTAGCTCGTTTTCTTTCACCTGGATTACTCGAAAACTAATTGTGAAATTGTTATAAAAGTTTAAAAAAGGTGAGCCTCGGGATGGAAAACATTGAGTTAGGTTTTGGGGTGACCTGGAGTCAAATAATTATGCATTACAGAATATGTGTCGCAGTGGAGAAATGCTTTGTTGCAGATTCCAGTGTAGTGTGGCATTTGTATGGAAAATTCCACAGTGAGAAAATCTCAGACAAATCCGTGGTGAAGGCTTCCACTCCCTGAATGCTTTCTACTGTGGTACCGCTGTTGGTTGAGCGTTTTATAGGCAACTAGAAGTGTGGGCCAATGCCCAACGTGATGGTCGCCCTGCCGAATATAGGTGGCGCCCTCTGCTCAACGCCGCAAAGTTTGGCTGACTCCCACTACTAGGTGCCGTGCAGTAACGCTGCCAAGACGCAAATCCAGTGGAAATTTGCAAGGGTACCCCAAACTCGCCAACAGATCTCAGCCGCTAGTAGGCCAAAGTTCACCATATTGTGGGGACATGTGGAGGACATATTGCTGCTTAACAAGTTTTTTTCCGATTGTCGATACGTGCCTTAG